>ENA-ORBV01000397-ORBV01000397.1-microbial-mat-metagenome-genome-assembly--contig:-NODE-397-length-100793-cov-11.936832_pt1 | contig 100793 bp, 101 predicted proteins | sample MGYA00237777_ERZ505514 | MGnify/ENA primary metagenome ERZ505514 (study PRJEB26160, sample SAMN06269048) | microbial mat metagenome | isolation source: Oligotrophic lake microbial mat | place...
TGTAATTCTCATTTAGAGAAAGCCTCTTTTGTTTATGATGCAGTTTGGTCTCCCCTCTCCAAATGGAGAGGGGGCGGGGGTGAGGCGGTGCAAAAGAGCGCGTTACCCTTTAGTCAAAGGGTGTTTTCCGAAGAAGTCAAATGCCATTAAGTGAAGCTTTCTTGCATCTTTCCTTTTGGCTAAAGCCATAAAGATTTACTCATCTGTTATCCGTTTGGTAAATCGAACGGCAATGAAACGCTTGCTTTGTGAAGTTTAATTGCCGTTGACTTCAGCCAACGGTTGTAAAGAGTGACGACACTTCAAGGGGCTTTAGCCCAATTTATTCCTTAACTTAATGGCAATTGCCCGTTAGGGACGCAATCCTGGTAGAAAACTTGATCTTTTGGGTTTTAAACGAACGGCTTTTCAAAGACGATAAACTCATTTTTATCAATAACTTTTTAGAGTAGCTTGATAGCAAACAATGAAGATTTATATTGATACATCAGTAGTTGGCGGTTTCTATGACAAAGAATTTGACGAAGCAACCAAAGAATTTTTCAAGAATGTTGAGCAGGGAGAAATCGTTTTGATTGTTTCTGAACTTTTGCAAGCTGAACTTCTTAGCTCCCCTGAACATGTTCGCAATCATCTGAACAAGTATTCTAAGAAACAAATTCAACGAGTTGAACTGACGGAATAGGCAAGGTTTTAGCAGACAGATATATTTCCGAAAAAGTTGTTGGCGCAACAAGTAAAGCTGACTGCCAGCATATTGCCATCGCAACAATTAACAGAGATGATGTGCTTGTGAGTTGGAACTTCAAACATATTGTAAACTTGAAACGGATAAGAGGTTACAACTCTGTTAATTTGAAACACAATTATCCGATGCTTGAAATGAGAACGCCAAAAGAAATTTTAGAGTTATGAACTGCGAAGCAATCACGAAACCATTAGAGATAAATAAAGCCATGAGTAAAAATAAAACGAACAAAAAAGAGAAAAATTTTGACGCTGTAAAAACCATGCGTGAAATTCGTGACCAATTGAGTAAGGAAATCATGCACATGACCTTTGCGGAAGAGAAAGCATATTTGAAAAAATTATTGTCGCAAAAATCGGTTAATTGATATTCGCACACCATACTGGAGGGCATGACTTTATCCGAAAAGAAAGCGTTCATGCAACAAGTGCGTGAGGGCAGAATAAAAATGGCTTAATGGGACTGGTAACAGCCACCCGGAAGTGAAACAGTGATAATCCCGCTTACCCCGCCACCACCAATTCTTTCAGATACTTTCCTGCGCGTTTCATCGCATCATGCGGGTAGTCGCGCTCGCCCATAAACACATCTGTGAGCGCTTCGCACAGCCGCTGACCGTAGCGGTCGAAAAGCGGCTTGCGAATCCATGTTTTGTCATAGAAGATACTGCTTCGCTCGCAACTTGCCCCGCAAAGCGGGGTCACGCGAGTGAAGATTATTTCTGCCTCCGGCATTATTTGTTTTCAAATATTAAACAGGCAAGATGCCTGATACAGGCTCAGTCGCCAGAGGCGAGCGAAGGCGCAGGAACTCCTGAAACCCGATGACGGCTACAATCTCTCCGATCACTCAGTAGCAGTGAAATTGATGAACGCCCAAATATCATTGCACATTCATTGACACAAACCATGACTACAAGCGCAGGGTCCTTGAGTTGGTGCATAAGTATTTTGCCGAAAAAATAAATAAGGTTTTAGTGGACTATCCAATCCTTGCAGCCATCTTTTATGTGAAGGAGTTTGCCCTTTAGCGACTTCGAAATGTTTCAAGTGGATACTGAGTTTTTCAATCAGCACCATCAGATGTCTATCACTACCCGCTCAAGTCATTTGAAATCAGTCGGCATTGTGCCTAATCCCAACCGTTTCCGTTCGGTGGAAGAGTTTGCAATTCTCATGGAAAAGGGAAGAGAAAGAAGAAAAAGGATTTATCAAGAGAATCTACAGATTCAGCTTAATTAAGCTGAATTAAACTATCAGAAGTTACTTTTTCCAGAAAGCCGAAATCCGTGTTTTCACATTCGCGCGGATGTCATACCAAAACAGGTTGTAGTCAACGATGTGCATGTTTTTCATGTAGCGCACAAGCGGGGCTTTTGTATTTACCCATAAGATGCCGGGATTGCTTGTTACCTGTGTGTAGCACGATTGGGCGTGTTTCTTATTGAGATTCAACACCACCGTGCCGAGGCTTTTTGATTTATCAACCCATGCGGTATCTCTGCTCCATGAAACGGGGTTCACGCTTTGCGAGCCTAAGAAAAATTTGTTGTCAGGCTCGTGTCCCGTTTTGTAACTTATCCATCCCACGAAGCAACCTGTTTGATTCTCATTTTCACAAATTTTGAGATTGCTGTACATGTTCTCGTTGATTGCCATACCCACGATATATGCTGCCACAAGGCGGTTCTTCAAATTCGTGGTGTCGAAAAATTCCTGTAGCAACTTCCGCGCATGAACGGAACCCTGGCTGTGCGAAGAGATAATAATCGGGCGACCCTTGTTGTAATGTTCTATGTAATATTCAAATGCGCGCTTTATATCGCTATACGCAAATTCCAATGCCTTGTGGCTGTCATCAGGCGTTGATTTATTTTCATAGAATACATCTACAACCGCCTGCCGGTAGCGGGGCGCATACACGCGGCAACTTTCATTGAATACGCTCGCCTGGTAATGCACGGGCTTCTCATCCACTTTCTTATTGAGCCTTTTATCACCTAAATCCGCATTCCAAGTTTTGCCTTTTTGATAAATGGTGGGATGCACATAAAACACATCCACTTCTTTCAGCGAATCATTTATCCATGTTTCCGACTTTGGAATCGCATCAGCCGCATCTGTGCGAAAGGGTAGGGCGCTCCAGTTTTTTTCATCTGCATAATCAGGCGCGGGAGGTTGTGTTTGTGCATCAAAAGAAGGTCGCTGCGCAAATGCGCTCATGCTTGCCACCAGAAGGAAAGGCATCTGCTTGTTCATGTGCGTTGAAATTAAATTATTTCCCCGTACAGACCAATTATTCAATACTAACGGATAATTCCAGAAGAGGAAGGACTGTACTTAATCCTTAAAATCGCTGCTTATTTTCTTCACCAACACCCTTTTTGCAACAGGCAAAAAGGTTTCATCAAACGGGAAATCAAGTTTACTCTCCACGGCATAAGCCGCAGGGTTCGGCAGGTTTTTATTGTTGCGGATTAAATCCACCTTTAGGTTTTCGTAAGTGTTTGTGATGGAGATATAACAGGTGCTTACAAACTGCGTCTTCAACCCGCGATATTTTTCTTCAGCATTTTCAAAGAGGGTAACGGCATATTCATACACGCGCACAGCATTTCTGTCCTTTTCCTTTAAAAAGAGGTAGCCCGCAGCCGGTTTTATCGGCATCACACCCACCGGGTAAACTAATAATTTGTCTTCCACAAATTCATACAGGTCTTTCCCTTCCTTTAAATACTCCTTCAGCTTCGGCAGCGCATATTCCACAATGCTGGAGATTTCCTCCATGTATTTGTCATCATGAACTAATTGCTCATACTCCAGTTTAAAGTTCTGGAACTCGATTTTCGTCAGCATCTTCGGAAACTGGTTTACCGCAATCGCCTTCTTCTCTTTAATAGAAACCAGATTAGAATAGTGGAAAACCAAATCGGACAGAAAGGGATAAAGCGCCTTTTCGTTGAAATGCGCCCCTATTTTCTGGAGATAAGCTAAGAGGAGATACTTCTTGTATTCAAAGTCAATCAACCCCGTTGTAATCCAGTTGGCATCTAATTGCGTCATAGTTAGTTGATAGTTGTCAGTTGTTAGTGATTAGCCGTTTCTTTTATTCCCAACACATCAAACTCAAAACTTCAAACTCCAAACTCTCATAGTTCAACGGGTTTTGTTTCAAAATGTTTTAACTGTACTTTTGCTGCCCCTTAGCCCAAACGAGCGTTAAATTCTTTCAGGCTAAGAAATTCTGTCACAAGCTAACCTTGAATTTAATGCCATCGTGCAAGATTTTCAACACTTTCCTGTAAAAATGACCTGAAAATGTCGTTGGCACAAGATGTGACAAACAAGAATCACTTCAAAACCAACTTTAACTCACTAAAAACCAATAAACCATGGCAAAGAAAGTAAGCATTAAACCATTGGCTGACCGTGTCCTCGTAAGAGCGCAGGAAGCTGAAACAAAAACAAAAGGCGGAATCATTATCCCCGACACTGCAAAGGAAAAGCCCCAGAGAGGCGAAGTAGTTGCAGTGGGCAACGGAAAGAAGGACGAGCCAATCACTGTAAAGGTAGGCGACACCGTTCTTTACGGAAAATATTCAGGCACGGAAATCACCGTTGATGGTGAAGAACTGCTCATCATGCGCGAATCTGATATTCTCGCAGTTGTTTAATTTATTCATTCACGAAACCAACAAAAACAAATAACAAATGGCTAAAATCATTAAGTACAGCACAGAAGCAAGAGAAGCCCTCAAAAGAGGCGTTGACACGCTTGCAAATGCAGTGAAAGTAACCCTCGGACCAAAGGGACGTAATGTGGTGATTGACAAGAAGTACGGTGCACCTTCTATCACGAAAGACGGAGTATCCGTAGCGAAAGAAATCGAACTCGCAGACGCTACTGAAAACATGGGCGCGCAGATGGTAAAGGAAGTAGCTTCCAAAACATCTGACCTTGCCGGTGACGGTACGACAACAGCAACATTATTAGCGCAGTCCATCATCAGTGGTGGAGTAAAGAGCGTTGCCGCAGGTGCGCACACGATGGATTTAAAGCGTGGAATTGACAAGGCAGTTGCAGCAGTTGTTGCCGACCTTAAGAAGCAGTCAGTGAAAGTAGGAGATGATTTCAATAAAATTGAGCAGGTAGGTTCTATCTCCGCAAACAATGACCCCATCATTGGAAAGCTAATTGCTGAAGCAATGAAGAAAGTAGGCAAAGAAGGTGTGATCACGGTTGAAGAATCAAAAGGCACAGAAACCTACAGCGAAACTGTAGAAGGAATGCAGTTTGACAGAGGCTATCTCTCTCCTTACTTCGTTACAGATGCTGACAACATGGAAGCATCCCTCGAAAGGGTTCTCATCCTCATTTACGATAAGAAAATTTCCAGCATGAAGGAATTGTTACCTATCCTTGAGAAGGTAGCACAGAGCGGACAACCGCTTTTAATCATTGCAGAAGACCTCGAAGGAGAAGCGCTTGCTACATTAGTGGTAAACAAGCTTCGTGGAACGCTTAAAATTTGCGCAGTAAAAGCTCCTGGCTTTGGCGACCGCAGAAAAGAGATGCTCGAAGACCTTGCAATTCTCACCGGAGGAACATTGATTTCCGAAGAAAGAGGTTACAAGCTCGAAGCTGCTGACCTTACTTACCTTGGACGCGCTGAAAAGGTGACAGTTGACAAAGAAAACACAACAATCGTAAAAGGTGCAGGCAAATCAGCCGACATCAAGGCTCGCGTAGCTCAGATTAAAGCGCAGATTGAAAAGACCACTTCTGACTACGACCGCGAGAAACTCGAAGAAAGACTTGCGAAGTTGGCAGGCGGTGTTGCAGTGCTTTACATTGGCGCTCCAACTGAAGTTGAAATGAAAGAAAAGAAAGACCGCGTTGATGATGCGCTCCACGCTACAAGGGCTGCCGTTGAAGAAGGCATTGTGCCTGGTGGTGGAGTAGCGTTTATCCGCGCTTTAGGCTCACTCGACAAGGTTGACGCTGCTAATGATGACGAAAAGACAGGCGTACAAATCGTGAGAAGGGCTATTGAAGATCCACTCCGCCAGATTTGCGAAAACGCAGGAATCGAAGGTTCCATCGTAGTGCAGAAAGTAAAGGAAGGAAAAGGTGATTTCGGCTACAACGCCCGCACTGACCAATATGAAAACCTTTACAAGAGCGGTGTAATTGACCCGACTAAAGTAACCCGCGTAGCGCTCGAAAACGCAGCTTCTATTGCAGGCATGTTGCTCACTACCGAAGCCTTGATAGTGGACAAGCCCGAAGAAGAAAAAGCAGGCGCTGGAATGCCTCCCGGAGGCATGGGTGGAATGGGTGGAATGATGTAATCATCCCTCGATGTTCAAAAACAAAATCCCTGTCGGAAACGGCAGGGTTTTTTGTTTTAAAGAAAAATAGGGTTGGCGGTAAAAGGAAGAACACGGATATCCGCTCATTGTGCGGATAACAGATTCTTTTTTAAAGAAATGTCCTGAAAACCTTGATTTCAGTGAAATATTCTCTACATTTAGGTTGAAATTCTTCACCATAAAAAAAACTTCCATGGCACAATCAAAAAAAACAAAAGCAAAACCAAAGGCAAAAGCAGCAGTGAAAACAGTCGCTGCAAAACCAAAGCAAGGTAATGAAGCATTAAGAAACTTATTCCTTGCAGGCTTAGGCTTGGCTGACGAAACAAGCAACAAGTTCAATAAAACCTTTGCTGACTTAGTTAAAAAAGGAAAAGTGCAAGAGCCGCATTTTAAGAAGACAGTGGAAGATACGCGCAAGAAGGTGATAGCGCGCAGAAAAGAATTGGAGAAAAAATTTCAGGACTTTGTGAAGAACAATGAACTAACAAAAAAGAGAGATGAGTTCCTGAAAAAGAGAGATGAATTGTTGAAATCAAAAGAAGCGAAAGAATTGCGCAAGAAAATTCAAACATTGGAAGCGCAGGTAAAAGCAGCAGCGCAAAAAGTGGTTGCAAGAACAGTAGCAGTGAAGCCGAGACCAAAACCCGCTTCACCGAAAAAAATAACTCCATCCGCGCCCGTTATGGAAGAGAAAGCTCCTGCAAGCGAGGATGTGACTGCGCAATAATAAGTTCAATTTTATTTCAATTAAAAATGTCCCGTTCAAGAAGCGGGACATTTTTATTTAGCGGCTGTCAAAGCGTTTCCAAATAGGAGAGCGGGGCGGAGTGGCTTCGATAACGATGGGTTCTTTTTTTATCGGATGAATAAACTCGATTTTTCTTGCGTGCAGCGCGATGGAAGCATCAGGCAAAGGCGCTGCATAGCCATACTTTACATCCCCGACAATCGGGCAACCGATTTCAGAAAGCTGCACACGAATCTGGTGATGCCTGCCCGTCTCAAGCATGATTTCAATCTGAAAATATTTATCGGCAGATTTCAAAATACGGTAAGTAAGTTTTGATTCTTTCGCATCAGATGTTGGCGCGTGAATGGCTTTCGTGATGTTTTTGGTTTCTATTCTTTTCAGATAATGGATTAACTCATCATGCAGCTTCGGAGGCTTTTGTTTTACAACAGCCCAATAGATTTTTTTTACTTCACGCTCGCGCAGTAACCCTGTCATGCGCTCAACGGCTTTGCTTGTGCGGGCAAAAAGCATCACGCCACTCACAGGACGGTCAAGGCGATGCACTGCTTGCAGAAATACGTTTCCCGGCTTGTTGTATTTTTCTTTGATGTACACACGCACCGTATCTTCTAAAGAAGTATCGCCCGTATCATCGCTTTGTGAAAGTTCACCCGCATGTTTATTAATCGCAATGATGTGATTGTCTTCAAAAAGAATTCTGTCGCGCTGAAGTTTCATAGATAGCGGGAAACGATGAATAGTTAGCGGGCAATTATAATTTTCTGCGCGCTTGTTTTTTTTGCGCTCGTTATTTCAAGAAAATAAATTCCGGGCGTGAAGTTGATAGTATTCAGTTCAATTCTTTGTTCGCGCGGGAGAAAATTATTTTCATAAACAAATTTTCCTTGCATGTCAGCAACGCGAATTAAAAAGGCATTTTCATTTTGCAATTCAATGATTATTTTATCTGAAGCGGGATTTGGAAAAACCTTCGCAGGGCTTTCATCAATTGGCTCAACAGTGGTATGTAAGCCAAAATCGCCAACAGGGAAAATCGCCATGTCAATATCCAATCCCCAGGAGGTGATGGAAGTGCCGTCATTGAAAGGAACCCATACGCCCGTGCTGTCTTTTTCCCACGCAAGCTGTTCGCCTGAATAACAACCGTCTCTTGTTGAAAGCAGCCCGATAGAATCGCCCGGTGATAATAGCGTAAGGTCAAGCGCGACAAAAAAAGTATCGGGCAGCATGACAGGAGATGAGAAATTTAAAACAGTGAGGTTGTCAGAAGTGTCAATGTTGCCTACGGAATACATGCTGCTTTCGGCAAGCAGGGCAGCAGGCGCGCCCGTGGAAGGGTTTACGCGATAGACCTTTGCTTTGATGAGTCCGGGGAACGGAGCCTGCATTTTCTGCCCAAACCAAAAGGCAACCGCAGTAAGAGTTTTAGCCGAATCACTCCAATAATATTTCTGCGCCTTTTCGGGAGTATTTAAAACGCTGTTGCCGCAAATGTATCCGCCAAGTTGTGTTTTGTAAGTGACAAGCTTCGGAATAGCACCATCAAGCGCACACGTGTCCGAATAGGAAACAGGTTTGATGGTATCGTTTGCGAAAACAAGTTGAGAAAAGAGGAGGGTGATAAACAGGATTTTCAACTGCATGAAGATATTTGCTGAAAGATAGAATACCTGCTGCGAGCGGCAAAACTTGTTTTGATGAAACCTTTCCGTAAAATTATATTTGCCAGCCATGCAAAATTCATTCAACGAGAAGTTGCGCGTTGCAAAAGATTATTTGAATTTCAGGAGGGCTGCGCTCTCGCGCTTTTCCATTCATTCGCCTTTTCTTTTTGAATTGGTAAACGATGTGTTTCGTGATAACAGAGATTATTACGCCTTCAGCGATATTGAGAAAATCCGTCAGTCGCTGTTGTCAGATGCGCGAACAATTGAGGAGAATCATTTCGGAGAACAATCCAAAGCGTTGCCGCAGCAAACAAGGAAGGTAAGCGACATTGCAAGGGTTACTTCGCTCCCGCAGAACTACGGGAAGTTGCTCTTCCGTTTGGTAAATCATCTTCGCCCCGGAAATTTTATTGAACTGGGAACGGGGCTTGGAATCAGCGCGCTGTATCTCGCATCAGCCGAATCATCAGCGCCCTTCATTACGCTGGAAGGCTCACAGGTGCTTTCAGCAATTGCGCAAGAGCAGTTCTCAAAACTGCAATTGAAAAACATCCGGCTGCTGGAAGGAGATTTCAATGAAACATTGCCCAAAGCAATCCGGGAGCTTGGTAAAATTCATTTCATTTTTCTTGATGGCGACCACCGGAAGGATTCAGTAATCCGCTACATCAGGCTATTGCTGCCGCATCTTGCAGAAAATGCCACGATTGTGATTGACGACATCTATTGGTCGGAAGAAATGAATGAAGCATGGAAAGAAGTTGCGCAACTTCCGCAGGCAACTTTAACCGTTGACCTTTTCCGTATGGGCATTCTTTTTTTCAGAGAAGGAATAAAGGTGAAGCAGGATTTAAAGGTGGTTATCTATTAGAGGTTTCTTCTTGCTTCTAAATTGTAGTTTTGCCCCGATGAAAAAGTTGTTGTTGAGCATCTGCATTTTCACCTTGTGCTGCGGATTGAATGCGCAGAATGTTGCGGCAAAAAAGGAACACATCTCAGGCTTGCCGAACAGGCTCAATTTATATATTATTGAAGATAGCCTTGCGCAGGATGTCACTGTTGGTCTTACTTTCAACTGTGGCTCGTTTATAGAAGACAATGATTTTGACGGGCTTTCTTTTCTTTATGAAAAAATTCTGGTTGAGAAATTCAGGCAGCATTTATCAAGCAATGTCAGCCAATCTGTTTCTGACAGTTCCCTTTTTTCGATTTACAGCGAAACATCTTATGAGCATATTTTTCTGCGTGTAACAACTCCGAAAGCACAATTGAGCAATGTGTTGCAGGCGATGAATGAAAGCGTGACCGTTGCTGCCGATTCGCAGCAGGTAATGCGTGCCGTATATCTTTCAAATGCTGCACGGCAAGAGTTGAACGGCAATACGCTGGCAAAGTTGGATAGCGCTCTGGGTTCTATTTTATGGGAAAACAACTATTCAAAAAGAGTGTTCATTAACGCATGGAATGATTCGACAGCCGCATTGCTGCCCGATAGTCTCACCAGAATGTCGCAGCAATACTTTTGCCCCGGAAATGCGCTGTTGGTTATCAAAGGCAATGTGGAGAGGCGGGAAATGGAGGCGACCGCCAAAAAAATCTTTAGCAGATGGGCTAAATGCGCCTACAGCCTCATCGGGCGTTTTCCGGGATATAATTATCGCGCGTTGCTTGCAAATTCCCAGTTGGTGGTTGAAGACTCTTTGGTTTCCACGCCTTTCTATAAAATTGCGTTTCAGGGTCCGAATTCCTTTGAGGGCATGAAGAATAATTATTCTGCGCTGGTGCTTTCCGAGTTGCTTGCAAATCCCGCTTCAAGGATTCATCATTTTTTTAAAGACTCGTGTAGGATGGCTTCCGTGAAGATGCAAAATGAAATGGTGCGTTTTCTTAGCCAGCTCACATTCACGGCATTGCCTGAATCAGAATGCCTGGGCGAAAGCTATGCGTGTTTCCGTTCTTTTTTATCGGGGGCAAACGACAGCCTGATTGATTCCCTTGAGTTTGCTGCTGGAAAGGAAGCGGTTCTTTCAAGATTCAATAAAATGAAATCGGATAACAGCGAACATGTTTTCCTGATTGGCAAATATTGGAAAAGCCTGAGCTTGGATGAATACAGCGATTTTAAAGACAGCCTCAGTGCGCTCACGCTTGCAGATATGCAATTCTTTCTCGACACTTGTTTGTACAAGCGTTGTTCTGTTGCGGGATTGGTTATCAGCCCGCAGCAACGCGCTGAAGGGGATATTGACAGCTTTTTCACTCCAACTTCAACAGAGATTGTATCCTACCGGATAAATTTTTTAAAGAACTCAGCGCGGTTTGCAAGCGAGGCAGACGACAGCGTGTTTAACAGCCTTGTGCAGTTTTTAAAATTGAATACGCGCATTGACGTGAAAGTAAATGGAATGTGTCATCAAACTGAACTACTGGATATTTTAGATGAGGAGATGTTGACATGGGTACGTTCTTATGAGAATTTTATGATGAATCCACCAAGCCTCGTTAAAAAGAGAAAGTTCAGGCTGGATGTTTACCGCTCGCTCACGCTCATTAAAAAACTTGTCGAATCAGGAATAGACATAAACCGGCTGTTTGGAACAGGCAACTTAGTGCGCGCGCCTGAAGATCCTGAAAAAAGCCAGACGGCAAATTTTTCACTTACGTTTTAAGGGCAGTTCAAAAAATTACCATTTTCTCCTTCTCCTTAAGGAAAAGGGTAGGGATGAGGCAAAATAAAAAAAGAAATTTTTAGAACTGTCCTTTACTGAACAGCGATTTGATTTCACCCGCGTCTTCCGGTTTCATGCGTCCTGCAAGCACTAATCGGAGTTCCCTTCTTCTCAATGCGCCTGCAAATGCTTTCTTCTCTTCATCTGTTTCGGGCAAAAGAGCAGGAACCTGTCTCGGTCGCGCGTTGCTGTCAAGCGCGACAAACGTGTAAAATGCTTCATTGCATTTATAACGGGTTTGTGAGGGAAGATTTTCCGCCCACACGTCAATGAAACATTCCATCGAAGTTTTGAACACGCGCGTCACCTTCGCTTTAATCGTTACCACATCACCCAGCTTAATCGGATTTTGAAAGGAAACATTATCTACCGAAACGGTTACCACCGAAGCCTGCGCATGTTTTCCACAACTGATGGCGGAAGCAATATCCATCCAATGCAGAATTTTTCCACCCCTCAGGTTCCCCAAAGCATTGGTATCATTAGGCAGGACAATCTCCGTCATCACAACTTCCGATTCTTTGGGATGTTTTTGATTCATATTTTTTGTTTGCGCAAAATTAACGGGTTTAAAATGACGGTGAAGATTCCAAATATTTGCCTTTAATTTGCTTTCTATGAATAGCGCAATGAAACACGCCATCTGCTTATTGCTTTTCTCAATCGCTTTGACAAGCTGTAGCCGCGTAAGCCAAGACCGTCTTGAAGGCAACTGGAACTTAGTCTCCATGGAGCAAAAAGGCTCAGGCAGCGTTGACATTTGGGAAAACTGGCTTGATACAACTGAAGTGAAGGTTTCCTTTTTGAGTGATGGACTGGTGAAATCTTTTTTCTTTGAAGATGAGGTACTCATTGGGTTTTCAACCGGAGATTATATTTTGCTCGAAGAAGAAAAGCAGATTGCAATCAGCGACACCGGTTTGGTTTTCAATCCGCACGGCACGCCCTTAGACATAATCACGCTGAAAAAAAGCGAAATGATATTAGAAGGAAAGTATTTTATTCACAGAGTGAATGCAGCATTGCCTGTTGATTCCTTCATCACGATGAAGTGGACGTTTGAGCAATAAACCAAACGCTTCAATGGTTTCCCAGGTCAGGCAAAATGAATCTCTTTCTTCTTTTGCTTCGCTAAAGGTTGGTTACTTTCCACATAACAATACACTAAGACATCCCGGAGACAGAAGGCGCTTTGTCTTTTTTGCTAAAGAAACCAGAATTCCTTTTGAGATTGCAGATGCGCGCAAAGAATATGATGTGGTGTTCCTCACTTCAAGCTGCAATGTGTCTGAATGGATTGCATACAAGAAGCAACATCCGCGCACACGACTGGTTTTCGAGTTGATTGATTCTTACCTCTTGGAGCAGGCAAATGTGAAGATGTATTTAAAAGGCGCTGCGCGGTTTGTTACGGGAAAAGATAAAAACCTCTTTGTTGATTACCGGAAAGCATTTATTGAAATCATCAGGATAGCCGATGCGGTGGTGTGTTCCACGCCTGTGCAGCAAGCGTTGATTGAGCAATACAACAAGAACGTGCATGTTTCGCTCGATTATTTCGAGAATGAAATTTCAGAGGTGAAGTCGGATTACAAAATAGGGGAGAAGCTAAAACTCGTGTGGGAAGGGCAGTCATACACGGTGGAGAATATTTTGATACTAAGCAAGGTTTTCAAAGAAATAGAAAATGAAATTGAGTTGCACGTTATCACCGACAAACTGATTCCTTATCCTTTGGGGCTTTCAAAGAAAACGAAAACGATATTAGACAAGCTCAAAGTGGAATATCATTTTCACGAATGGAAGTTCGACACCTTTGCATCGCAGGCAATCCGCTACGATTTGGCGCTCATCCCGCTTGATAGCAAGAAGGCTATTATGTGGAATAAGCCCGAAAACAAACTACTCTTTTTCTGGCAGGCAGGATTACCCGCGCTCACCAGTCCTTCGCCATCTTACACAAGAGTGATGAATGCTGCCGGAATTCAAATGTATGCAGCGAATGAGAAGGAATGGGTAGAGAAGATTTTGCGCTATAAATTTGCCCGCGAAAGCGAAAGAGCAGCCCTCTTAAAAAAAATGAAAGCGTATATTGGCGTGCATCATTCAAAGGAAATTATCCTGAACCGATGGAAGCGCATTTTTCAGCTTAACTAAGAAAACATGAAGACCGTAATTTTTGCAGGAGGAATAGGCACGCGGATTTCCGAAGAGTCGGTGCTCAAGCCCAAGCCAATGATTGAAATAGGAGGTAAGCCGATTCTGTGGCACATCATGAAAATCTATGCTGCGCAAGGGTTCACTGATTTTGTCGTCTGCCTTGGCTATAAGGGGCAGATGATTAAGGAATATTTCCTCAATTATTTCATGTACAACTCCGACCTTACCGTGAAGCTGAGCGACAACAAGGTGGATGTGCATTATACAAATAAGGAGAACTTCAGCGTAACGCTGATTGACACCGGAGTGAATACAAATACAGCAGGGCGTTTAAAGCTGGTGGAAAAATATGTTGGCGGTGAAACCTTCATGCTTACTTATGGCGATGGCGTTGCTGATGTGAATCTGAAAGAACTTGTGAAATTTCACAAGGCTCACGGCAAACTTGCTACGCTCACTTCCATCAGGAACCCGAGCCGTTTTGGTGAAATTGAAAGCGATGAAAAGAATATTGTAACCAACTTCCGGGAAAAATCAGAAGATAATTCTAACTGGATTAACGGGGGATTTTTTGTCCTGGAGCCCGGTATCTTTCAATATTTGAAAGGCGACATGTCAACCATTCAATGGGAAAAGAAGCCGCTGATTGATATTGCAAATGACGGGCAGCTTGCAGCTTACAGGCATCATGGCTTTTGGAAGTGCATGGATGCCATCCGCGATAAAACAGAGTTGGAAGAATTCTGGAATTCAGGCAATGCAAAATGGAAAACCTGGTGATGAAATAAATTCACCGCGAAGACGCAAAGGCGCAAAGTTTTATTTTCTTTGCATCGCAGCAACAGAAATATCTTCGCGTCTTTGCGCCTTTGCGGTTAAAACCCTAACTAAATGAAATACTTTGTTACAGGACATCTCGGATACATTGGAGTGCATCTCGTGCGGCAGTTGAAAGAACACGGGCACACCGTTACCGGTTGCGACCTTGATTTATTTGCTGGCTGCGCATTCGACACCTTCGTGCGACCGGATAAAGAATTGCTCCAAGACTTTCGCTCGCTCACCCGCAAGGATTTGGAAGGCTATGACTGCGTGATGCACCTTGCCGCAATCTCCAACGACCCGATGGGCGATTTGAATGAGGCAATCACTTACAGCGTAAACCTTGAAGGCACCGTGAACTTAGCGAAGCTCGCCAAAGAAGCAGACGTGCCGATGTTTTTGTTTTCAGGAAGTTGCTCTGTGTATGGAAAAGGCGCGAAGCTTGACCTCGCGGAAGAGGATGCCCTCAATCCCGTGTCGGCTTATGCTATTTCAAAAGTGAAATCTGAAGAGCGGATTAGTCCGCTTGCAGATGAAAACTTTACGCCTGTTTATTTGCGCAATGCAACTGCGTATGGCTATTCACCAATGTTGCGCATTGACCTTGTGGTGAATAATCTGCTTGCCTGCGCCCATGCTGTTGGCGAGATTCGCATTATGAGCGATGGCACACCGTGGCGACCATTGGTGCATTGCAGCGACATTGCGAAAGCGTTTGTTTACATGGCAAAAGCCGATAAAAAGAAAGTGCATAACAAAGCCATCAACATAGGCGGCAATAAAGAAAATTTTCAGGTGCGCGATGTTGCCAACTATGTGCAGGAATTTATGCCGCAGGCGAAAATCACTTATACAGGTGAAGTGGGCGTTGACCCGCGTGACTATCGCGTAAAATTTGATTTGCTGAATCAACTTGTGCCTGAGTTTAAGCTTGACTATACGCTGCACGCTGGCGTTGAAGAATTGCACAAGCATTATTTGAAAAAGAAATTTAGCCTTCAAGATTTTAAAGACGACAAATATTTCAGACTGCGCGTATTAAAACATAAACTGCAACTGCTCAATCCATGAAATTCATCTCCACTGGTTTAGAAGGCGCTTATATCATTGAATTGGAGAAGCGCGAAGATGACAGAGGTTTTTTTGCCCGAGCGTTTTGTGAGAATGAATTTAAAGCAGCGGGATTGGACAGCGCTATCGTGCAAATCAACAACTCGTTGAGCGTGTATACAGGAACGCTACGCGGAATGCATTATCAACTCGCACCCAAAGCTGAAGTGAAAATCGTGCGCTGCATCAAGGGAAGTCTATATGATGTGATAGTTGATTTGCGGAAAGATTCACCCACTTATTTGAAATCTTATGGCGCAGAACTTTCTGCTGAAAACAGGAAGATGATGTATGTGCCCAAAGGCTTTGCGCACGGATTCATCACGCTTGAAGATAACACGGAAGCTTTTTATTTAGTCACCGAATTTTATGCACCCAATTGCGAGCGAGGCATTCGCTATAACGACCCTGCATTAAACATCAAGTGGCCCATTCTCCCAACAGTAGTTTCCGACAAAGATTTAAAACACCCTGATTTTAATGAGGAATATCATTTGGGTGTTGGGGGTTGAGTGTGGAGTGTTGAGTATTGGAAATTACGGATACTGTTACTACAAATTGGCATATTGGCACATCAGTAAATTGGCACATTGATATGAAAATACTCTTCACAGGTGCAAGTTCTTTTAGCGGCTATTGGTTTGTAAAAGCTCTTGCTGAACATGGGCATGAAGTAACCTGTGTTTTCACTGCAAAAGACATTGAGGAATACAGTGGTATCAGGAAGGAGCGTGTGCAGCAGGTTTCTAATATCGCAAAGTCTGTATTCGGAATAAAGTTTGGCGATGAGGCTTTTCTCAAGCTTATTGAAGTCGGCAAGTTTGCTCTGTGCTGTCATCATGCCGCGTGGGTGCAGAATTACAAGGACTTCGATTTTGATGTTGCGCTTGCGGTGAAGAATAACACCAACAATGTTGTGCAGACATTGAAGACGCTGGTAAACAGCGGATGTAAAAAAATCATCGTTACGGGTTCTGTTTTTGAGGGCGGTGAAGGCGAGGGATCTGACGGGTTGCCTCACTTTTCGCCTTATGGCTTGTCAAAAGCGCTTACTTCACAAGTGTTTGAATATTATTCCATGCATTTTAAAATGACTTTTGGCAAATTCGTGATTCCAAACCCGTTTGGCGAGTATGAAGAGCCGCGTTTCACGAGCTATCTGATGAACAATTGGCTGAAGGGACAAACGCCCAAAGTGAATACGCCTGACTATGTGCGCGATAATATTCCGGTGGGATTGCTCGCAAGCTACTATCATTATTTCTGTGAAAAAATTCAGGCGTTGGAAACGGGCAGTATCAAGCTTGCTCCGTCAGGCATTGTCGGCTCGCAGGGAGCATTTACCCAATTAGTTGCGCGTGAAGCCGGCAGCCGGCTTGGTAAGCCCTGTGATTGCATCCTCGAACATCAAACAAATTTTTCAGAGCCGCTCATCAGAATAAATACCGACAGGATTACAGAACTTGAAAAAGCATTTTCAGAACGAAAGTTCTGGGATGAGTTTGTTGCCTTCTACAAACCGAAGTAAGCTAACGGCATAAGAACTTCCTTTGCAAACTCCCATCTCCCACCAATGTCATTTCAGTAGTATTCATCTAAAAGTTATTTGAGAACATAAATCCAAGGTGGCTGCGTGTATTGCTCATTGCAATTACAGGCTTATTCATGTTTAAAATAGAACAATCAGGGATGAATTCTAATAAATACGCATGATTTATAATTCACCAATCGCGTGGTGTCGGGTCAAGCAGCCGCTTAACAGCATCTTCGAATTTTTCAGGATTGAGCGAGAATCCTTTTTTTGGGTCTGTTAAATTTTCACCAAGCACTACATCGTAATAAGGAATGCCCAATGTCTTTGAGAGCCAGTAGTATTGACACGAAATACGGTTAGCGGCATTGATTTCTAAAAATCGCAAATTGCTATTGGAAAAAATAATGTTCGTAAGTCCGGCACCGTGCAGGCTGATGAGGTATTCTGCGGAATGAAATAAGTGAGCTTGTGCATCTAAGGTTTTTCCATCGGTGTCAATCACTTCAAAGTTGTAGCGCTTCAGGATGGTTTCGATTGCTTCAAAGTTGTCGAGATAGCGACCTGCCTTCTTGCTTCTGGTGAGAAACACTCTTCTGTTTGCAGCGGGAACACCCGGGAGATTCAAGAGCAATTTTATTTTGGTGAAATAACTTTTTTCATACGGCATTGGTCTTAATAAATAAAGCTCCTGCGTTTGGATGTATTGCCCCTGCTTTTGAACCACCCAGTTATACTTTCCTAAATCAGAATGCTGAAGCAGGTATTGAAAATAAGGCGTGGCGTATGTTTTGTGTCCGATAATAATGGGAAGTTGCCCGCTGTTCGGGATGTGTTTGAAGAGCCAGATTTTACTGAGGATGTCAGAGAAGAAATGGAAATAGTTTGTGCCGACCTGCCCGTCAAAGAGGATAGCTGTCTGGATTTTTTCTTTCGGTCGAAACAATGCTAAAACATAGTTTGGAAACGAAGGCAGTAGTTTCGGGAAGAATACGCTTGAGGAAATTATTTTGTTGAAATCTGTGATGCAGTAGGAATACTCCGGTTCGATGATAATCGGCTTTTTTAATTTTTTGATGTACTCGCGGTGAAACCATTTAGTGTTGTCATTCGCGTAGGATATGTTTATAGCATCTTCGATAAAATGCGGTTGTTCATTGGCGAATGGCTTCTCCTCTCTGCTTGAGATTATCTCATAGCTGAAATTATCAGTTGGTTTCCAGATGCCGTCAATTTTGTTTTTGAGAAACTGCTTCATTCGTTTTATTCAAATCACACCAAAGACAAAAGTAAAGGATGTGTGTTGCACTTTCAATTTGCCGCTTTTGCTTTGCTTCCATAAGGATGTGGTATCTTTAATACAATGAAAACCATTCATACTTCCGCGCTGCTTATCCTGCTTTCCCTTTTTACAAATTCTTTATGCGCACAAACTGGTAATTGGGGAGGAGATGTGTTTGAACAGAACAAAGCCGCTCATCTTTGTATCACGCCACAGGAATATGCGCTGCTGGAAAAGCAGTGTGCCGAAAGCCGCAGGTTATTAGGATTACATGCAGGTATGCAACGGGACGCGCTGCTTAATTCGCTTGCTTTTCCGCTCAGGGCAGCAGCAGGCTTGGAGGATTGCCGCTATTATTATGTCAGCGCAGGTGTTGATCACAACCCTGCCAGCGGTGCTTTTACCGATTACAATTGCGGCACGGTTACCTATGATGGTCATGGAGGAACAGACTTCTCGATATGGCCACTTAATTTTTATAAAATGGATAACGACCTCGTTGAGGTGATTGCCGCAGCGTCAGGCACTATCCTTTATAAGAGTGAGGGACATTTTGATAAAAACTGCGCGGCTACTACCGATACTGCAAATTACATCGTGATTCAACATGCTGATGGTTCGCAGGCGAACTACTGGCACATGAAAAAGAATTCTGTCACTGCTAAATCCGTGGGACAAACTGTGGTTGCGGGGGAATATTTGGGAGTAGTTGGAAGTTCGGGAAACTCAAGCGGTCCGCATCTGCATTTTGAAGTATGGAGCGGCAGCACGAATGCAACACGGGTTGACCCGTTTGCAGGCAGTTGCAATACGTTAAATGCCAACTCGTGGTGGACAGCGCAGCCACCTTATGCGGAAACCGCATTGAGCAAAGTATCCGTAAACACAACGGACATTGTGATTCCGGGTTGTCCCGCTACGGAAACGCCTAATGAAAGCATAGTGTTTGAAATTCCCTTCCAGGGAGTAGGATTGCCTGCAGGATATGCTAAGTTTTATGTGTTCATCACGCATGACTTCAGCGGGATGAATGTCAATTTAAGTATCCTGAATCCAGATGCATCCACATTCAACAGTTGGACATACACGGGAACTGCAAATAGTAAAACCAACTTGAGGGGTTGGTCAAAACTGCTGCCCACCACACCGGGCATCTACACGTTCAAAGCAGAATATAATGGAACAACCTGTTTGCAAAGTTTTCAGATAGTAGAACCTGCATCGGTTGGAGCGATTGAATCACTCTCATCAGTGAAGGTTTATCCAAATCCATCAACTGGAAAGTTCACCATTGAATTTGAAAACGGAAAACCGCAAATAAAAAAAGGGGTGATTGAGATTTATAACCTTCTTGGTGCACAGGTGTTTCATGTGGAAGTATCAGCGATGCAATCGGAGATAAACCTGTATGTACAAAGCGGGGTATATTATTACCACCTGAAAGACAATGGCAAATTCATCACATCAGGGAAACTCCTTGTGCAGTAAGTTACGGCAATCGTTAAAACTTGGGATGCTATTTTGTTGGTTCAGCGTTTAGCAGCGCCAATGTTTCTTCCGGCTTTTCAACCTCAATAATCAGGTTCTTGTATTTTTCGTCTTTCAGCTCCACGATGATGGCGTTGCGCTGCTTCACCACGTCCCAAAAGTTTTTGTTTCCGCGCTGGTAATAAGTGCCGGCAGTAATCACAAACGGCACATGCGTTCCCGGCAGTCGCCAGCCTCTCCATAATACAGGGAGTGCCTTCAGGTTGTTATGCGCTTTTGCAATATGTTCGCGGGGCACTTTAATCTGGTCTTTGAAGCTCCAGAACTTGTGCATCCCGACTACATCGAAGATAACGTGGTCATCGTTGACGGTTACTTTTACCATAATGAGGGGTTTTAGAATTTAAAAATTACGATGGAGTTGGATAAGGAACTTGGGAATTTATCAACGTACATGTGATAGCTTGAGATAATGACGCGCTGCTTTGAGCGGTTGCCTGCTTATGCCTTCTTTTTTTCGGCAATTCGCTTTAGGCGGATTCATGCGCAGGCTTTGTGTGCAGGATAGTTGTGGCTCATGATTCCTGCTATGGCAAATACAGCTCACGCATGAAGTTGCAAACTTGCTTCATATTACCCGCGAGATGCAATCTCGCGGGATGAGGGGAACTCTTGCGACAACTTGGTTTTTTACACAAACGGGTTTATAATCTTCATCTTCCGCCTGATAATTTGCCCGTGATGCAAATCTTCGCTGTAAAGAATTTTGCAACCCTGCTCCAATGCGGTAGCAATAATGAGGCTGTCGTAAAAGGAGAGTTGATGCGCTATACTGATTCGTATAGCTTCGATAATCGTTTCAGGCGTGATGTCAGCAATGAAAAGATTGCTCTTGAATTGAAGAATGTTTTCAATGAGTTCCTTTTCAGAACTGTGAAGTTTTTTCTTGAGACAAACATTTGCAAACTCTTTCAAAACCTGAATTGAAATGATACGCTCAAATTGCGCGCTTACTAAAATTTCCTTCGCCCGTTTCTTTTTCTCAGGATTCCCGTAGGTTCCGTAAATCAGCGTGTTGCTGTCAATGAAACCCTATCTTTCATTCGCCTCTTCCCGGTTAAACTTATAGTCTTTGGGCAAGCGGCTCCCTAAACTGTCGAGGTAATCGCTGAACTGCTTAAACTTATCTTTTTTATCCCTGATTTTACGTTTGGCTTTTGATTTCAATTTGCTCTTGCCGGTGATGTTCCGGGCAATCTTTTTCCGTTTCGTTTCAGAAAGCGATTGAATGATTTGAATCAGCGTATCAGTAAGTTTGTCGCTTTCTCGGAGCATAACGATACTTTTCTCAAAGATAACAAACGTAGGTAACTCGGTAAAGCCTCAAAAGCAAAAGCGTCCGGGTTTTGCCCGGAGCGCTTTTAAAATTTTACGGGCAAGGTGAAACTATAAAATGATTACCGCAACCAAGTCAGCAATTCGCAAAGCCATCGCTGAAGACTTGCTTGAGCAGGGGGAAATTGTGAATTGTATTTGCTCCCGATCTTCAATTCCTAATTCCTAATTATTATGTGGCGCGTACTCACTTCGTTTATTTATCGTGTCGAACTCGTAGCGATGCTCGTCAGAAGTTCAGTTTTATCTATGGGCTAAAAGCAAAAGCGCCCTCCGGTAATACCGGAGAGCGCTTTGGAATTTGTGGGGTGTAAACTGATGCCTTCGGGATTTAAGATGCTACTTTAAGTAAGCATTCAGCAGGGCGAACAGAATGCCCGAAAGCACTCCGATAGTGCCTATCCAGAAGATGAACATCCATTTAATGATTTCGGCTTTTACTTCCGACAAATCCTGTTTGGTGGCAAGCACTTCCTTCCTTACTGCGAATTCTTCCTTCACGGCATTCTTATTGCCTTCCACCACCACCAGAGCTTCCTGTTCTCCAAGTTTTTGCCTGAGAGTATTAAAAAGAGTGATTTCTGAAACTACCATAACTCTATTTTTTTCAAAGATAATAAACGCAAGTAACGATGTAAAGTTTCAAAACACAAAGCGCCCCAGTTTTCCGGAGCGCTTTGGAAAATTACGGGCACGATGAAACTATAAGGAAGGACTGCCTGCGCTCAACAAGACGAAAGTCTTGTCGCATATCCAACGTCACAAGAGTCCCGAAACGGAACTCTTGCGACAACTTTGGGGAAAATATAATCCTAACAATAAAGGCTGGCAGTTTTGGCAACAGCATAATCATCCGATAGAATTATTTGACCGGAAAATCATGGAACAGAAATTAGATAATGTGCATAAAATCCTGTTTCGGCAGGATTTGTCAGCAGCCCGACTGATTGAATTTACAGCAGCGCAAGGGATTATGCCGGAGAGAAGGGATTGCTTGATATTATCCTGTTGGAGTGAAATTATTTGAAGGAAAAGTTGAGGTAGGAACATAGCGGACGCTCAAGGATGAAAGGCACAAGCGGACGCTTTGGGCCAGACATAATAGACTTCTTCGGAAAATATCTTTTGACTAAACTTCAAAGGAAGCGTAACGCGCGTTTTGCACCACCTCACCCCCGCCCCCTCTCTATTTGGAGAGGGGAATCCAAACTACATCACAAACAAAATAGGCTTTCTCTAAAACAGAATTACATTTTCCGAAGATGTCTATTGCTTGCGCCAGTGTCGGGATTTATCAACGTACCCGCAACAATCTGAAATAGCTAAAGGAAAGTGTGAAAACCCTTCCTGCGCATTGCATGAAATACCCGGAAATAATTTCTTGCATTCCCTTTCCTTTTTAGATACATTGACCAATTAATTACTGATTAAAATTAACTTCCCATCGTGAATAGAAGATTTATACATTCCCTTCGTTTGCCCGCCTTTTTCCTCACCTGTGTGTTCGCAGTTGGAATTTCTCTAAGCGCAGTTGCCTGTGTGCTGCCCGTTCCTTCTGTTTCTTCATCGGGTCCTCTCACGTTTTGCTCCGGGCAATCCGTGACGCTCACCTCCAGTTCGGGCGCGGGGTATTCTTACAAATGGTATCGCAACAACAACGTAATTGGGGGCGCGACAAACTCAACATATATTGTCACGCAATCGGGAAGCTATGAGGTGGAGGTAACATTAGATACGTGCGAAGAAACATCAAACGCGGTTGTTATCACGGTGAATACCTCGCCCAACGGAACGCTCACCGCTGACCAAACTATTTGCTCGGGAACACAGATAACGCTGATTGCAAGTGGAGGCAGCGATTACAACTGGAGCGCGCCTGGCGCAAGTTTCAACGCGCTCACCGTTAGCCCCGGCAGCACTACTACCTATTCAGTAACCATCACCAACAGCGCTGGCTGCACCGTAACGAAAAGTTCAACCATTACAGTAAAGCCACAGCCGCAGGCTACCATTTCAGTGGCGGGTTCGCCCACGCTATGCAGCGGACAGAGCGTAAATCTGAATGCGAGCGGTGGCGCGGGTTATACGTTTCAATGGTGCCTGAACTCTCAGCCGATTCAGGGGGCAACCAATCAAACTTACACGGCAAGCGCATCAGGCAATTATCAGGTAATCACGATGCTGAACGGATGCTCGCGTGAATCAACCCCGACAGTCATCACCGTAAATCCGCTCCCTGTGCCGACCATCACGCCTGACCAAACAACTTGTTCGGGAGATACCGTTACCCTGCAAGCCACAGGCGGCACGGGCTATCAATGGAGCGGTGGCGGTCCGGCAACTGCAACTTACACAACCGCGCCCACCAGCAACCGCACTTATACGGTAACGGTGACAAACTCTTTCGGCTGCACACAAACGGCAACGACAATCATTACCGTGAAGCCCCGCCCGAATGCGAACATTTCCCTGTCGGGTTCTTCGACTTTGTGTTCAGGGCAAAGCGTGAACATAAATGCAAGCACCGGGACAAACTATTCGTATGTGTGGTATAAAAACAACGCGGTAATCAACGGGCAAATGAACGCAACGCTTATTGTGAATTCATCGGGCAACTACAAAGTTGTTGTTACCCTTGATGGTTGCTCAAAAACATCCGCGCAGCAAACCATCACCGTGAATCCGTTGCCGACTCCTGTGGTATCAGCCGATGCCACGATTTGCGCGGGCGATTCGATTACGTTGCAGGCATCGGGAGGAACAGGCTATCAATGGAGTTCAGGCGGTCCGGCAACAGCTACCTATAAAGTTGCGCCAACTTCCACGAAAAATTACACGGTAACTGTTACCAATTCTTTCAACTGCACGGCATCGGAGGATGTCACAATCACCGTTACCCAACTGCCGCAGGCATGGATAAGCGCAGCAGGCTCAACCGTGCTTTGCAGCGGAGAAACGCTCACGTTAAGCACTGCAAATACAGCGGGATATAGTCAGCAATGGCACAGAAATGGAGCCGCGATAAACAATGCAAATTCAAGCGCTTATATGGTTTCACTTGCGGGAAATTATTATGTGGTAAATACAGCAAACGGATGCACTGCAACATCAAGCACGATTGCCATTTCGGTGAATCCTTTACCTGTGGTTTCAGTGAGCAATGACACTACAATTTGTTCAGGCGATACAATTACTTTACATGCTTCTGGCGGAACAACTTACAACTGGAATACAGGATTCAGCGGTGCGGATTATCCCGTTACATCCACCTCAACACGAACATACATCGTTACGATTTCTGACGTGAATACCTGCGCGGTGGCAAAGAGCATCATCGTTACGACCATTGCTTTACCTAATGCTTCGGTTTCGCTTTCCGGTCCCTCAACTTTTTGCGCTGACCGCACAATAACGCTGACAGCAAGTTCAGGAACAGGCTATTCTTATGAATGGACAAAAAACAGTCAAGTCATCTCAGGCGCGACATCGAATGTATTAGTGGCATCGCAAACCGGAACCTATCAGGTGGAAGTGACAGCCAACGGATGCAGTAAAAAATCTAACGCAACAGGCGTAACGGTGAATCCGCTTCCAGTTGCGTCAGCAAGTAATGACGGAACGATTTGCTCGGGTGATACTGTGGAGATTTCTGCATCAGGAGGCACTTCGTATCAGTGGTTTAACGGGAGTACGAATTCTACCATCTCTGTTTCACCTACCAACACAACAACTTATGGTGTTACTGTTTCAAATACTTTCGGATGTACTGCATCGGAAAGTGTTATCGTAAGCACGATTGCGCGACCGACAGCAAGCATCACTCCTGCGGGTTCAATTGCAATTTGCAGCGGGCAAACGACAACGCTTACCGCAAGTTCCGGCACGGGATATTCTTATCAATGGTTTGAAGGAACAAGTCTTCTGAATGGATTTACAAACCAAGTTTTAAGTCCTTCGCAGTCAGGAAATTATAGCGTTATTGTCACGGCTAACGGTTGCCCGAAAAAATCAAATACTGTTGCGCTTGCAGTAAATCCTTTGCCCATTGTTTCATTGAGTAATGACACCACGATTTGTTCGGGAAATTCCGTGATGCTCACCGCCAGTGGAGGAGCAACTTACAAGTGGAGCACAGGCTCGGTGAACCAATCTATCAGTGCTTCACCTCCAACAAGCACAACCTATAATGTGACGGTTACTTCCGCGCAAAACTGCGCATCAACCGGAAGCTTGTTTGTAACTGTTATTCCTACACCCAGCGCGAATATCACGCTGTCAGGTTCTGCTACAATCTGCCAGAATGATACCGTGACTTTAAGTGCAAGCATCGGAGCCGCATATTTTTATCAGTGGAAAAAAGACGGCAACGATATGACGGGTGAAACAAGTTCGACATACCATGCAACAACTGCCGGTTCGTATGCTGTGCTGGTGACTGCGTTGGGCTGTCCGAAAACATCAACAGCGGTGAACGTGGTGGTGAATCCCCTGCCGGTTGCTGCGGCAAGCAATGACACGACCATTTGCCAGGGCGCAACGGTTGACCTCATGGCTTTCGGAGGAACTTCCTATCGCTGGAGCAATGGGCGATTCAGCCAAACTAACAGCGTGAATCCAAACGCAACGGCTTTTTATTCCGTCACCGTGACCGATGCCAACGGCTGCACAGCTTATGAAGATGTGAACGTAAACGTGCTTCCCCTGCCGAATGCAAACCTCTCTTCTTCTGGTAATTCAAACCTGTGTTCAGGACAATCAGTAACGCTCACAGTGAGTAGCGCAACGAATTATTCCTATCAATGGAAAAAAGACGGCTTCCTGATTGGCGGAGAAATAAATTCAACCTACAGCGCAACGCAAACAGGCGCATATAGCGCAGAAGTAACCTTGAACGGTTGTTCAAAATCATCAAATACAATTCAGGTAAATGTGAATCAATCCTTAGAAGCGACTGCGAGCAATGACACCACGATTTGCTCGGGCGATACGATTTCGCTTTTTGCATCTGGCGGTGCAACTTACGCATGGAGCACGGGAGAAACTACATCCAATATTCTTGTAGCCCCGACAAGTAATAAAACTTACAGCGTTACCGTGAGCAATGGCACCACCTGCACCGATGTGGAAACGATTGTTGTTACGGTGAAGCCCAGACCAAACGCGTTCATCAATGTTTCCGGTGGCGCAACAAGCATCTGCGAAGGACAGGTTGCTACATTAAATGCGAACACAGGCGCGGGATTAAGCTATCAGTGGTATAAAGATGCGCTTGCAATCGTTGGCGCGGATTCTGCAAAATATCTCACCGGTGATGCGGGCAGTTATGTTGTTGAGGTAACGCTCAACGGATGCAACCGCTTTTCATCTCCCAAAGAGATTACTGTGAATCCGGTGCCTGTTGTTTTCTTGAGCAACGATACGACAGTATGTTCGGAATTATCCATTACGCTTGTTGTATCGGGCGGTGTCAGCTACGTATGGAATACGTTTGCTACTGATTCGGTCTATAAAATCACAACTGCAACTACCAAAACTTATTCGGTAACAGCTACTAATTCTTTTGGATGCAAGGCTTCTGATGCTGTAACAATAACTACGTTGTCGTTGCCAACAAATGTCACGATTAGCACAAACAGTTCAACAACTATCTGCCAAGGAAAAACGGTGACGCTCCATGTCGGGAACACGAATGGTACTGAGTTTCAATGGCAAAATGATGGAAACGCTATTCCAAATGCGACCGAATCTTCTTATGATGCAGCCGAAAATGGAGCCTATACCATCTTTGTAACCGGCAACGGATGCAGCAAAACATCACCTGCGCAAATTGTAACGGTGAAGCCCACGCCCGACACGCCTGAAATTATCAAAGTAGGAGAAGACTCTTTGAAGTGCTCCGTTGCCGGAAGCAATTATAGATGGTTTCGAGATGGAGTGACATTTAACGTGGGAAATCAACAAGTGAAGATTACCAAATCAGGCGCATACACCGTTTATGTAAGCGAAAACAATTGCCCTTCGGATACTTCTGCTCCTTATTATTTCTATTTCACGGGTGTTGAAGCAGGAACAGAATCTGAGCTTTCTATTTATCCGAATCCAAATGAAGGCAAGTTCACGCTCAAGTTGCCAAAAAATATTTCACCTGAAAACACTCCTATTCAAATTTTTAACACAATAGGGGAGCAGGTGTGGCAAATAGAAAAGAATATGTTCAGCAAACATTCTATCGTCATTGATTTATCCAACCTGCCGCAAGGCGTTTACTATTTACATGCCGAAGGCGAGGTGAAGAAGGTGATTATTGCAGGGCGCTAAACAGCGTAATTATTTTTGAATACTTCCCAGAGGCGCCTCCTGAAAAGTGCGATTTTTATTCCTGAAAGATTTAACTCTTTGGGTTATGATCCCAAGTCTTATAAAAGCAGGAGGATACAATCTTCCATTTCAGCATCCCGTAAATACGTGTTAACTTGTTGCTGTGAAACGCATAGCACAAATTGAAAACACGCCATTCAAAGAAGATGTCTTTGATATTATCGGGCAAATTGTCATTATCCTTAGCCCCCAAGGAATACTCCAACTCATCAATAAAAAAGGATGCGACATCCTTGGCGTGAAAAGAAAACAAGCGCTGAATAAAGACTGGTTCAAATTTTTTATTGCATCAGAAGAAAGGAATTTAATGCGCAAGCTTTTTATCGAAGCATTAAAAAAGAAAAAGTTAAATGATGTTTTTGAAAACCAAGTGCTCGCAAGCAACGGAAAAGCGCACAGCATTCTATGGCATCCTGTATTTTTGGAAGATGGAGACAGGCTGACCGGCTTGCTTTGCTCTGGCGAAGATGTTACCGAACAACGCGAAGCAGAGAATAAAATGCGGAAGAGCGAAGAAAATTACCGCACCTTAGTAAACAACATCTCGCAGATTGTATTTGATGTTTCTTTCAAAGAAGAAGATTTAAAAAAATCTCACTCTGTTAAAGTGCTCCCGACATTTGTGAGCGGGAGCGTATTTGACCTCACCGGCTATTCGGATGACGTATTTAGAAAAGGAGAAATTACCTATCAGGCTCAAATACATCCTGATGACCGCGAAGAAGCGCTCTCGGAATTCTGGAAAATGATTGAGGATAAACAGACGGTTACGCGCGCCTATAGATTTCGGCACAGAGGAGGAAAATACAAATGGTTTGAAGACAACCTGATTCCGCGTTTGGACAGCGAGGGCAAAGTGACAGGTTGGTTTGGAATGATATCGGAGATAACTGAGCGCAAGTTTTTTGAAACGGCAATTAAAGACTACGAAAAATTTTTTCACCTCTCCTTAGACCTGTTTTGCATTGCAGGCACGGATGGATATTTCAAAAAAATCAATCCAAGTTTTGAACGTGTGCTTGGCTATTCTGAGGAGGAATTTTTGGGCAATGCATTCTTTGATTTCGTACATCCTGATGATTTGGAAAAAACACGCAAGGAACTTATGAATTTGAGCGAAGGTAAAATGACGGTGAGCTTTGAAAACAGATACAGGTGTAAAGACGGAAATTATAAATGGCTTTCATGGAATGCATCGCCTGCGGTAAATCGCAATCTTGTATTTGCAGTGGCGCGTGATATTACAGAGAAGAAAACAGACGAAGATAAAATCAGGCGCAGTGAAGCATTTCTGAATTCTGTTGTGGAAAATATTCCCAGCATGATATTCGTGAAGGACGCGCATGACCTGAAGTTTGTTCGCTTCAACAAAGCTGGAGAAGAGTTGCTTGGGTTTAAACGCGGAGAAATGTTAGGCAAAAATGATTATGATTTTTTTTCGAAAAAAGAAGCAGATTTCTTTACGAAGAAAGACAGAGAAGTAATAAAGAAAAAGAATTTAATGAATATAAAAGGGGAGGAGATTAAAACCCGAAAAAATGGAGTGCGCGTATTGCACACAAAAAAAATTCCCCTTTACGATGCCGCAGGTAAACCCGAATACCTGCTCGGCATTTCAGAAGATATAACTGAAGCCATCAGGGTGCAGGAAAATTTGCAAAAAAGTGAAGAAAAATATCGTGAAATTGTTCATCTCATTCAGGAAGGAATCTGGATGATTGATGCAGATTACAACACCACGTTTGCGAATAACGAGATGGCGAAAATGCTGAAGTATTCTCCGGAAGAAATGCTGGGAAAAAGCTTCTTCGATTTTATGGATAAGGAAGGCGTTGCCATTTCAAAACAAAATCAGGTAAAACGTAAAAAGGGAATTTATGGAACGCATGATTTTAAATTCAAAACGAAAGACGGGCAGGATCGCTGGACTATCTTGAATTTTAATCCGATGAAAGATGCGGCAGGGAAAAATATAGGCGCGATAGCTGCCGTGGTGGATGTGACAGAAAGAAGAAAGCAGGAAGAACTCATAAAAGAGAATGAACAAAAACTGAAGGAAGCGCAAAAGATTGCCAGCGTGGGAAGTTGGGAATTTGATGTGATTACTTCTACGGTAACATGGTCGGATGAAACCTACCGCATTTTTAAATTGGATCCTAAAAATACCGTCATTACGCGCGAGTTGTTTCGTTCTTATGTGCATCCTGATGACAGAGATGTGTTGACAGCAAGCGTAGATGCCGCCTTGCAAAAAGGAAAACCTTACGAAATTGAATTGCGGCTTTTATTATGGGATGGCACCATTCGTTATACATCTAACAGGGGCAGGGCGGTTGAGAAGGGAGGAAAAGTGCTGAAACTTGTAGGCACAACAATGGATGTTACGGAGAAAAAACTCGCGGAAACAAGGGAGATGAAAGCGCTGGTAACGGGTCAGGATATAGAAAGGCGCAGAATTGCGGAAGATTTGCATGACAGTCTTGGTCAAAAGCTTTCCGGCATAAAAATGATGAGTGAAAACTTTGCGAAGGATAAGGAGTTGACAAAGTTGAAATTAATGTTGGATGAAGTAATTGATGAAGTGCGGTTCATTTCGCATAACCTGATGCCCTCTATTCTGGAGGATTTTGGCTTAAAGAACGCCTTGCGCGATATGTGCAATAAATTGAAGCGCGCAAACGGAACCCATGTCAACTTCAGTTCTTATGGAGTAAGGCAAAAGCTGGAGAAGTCCGTTGAGTTTGGCATGTATCGCATCGCGCAGGAATTGCTGACAAACGCATTGAAACATGCCAGCGCGGGAGAAATCAATATTCAACTTTTTAAGCGCGACAAAAAACTCATTTTAACGCTGGAAGATGACGGCAAGGGATTCAATACCCGCAAAACAAATTTTGAAAATACGTTTGGGTTGAATAGTATTACATCAAGGACGAAAGCAATGAACGGCATTTTTACGATTGATTCACAGCCGGGCAAAGGAACCGTTGCTTCCATTGAAATACCTTTAACAGCATGAGCGACCTGAAAATTCTTATTGCGGACGATCATCCATTTTTCCGGGATGGCATTCACCAACTGCTTGTTGGGCAGAGCGGCATCGGGGAAATTGGTGAAGCGGCAAATGGCAGGGATGTGCTGCAACAACTCTCTAAGAAATTTTATGATTTGGTGATTATGGACATCAAGATGCCGCAGATGTCAGGAATCGAAGCCACCAGAGAAATTCATAAAAAATATCCCGCAATAAAAGTGCTGGCGATTTCCATGTTTGATGAGCAGCCCTATATTGTGAAAATGCTGAAGGCGGGCGCTAAGGGATACTTATTGAAAAATTCGACTAAAGATGAACTGCTGAAGGCTATCTCACAGATAATGATGGGGGAAAATTATTTCAGCAAAGAAGTTTCTGACATTATGGTTTCGCAAATCGTTTCAGGAAAGCCGGTTGAGAATGGCTATGATGACGAGCCGGAACTGACGCTTACGAAACGCGAGATAGAAATAATAAAAATGATAGCCGCAGAACTAACGAATGTTGATATCGGGGAAAGCCTGAACATCAGCCCCCGCACCGTTGACACCCACCGCAGAAACCTGCTGCAAAAATTAAAAGTAAGAAATACCGCTGGTCTTGTGAAGTATGCTATAAAGAACGAACTTTTAGACCAATAGGTTAGTCCCTTTATTTTTCCTGAGATGACAAATGAATCCATTGATGCAGCAACTCTTTTTGAGCAAACTCAACTATTCAAAATTTCAGATTTCAAGAACGAAAATTTCAAGATAGACGGAACAAATACGGATAGCGTATTGATACTTTCTCCTTCCTTTTCGTCCGTTTTGCCTGCTGAAGAACGCGCAATGCTGAGTAAAATGCTCAACGCGCTAAAGCTGAATATAGAAAATGTTGCATTGTGTGCCGCAGCGAAACCGCCTCCTTTTCATTTTCTTAAAAGTAAAATCGCTTTTACCAAGTTGCTTGTATTTGGAATTGAGCCGCAGAGTATTGGCATGAATATCAATGCGGAAGTGAACCGCGTGATTAATTTCAGGAACACTAAAATAGTTTTCAGCGAAACCTTGTCAACCCTCATTGGAAACGAGAAGTCTAAAGGAATGCTTTGGAAAGCGCTCAAAGAAATGTTTGAGATAAACTGATATGTACAAGGGAGAGTTGGTATTCGCCACGAATAATAAACACAAAATGGAGGAGGCAAAGCACATTTTGTCTTTTGATATTATGTTGTTGAGTCTTCAGGATGTCGGCTGTTTTACTGAACTGCCGGAAACGCATGAAACATTGCATGAAAATGCCTTGGAGAAAGCGGGATTTCTTTATCAGCATTACAAACAAAATTGTTTTTCCGATGATACCGGTCTCGAGGTGGAATCATTAAATGGAGCGCCTGGTGTATATTCAGCGCGCTTTGCTGGCGCAGGAAAAAGTTATCGTGATAATTACGAACTGTTGCTGAACAAGATGCAAGGCTATACCAATAGAAAAGCGCGATTCAGAACCGTTGTAGCTCTTATTCTTGAAGGCAAAGAATACTTGTTTGAGGGCGCGATTAACGGACTGATTTTAGAAAATCCTACAGGCGAACAAGGATTCGGCTACGACCCCGTTTTTCAGCCGGAGGGATATAGCAAATCGTTTGCTGAAATGAGCCTTGAGGAGAAAAATCAAATCAGCCACAGAAAAATAGCAATGAAAAAATTGGCTGACTTTCTGAATGCTTTGTAAACCTAAACAGTCATTTTAAAGTGGGGCATACTGTCATACTTTGAATGGATGACAACCTCCACTTCAGATTTGCCTTTGAAAACAGTTCTTGCGCAATTCAATGCTTCATTTGGGCACGCAAATGCTCCGTAGTTTGCTGATTTCTCATAATCATTTACAAGCAGCCATTCCCCTTTGAAAGGATAGATATGCAATTTTAATTTCCCTGAATTGTGTAAAGATTTTTCCATACGAAGCAATTTTTTTGATGAACTTAAACATACGCTCAATTGGGTATCAGCAACGTATTAAAACCGAACGAGCAAGTCAATTTTTTTTAGGTTTGAACTTCAAAATATTTTTCATGTACGTGCCGAATCAATTTAAAATGCAGGACAGGCAGGAAACTGTTGACTTCATGCGCAGGTTTAGTTTCGGATTAATGATAACGGTGAATAACAACGAGCCGCAGGGCATTCATCTTCCGTTTGTAATTAATGAAGTAAATGGCAGCATCCTTTTGTCTTCACATTGCGCCAGAGCTAATCCCAATTGGAAGGATATTGATGAGCGCAAAATACTTGTGGTATTTAATGAGCCACATGCATATATTTCCCCAAAACACTACGAGAAAGAACTTAATGTTCCCACCTGGAATTATCTTGCTGTTCATGCCTATGGAAGCGGGCGTATTATTCAGGAAGATGCGAACGCGCTTTGTTTGCTTGAATCAATGATTGATAGTTATGATGCAGGTTACAAAACTCAATGGGAGAAACTCCCGATGGATTATAAACTGAAAATGATAAAAGGAATCGTTGCTTTTGAGATTGAAGTAACTGAATTAATCGGGAAGAAGAAACTCAGTCAAAACAAAACGGAGAAGGAGAGAAATAATATCATCTCTGCGTTTGAAGGCAGCGTGTCTGAAAATGAAAGATTGATTGCAGGATATATGAAACAAGCATGAATTGCTATCGCGCTACTATCACATCATCAACGAACACATCATTCCCGTAATCATACACAAGCATGTAATATCCCGCAGGCAAATTTTTGATGCGGATGAATTTTTTATTCTCAATGGATGTGGGAAACATTTTTCCTGATTGGTCCATGAGGAAAACCCTGTCGGATACTTGCGGCTGATATTTTTCGCAAAAATCAAAATAGACTTTATCACTTGCCGGGTTGGGATAAATTTTCTCAATCACGCACTCCTGCCCTGCAAGCGGATTAATAGAAGCGTAGGGGCTGGTGGAATGGTGAATCTTCATACAACTTACATCTTCGTTGTCTTCGTCCACGATGCACAGTACAACAGAATCTTTATGATAAATCTGAATAGTACCAAAACCGCTCATAAAATTTTTATTTTGCACTCCTTGCCCGCCTCCATTCCACAGTGAGTCAATTGCGCTTCCCAAGTTCAGCGATTGCATTATGGAGTCAATATAGTAGGTGAGTTCAGGTCCGATGCTTGCTACGGGTCCGGTGTTTAATTCAGGCAAGCCCGCATTGCGTCCGTCATCCATCACATTGGTGTGCATGTGCCCGCTCAACACAATTACATCCTTGATGCTCGCTGAATCTAAAAAATAAATCAACCCATCTTGTTCTCGCGGGTAGCCTGTCCAGTTTGCAGTAATGGCGTGCGCAAGACGAAAGCCCGAGCCTGTTTCGCTGCCGATGCCAAACACAAGATTTTGAAAGAACATTGCGAATTGCAGAATCTTCCTGAATTTTTTATTGAACATTACACCGCTCACAATAAATTTCCAATCGGCTGTTGAATTTCGCAAACCGTTTTTCAGCCATTGAAATTGCTCTGCGCCCAGCAGAGTTTGTCCCTGCTTGGGGTTGAATGTCCATTTGTTGCGGAGCGCATCATACGTGTAAGTTGAATCTTGCCCGTTGCCGCAGTTGCGCACGTCCACAAAAAATATTTCCGCGTTTCCATAGCGGTAACTGTGATACATGCCTGCTGAATCGTTTGCAAGGTTCCAATGCGGAAAGTATTCTTCATAACCCTGCATCATATTCAAGAACGCCTGTTCGGAAACGGGGTATGCATCCACATAGTTTGTCACCACGCTATCGGTGTCAACAACAGTCCGCACCGACACAATGTTTGTTCGCTGCCCGATGCCGTCATGATTATCCACTACATAATCGAAAACAGAGGAACGTAGCACCGGAGGCATTTTTAATTCCGAATATTTTTTGCGGTAAGAGAGTTGCACTTTTGCCCAATCCAATTCATACTCACCGGGAATTTGATAATCAGGATACGTCCAATCGCCCGTGTGAAATATCAAATCAGCATTTCGGGTTTGCAAAGCAGGAAATGTATTGTAGGTGCCGTATTCCTGACAACTCAATACAGCCCAGATGTAATTCCCCGGCTCGCCTTCATTCGGAAATGTTTTGAAAAAACCGCTCACTGTGTCTGCGATCCCGTTTACGGTTATCCTGTAATAATAAGTAGTGAATGCGTCTAATCCGCTCAATTCAGTTATCACGGAAGAATCGCGTTCTGCAATTGTCGTATCGGAGAAAAGAAGCGTGTTTGAAAAATTCGGATTGTCGGAAAGCTCGATGAGCACGGGAGAGGCTTGCGTTGTGCGCACATACATGCGAGCTGAGTTTGGAGTAACTCCGCCCACAACAGGACCATGCGTGATTTGCTGCGCAAATGAAAATGTTGTGCTTGAAATGAAAAACAACAGTGCGAAAAAAATCCGGTAGTTCATTTTTATTGGGTTAAAATTTGGAGGATAGTTGTTTTCAATCGGCACATCAGCAAATTAATTCACGACTCTGAATTCAGTTCTCCTGTTTTGCTCTCTGCTTTCTTCTGTGTCGTTTGATGCGATGGGTTGTGATTCTCCAAAGCCTTTGTAAGATAACCGGCTTTTCTCAATGCCTTTGCTGATGAGCGATTCATACACTGTTTTCGCGCGCTGCTCTGAAAGTTGCAGGTTAATTTCCGGTTTGCCCACATTGTCCGTGTGCCCTTCGATTTCAATTTTTACCGCAGGATTTTCTTTCAGGAATTGCAGGAGGATTTTCAATTCAACAGATGACTCTTGCTTCAGTTGCGCAGAGTTGGTTTCAAAGAAAATATTTCTCAGCACGGTTTTCTCTCCTGTTTTTATTTTGTTTAAAGCTGCATCCAGTTTAAAGTGCTCACCACGCTTGATACTGTCAAGTGAAAAGTTTTGCGAAAAGAATAAGTAGCCTTCTTTTGAAATGTTCATCGCGTAATCTTTCCCGGTTTCCAAGCAGAGTAAATATTCACCGGTGCTGATGTCTGCAAGCGTGCTGTTCACCGGCTTGCCGCTTTTCAAATCAATGAATTCTATTTCTGCTGACAGTTTCTTCTTACTCTCTGCATCTGAAATATTTCCCCGCACGGATGTCACAATTTCGGGGGCAAATACAGGAAGCAATTTAAAAGAGTAGATGTCATAATTCCGTTGTGTGAGTTCGCCTGCATTAAAACGGTCGGAAGCAAAATAGCCTGTTGCGCCATCAAGCGAAACGTACATGCCTTCTTCCTCTTCGAAAGAATTAATCGGTAAGCCCATATTTACCGGTTTCTGCCACTTTCCTGTTGAATCTTTTTTCGACATGAAAACATCTGCACTGCCAAAACCGGGATGGCCATTGGAAGAAAAATAGAGCGTGTGATTGTCAGGATGAATGAACGGACGCTGCTCATCAAAAGGTGTGTTAATCGCATCGCCAAGATTTTCGGGTTTGCCCCAAGAGCCGTCCGGTTGCAGGTTGCTCACCCATAAATCAAGCATTCCTATTCCTTCTTTTCTTGCGCTTACAAAATAAATTGATCTTCCATCACCGGAAATGCAAGGTTGCGTTTCTTTGCTCGTAGTATTGAAATTCATTCCCAGATTTTTTGCGGTCATCCATATTTCGCCCATGCGGTCAGCCATCCAGATGTCGCAGCCTCCAAAACCTTTGTTGGCTTCGCAGATGGTGAAAAAAAGTTTTCTGCCATCGGGCGAAATAGTTGATGCTGCTTCATTGGATAATGTATTGATGTTTTCTCCAGCGCTCACCGCAACGCCCCAATCGCTGCCCGTCTGTTTGCTCACGAAAATATCTTCATTGATGAAATTGTTATTCGTGACATGGCGCGTGAAATAAAGTTGGCTGCCGTCAGCCGTGATGGTGGGAAAATATTCACGCGCGGCAGTATTTACATTTGTATTGAGCCGTTCAATTTTTATATCGGTTGTATCATGAAGTTTTTCAAAATAGGATTTAGCGAAGACTAAATTCCGCTCCAATATTTTTCCTTCTTCTGTTGTGTTTCCTCCTTTCAATGCTACCCATTGCTTGTAGGAATCAAGCCCGGTTGGTTTTCCAATTGCAAGCGACACTTTTGCCAACTCATAAAATGCGCTGACGACAGGTTTCGGCTCTGCTTTGGTCAATTCAACCAGAGGCTGATAGGCTTTTTCATATTGCCGCGTTTGCATGTAGATATAGGTGAGCTTTTGCAGTGCGGAAACATATTTTGGCTCTGCTTTGATAGCTTCAAGAAATGCAGTTTCTGCTTCGGGAAACCTGTTCCAATTCAAATGTTCATTTCCTTCAGCATAATATTTCAACGCTTTTTTTGAAATATCAGTTTGGCTGTGGGTAGGGGAGGAGCAGGACGTAAAAGCGAGGATGAAAAATAAAAGCAGCGCTTCACCAAAAGATTGCCTCACCCCTTGCCCCTCTCCTTTGGAGAGGGGATGCGTTCGCTTCGGACTCTCCTCTCCTTTGGAAAGGAGGCGGAGGTGAGGCTTCACGGCAAGTTCAAATACTTGTGCAACTGTAGCGACAATTCCCATTGCGGATGTTGTTTGATGTAATCAATAATTTGCGGCAGCATCTGTTCCGCTTTGCTCCACTCGGGTTGAAGATACAACATGCATTTCGAAGAAACTTTTGCTGCATTTTCTTCCGCCCATGCGAAATCACTTTTGTTGTAAACGATGACTTTTAACTCATCGGCATGTTTGAAATTTTCGGGGAGAGGCGATTTGAATTTTTTAGGTGAAAGACAAACCCAATTCCATTTTCCCGAAAGCGGATATGCGCCTGATGTTTCAATGTGTGTGTGAAAATCTGATTGCTGCAATGCTTTTGTAAGGGGTTTTAAATCATACATCAAGGGTTCGCCACCCGTAATAACAGCAATCCTGCTTTCGTATTTTAAAGCTTTTTCAACAATATCTTTTACCGGTTTGATTTGATTTTTATTTACTTCCCATGATTCTTTCACATCACACCACACGCAGCCGACATCGCATCCCGCAAGGCGAATGAAATACGCAGCTTTGCCCTGGTGAAATCCTTCACCTTGCAGGGTGTAGAAGGATTCCATTACAGGGATTTCATTGAAGTTGTCTACCTTAATACTGTTCATCTGCTCAAATCATTTTCATGAATTTCTTTAATCCGATTACATTCATTTTTGGGAAATCAGTTTTTTGCAAAATGTTAAAGCGCTTGTCTTCGGTCACAATAAAATCTGCTGCCGCTGCGATTGCGCAATCCGCATATTTATTTTCGTCTCTGTCAGCAGCGATAAGATTCCAGTTGAAATAAACAGTATCCTGTTTCACATTCGGCAATTCGGCAAGAAGGTTTAGAAATTCATGCGCTACCCTTGGGGAATATTTCATTGAAAGAATTTCGTTGTATTCAAGAAGAATATCGTTGCTTACAGCGAGCGCATCCTTTTGTTCCACCAGCGAAGTATAAATCTTGTGATAAGGCGACTGGGAAGTAAGCGAAATGATAAAAATGTTTGTATCAATTACAACAGTCATTTCTTTAGGCGATTATGCTCTTTGTGCCACAATTCTATTGTTTTACGGTTGTAGTTCTTTGAATCGAAAACCTCATCCGCTGATTTCACAGTCTGTTTTGACAAGTAGGTGATGAGCGCTTTTTTTAAATCAAGCAGTTCTTCTTCCGTGCTGTAATTGCTGAAAAGCTTTAGTATTTCTAATTGCAAAAGGTTGAGTGTTCGCATCGTTCAAATTTAGAACAAAACACTTTCATTGAAAATCAGCGGAGCGCCAAAGATAAGGAGAGGCGCTGAAAGAAGAATTGCCACAAGCGGGTGAAGCATAGAAGCGGAGCAAACGAATTGCCACGACCTTCAAGTCGTGGATAGATAAATGGAGAAGCGAATGGGCTTTAGCCCAAATCCCTCCTGCTGAAACCGTGCGCTGCCAAAAACTCTTCATATTCAAGGGTAAATGTTTTTGTTTGATGCTGCTGTTCCTGATTTGCAATGTACTGCCTCACTTTATCAAGAGCTGATTCACTCACCGATAGCGAGATATATTCATCCTGCCATTCGAATTTCTGCCTCAGGAGGTTTTGTTTGTTCACTCAAAAAAGAGGATTCACCTTTAATAAGCATTGCGATTTTTGATATGGTTTGTTCTGTTCGCAGAGAAATCAGCAGATGGATATTGTCTTCAACGCAATTCAGGCAGTCAATGTAAATGCCTTTGCTGATGCTGTTCTCCTTTATGTGCGATAAGAGCGAAGGTTTCAATTCTTTTGAAATAAGCGGTAACCTGTTTTTTGTTTACCAAATGAAATGGAGCATTACTTTGGCAGAGGGCATTTGTAGATGATTTTTTTGGCTAAAGCCAAGTTTGTTATTTAATTTATTCCACGACCTGAAGGTCGTGGCAATTCGTTTGCTCTGCTTCTGTGCTTCCTGCGTTTTGGCTAAAGCCAAGTTTGTTATTTAATTTATTCCACGACCTGAAGGTCGTGGTAATTTATTATGCCAACCCGTTCCTTACGGCATAGCGCGTAACGCCCGCCAGCGTGCGCACACCGAGTTTCTTCATAATATTTTTGCGGTGCGTTTCCACCGTGCGTAGGCTGATGTGCAACGCATCGGCAATCTCGGTGTTGTAATATTCCTGCGCCAGATAGCGGATGGTTTTTCGTTCCTGCTCGCTGAGTTCCCGTTTGCCTGCTTTGGGTATTTGCGTTACAAAGGCATCGAGCAACATGCTCTGGCATTGCCTGCAAAAAAAACGCCTGCCGCTGCGCACGGATTCCACCGCTTCGCGCAGCGGACTGTCGCCAGTATATTTTGAGATGCAGGCATCGGCTCCTGCGCGGATGAGTTGCGTAACCCTGCCGGGCAGATAGTGCATCACGTTGATGAGGATAATTTTTTTCCCCTTGTATTTCACGCCCAGCTTTTTAAGGGTGGTAGTGCTGAATGATTCAGGCGTGTCGGCATCGAGAATCAGCAGGTCAGTATTGAGCGCTGCCTGCGTAAGCAATTCTTCGGCTTTGCCGATGTGTTCTGTAAAGTGATAAGGATGCGGGTTGAGCACAGCCTGAATGCCCCGCGCAAGAATTGTATTTGGCGCGGAAACAAGGATATGATACTGCTCAATGTCGATCTTCTTCATGTAAGCTGATTAACGCGGGCAATGTAGAACAATTCTTTATACAATTTCCTGCGGGTTTCCGGTAGATGAATTATTGCCATGCGTGGTAGCACTTCTCTCAATGATGAATGGCAGAAAACAAGTAGGTGAAAAGACGTAGCTTCCCGCATCTGCCGGTTTATGAACGGGGTTTTGCGGTATTGTAAGAAAGAAGGAGGGGGATTATTTTTCCGAAAATTTTTGCACCCCCCTTTCTACCCCATGCCTGCCGCCTTCTTTTTTTACCCCGCTCCTGCTTCGGGTTGGTATCCTCACCAACCAGAGGCAGTCAACATTTTTTTTATTAACGGAAATAGGTGGAAAAATTTCCCCACATTTATTTTCTTATAAAAACAGATTACTTTTCGCCCATTATGTCGCCCTCCTGCACCCATCACATCGAATAGCACCTTTCATAAAAACAATTTTTTTTCATTCACCCCGATAAAAACCAACCTTCCATCATGAAAAACATTTTTGTTCTTCTAACAGCCTTATGTCTGCTGAATATTTCGCAGTTGCAATCATAAACATGGGACGTTGACCGCAACTATGGCGCCAGTTGCGGGGTAACGGCACTTGCCACTATCGGAGGAGCTTCAGCAGATAATCCCATTTCTGATTATGTCGAGGCTTCCTTCATATACCTTGACGGCTCGGTAGTAACTGTTTATACCATTGACCAGTACAGCATTGGACTTTCAAAACTTGATGCCAACGGGGATCTTGTTACCTCATTTGGCACCGCGGGCACGGCATTGTTTTACCCAAACAATGCTCCATCGGTCATTAATGGTGTGGATACAGGAGCGAACGGTAAAATATTTATAGCAGGACTGAATAACAGTGCTGCCGCCATTATCTGTATCAATGCAAACGGCACGTTGAATTATGCCGTGAATGAACCCTTCATCGGTAATCCTAACTTACTTTCAACCTTTTACACTGCCGTATATTATGCAGTGGTTGTTCAGCCGGATGGAAAGGCGATCTGCTGGGGAGCAAGAAATTATAGTGGTTCATGTGGGTGTGGAGTGAATACGTATATTTCCCGGAGGTATAATACCAACGGAACTTTTGATAACACTTTTAATCCGGGATTAGGGTATGGTACTCCTCCCATCACCACTGGTGGAGAAGCCAAGGGTATTTTGCAATCAGATGGAAAAGCAGTTTTTTGTTACCGTGCATGCACTCCTGCCGGATGCCCGAACAATGACCTGTATCTCACAAGATTAAACCTCGATGGCTCATTGGATAATACATTTGGCACCGGCAGCTATACTGCCACCGGCTTTGCACAGCCATGTGTCAGTAGCAACGATGTTATTGCTTTTAGAAAAATCAGCGGGGATAAGATGCGAATTGGCGGCACTATTGGCGGGTGTGGGACTACAGGGAACATTATTGGGAAAGTAAAGCAGTTTACATCCAATGGCTTGACTGATAATTCATTTGACACCGGAGGAGTTGTTACTCTTCAGCACTCAACTTCTCAAACATGGATATATGATATAGTAGTGGACATGGCTACTGATAAAACATACGCAATTGGAGTTGCTGCACTGGGCGGATTGATTTACCGGCTCAACAGCAATGGCACTTTGGACAATACATTTAATAGTACGGGAAAGGTAGGACCTTTTAATACTTTTAATAACGGCATGTTTAATACCGGTGGGTTCGAAAGAGGGGGATTATATTCTGCCAACCGCATTCTTGTAAGCTTTACCCACGGACCCGACCCGAATATGCGTGGAGTAGTGCATACAGTAATAGATCAAACCAATGCACAGCTTACTATTGCCGCCACCCCTGATTGCGCTAACAATCAGATTGTGTTAAATGTGAATGACCAGAATTTATCCTGCTACACGTATCAATGGTATAAAGACGGAGTAGCCATCAGCGGAGCGACTTCTACTTCTTATAATGCTACTGCTAATGGCAATTACTATGTGAGCGGAAGTTATCTGCCCCCGCCAACCGGTGCAGCGGGCTTACCTCCGGGCACGACTAATTCAAATGCGTTAGCGATTGATGTAAGCGTCCTGTGCAATAACCCCATCCCCACACTTTCCGAATGGGGCTTAATCATCTTCGCGCTGTTGTTGCTGTGCATAGGCGCGGTGGCGGTGTGGAAGGCGCGGTATGGGAAGGCTTACGGAAAGGCTGGAGTTTAGAGTTTAGAGCTGCGGTGGTATTTCATTTCTTCTTAAAGCCCTTGTTTTGATTTAGTGCCGCTAAAAAATTACTTTTGAAGTAAAATAAAAAGTAATGGTGGTATCTGAAATAACCTTGTTCAATACACTCAAAGCTAAATTGGGTGAGCAGGAAGCACAAACGGTTGTGGAAGGCATAAAACAGACAGTGCGCGAAGAGTTTGAAAACAGAAAAGATTTGCTTGCAAGCAAAGAAGACATTTACAATTTACGAATAGATATGGAAAAAGGGTTTCGCGCTAACCTGACGTGGACCGTGGGAACAATTATCGCATGCACCGGAATAATTATAGCTATCATTAAACTGCTGTGAGAAACGGAATATCGAGAGAAGAAACTAAATTGGGTGAACAAGAAGCACAGGTAGTTGTCGGAGGAATAAAGGTAAAAGAAGATTTCGAAAATAAAAAAAATTCGCTGGCTACCAAAGAGGATATCGCCAATTTAAAAACCGAAATAGCACTTGCCGAATCGAGGCTGTCCTGGAAATTATTTCTCTTCTGGGTAGGAACTATCGGAGTGCTCTCAGGAATTATGTTTGCCATGCTGTAGGCGTATTTGAAATAACAGTGGGCGGTGGCGGTGTTGAAGACGCGGTATGGGAGGGGTTCTGCGAAAGCAGTTTAGAGTTTTCGGCAAAGCGCATTGCTGTTCATTGCACTGAAAAGGTTAACCCGCTGAATAATTCTATTTTTGGAAAAACCATTGCCATGTCAGCGAAAGAAAGACTTTTGAAAGAGATGGAATCACTTTCAGCATCGGAGCTTCTGTTAGTGAGGAGCCTTATCAGAACGCTGAAACGAAAGTCTGCAAGAAAACCGCTGCGACCGGGCACGGGCGGCAGGAAAGCAAGGGCTGCGCTGAGGAATCTCAAAACTCCTTTGTCAGATGAAATTGCGGCTTCAAGAAGCGACCGGGTATGAATTATTTCATTGACACCTCCGCTCTCGTAAAATATTTTCACGAAGAGAGCGGGTCGGACAAGGTCAGGAAGATAATGGAGCGGGCAGGCAACAAGGTGTGGGTATCCGAAATTTCAACTCTGGAGTTTGCAAGCGCGCTGTACAGAAAATTCCGCAATGGCGAAATCAAGGACAATGAGTTGAAGCGCGCGCTGGAAGGCTTTGAGGAAGAACTTGCCACCATGAACGTCACGCCTTTTGGAACCCTCATTATTGAAGAGGCAAAAAAATTATTGGCAACGCATGGAAAGCAAAGAGGTCTTAGAACCCTTGATGCCCTGCAATTGGGGGCTTTCAGCATGAATGCAGAAAGGGATTGGACGTTTGTTGTTTCTGACGAAAACTTGTCAGTTGTTGCAAAAGCCTGTGGTTTTAAAGTGATGAAGATAACATGAGATTGCACATTCCATTTAACAAGCCGCTTTATCTCAAAACGCTGGGCGTAGTGGCGGTAGTAATAGTCCTGCTGTTTGTTGTTGCAATCATCTGCTTTGACTATGAGCCCACCACAGCCGACCCGTTTGGCGCGCCTGTGGCTGCGGTGCTGGCAGCTTATTTTTTTCACCTCGCATTCTGGAATCCTGAAACATAACATGGGAAAAAAGGACAAGAAGGCAAAGGCTGGTGATTCATTCAAGGATAAGCTGAAAGCAAGCATAGCTGACAAAAACCCCATCCTGCTTTTTTTGCTGGTGTTTGGCGCGCTGATGGGTTTGTTTTATGCCGTTTGGATTACTGAATTCTTTACGGAAACTATTTTCAACCCGGTGCTGCATTTCTACGCGCGCCTTGCCGGGTTCATCCTCAACCTGTTCGGCTACGGCACCGTTGTTTCCGGCATGAACATCTCCAATGCTGATTTTTCCATCAGCGTGAAGCGCGGCTGTGATGCGATTGAACCGATTGCGCTTTTTGCTTCAGCGGTGCTTGCTTTCCCCGCATCGTTTAAAAAGAAGATGCCGGGCATCGCAGCAGGAGTGGCTTTTCTCCTCGCGGTGAACCTCATCAGGATTGTCAGCTTGTTTCTCACGGGGCTATATGCTCCCGCTTTGTTTGACCTCATGCACATGGAAGTGTGGCAGGTAGTATTTATTCTGCTCGCGCTGGTGTGCTGGGTGATTTGGATTCGCTGGTCGCAACAAAAAGCCGGAGTTTATGAATGAAAAGAAACCTGTTGGAAGGTTTGTAATTTATTTCATCGCCATTTATGGATTGTTTTTAATTACAAGCCCGGTGGGCGATAAAATATTTGCGGAGTATTACAGGAGTTTCGGAAAGACGTTTTTTTATTCTTTCATTGACAAGGGCGCGGTTGGATTTGTGAAAATTAAAAAACCCGCACTGCCGAAGTTCTCTACTGAAATGCGGCTTGCGAACAGGGAAGTGATGAATAAAGCGATAGATGCGAACAAGCCCTACCAGAATGCGCGTGTGGAAGTGAGCAGTTGGTATGCCGGTTATCTTCAGGTGGCGCTGCTTTTCTCTTTAATTGCAGCTACCCCCTTTATCGGCTGGAAACGCAAACTGCTCGCTTTGGCGTTTGGGGTATTGCTGATGCACGCGCTGATTTGGTTTCAGTTGTATATTCAGGTGCTGTATGAATTTGACCGGAATGAATTTTTACAGGTAATTCATTTTTCTCCCTTTTGGCAGCGGGTGATGGATGCGCTGCATTACCTTTTCGTGGAGAGCATGGGATTGAGATTTGTTATCCCGGTGTTCATTTGGATATTAGTAACATTTCGCAAAAATGATTTAAATGAATTATTAAAACCTGCTGCATTCCGCTAACAAACTACTTCGCATCCTTCCACCTCCATAAGTGCATGCAGGCATAGGTGCGGTAGGGACTCCATTTTTCAGAGATGCTCAACATGCGTTTCTTTAACAATTTCTTATCAGCAGCTTTTAGTTGATAGAGTTTTTGCATTGCCTGCTGAATGCCCAAATCATCAACAGCAAATACATCTTCGCGTCCAAGCGTGAACATCAGAATCATTTCGGCAGTCCAGCGACCAACACCTTTTATTTTTGTGAGATGCAGAATTACTTCCTCATTACTTTTCTTGCCTAAATGTTTATGGTCTAATCCTTCTTGAAGCGCGAAGCGCGCTACATTCTGCACATACATCACTTTCGCATTCGACAATCCGATGCTTCTCAATTTTTCAGGTTTTATGGAAAGAATTTGTTCCGGATTCGGTTCTTCTCCATCAAACAAATTGAGAAACCGCTTGTAAATCACATCGGCAACTTTTGTTGAAAGTTGTTGCGACATGATTGATGCGCATAACCGTACGGTTACATTCTTGCGCTTCTTCAGTTTTAATGACTGCTGCGCAATAATTACTGCTGCAAGTTTTTTGTCAGATGAAAGGTGCGGGATGTAGTGCATTTGCTATCAACTGAAAACGGTCAACTATAAACTTCCTTCCTGCACGCTTTCAGCGTGTTTCCCAATAATGCCGTCACCGTCATCGGACCCACGCCACCCGGCACGGGGGTGATGTAGCTGCACTTGGGCGCTACTTCATCAAACTTTACATCGCCTTTCAACTTGTAGCCTGATTTTGTGGAAGCATCGGCAACACGGGTGATACCAACATCAATCACCACTGCGCCCTGCTTCACCATGTCCGCAGTTACGAAATCGGGTTTGCCGATTGCGGCAACAATAATATCTGCTTGTAGCGTGAAGGATTTGATGTCTTTCGTTCTGCTGTGGCAAAGCGTAACGGTGCAATTGCCGGGCTTAGCGTTGCGTGAAAGCAATATGCTCATAGGCGTTCCCACGATATTGCTTCTGCCAATCACTACACAGTGCTTGCCGTTTGTGTCAATGTTATATTTCTCCAGCAGTTTTAAAATACCGAAAGGCGTTGCTGAAACGTAAGCCGATTGTCCCAGCGTCATGCGCCCGACATTAATCGGATGAAATCCATCCACATCTTTTTCCGGGTTGATGGCGAGCGTGATTTTCGCCTCATCAATATGTTTTGGTAGTGGCATCTGCACGATGAAGCCGTCAATGTCGGCATCGTTATTCAAATCAGCTACTACTTGCAGCAACTCTTGTTCAGTGATGGAATCAGGTTTCCTTACTAAGGTTGATTTGAATCCGACATACTCGCACGATTTGACTTTGCTGCCCACATAAGTTTCGCTTGCGCCATCATTTCCCACAAGCACCGCTGCAAGGTGCGGGATTTTGCCGCCCTGAAGTTTGAGCTTCTCTACTTCAAGTTTGATTTCTTCTTTTACTTCTGCGGAGAGTTTTTTGCCGTCAAGGATTTGCATGTGTTTGTGTTTTCCGTCATTCTGTGCGGAGGCTCTGCAAAGCGAAGAATCTCTTATTTAAAAGAGGAGATGCTTCGCTATGCTCAGCATGACGAGGACGTTAATCATTCAGCTTCAGCACAGCCATGAATGCCGACTGCGGCACTTCCACGTTTCCGATTTGCCTCATGCGCTTCTTTCCTTTTTTCTGTTTTTCCAACAGCTTTCTTTTGCGCGAGATGTCACCGCCATAACATTTTGCAGTTACATCTTTGCGCATCGCGCTGATGGTTTCGCGGGCGATAATCTTCTCGCCAATAGCAGCCTGTATCGCTATCACGAATTGTTGTTTCGGCAACAACTCTTTTAGCTTCTCGCATAATCTTCTTCCGAAGTCATACGCCTTATCGCGGTGAATCAATGCTGACAGCGCGTCAACATTTTCGCCATTTAGTTTCATATCCAATTTCACCAAATCTCCGGGGCGATAATCGAGAGGATGATAGTCAAACGAAGCATAGCCGCGCGAGATAGATTTCAGCTTGTCATAAAAATCGAATACAATTTCCGCCAGCGGCATTTCAAATGTCAACTCAATACGCGAAGGTGTAAGATACACTTGGTTGTTCAGCGTACCGCGCTTGTCAATGCACAACTTCATAATAGCGCCTATATACTCCGGCTTGGTAATCACTTGTGCGCGAATGTAAGGCTCTTCAACCCGGTCAAGCGTTTCGGGCGCGGGCATATCAACGGGGTTGTTCACCATCAGTTTATTGCCCTTCATGTCATAAGCGAAATACGACACGTTCGGTACAGTGCAAATCACCGTCATGTCAAACTCGCGCTCAAGGCGTTCCTGCACAATATCCAAATGCAACATTCCCAAAAAGCCGCAACGGAAGCCAAAGCCGAGGGCAGCGGATGATTCAGGCTCAAAGGTTAATGAAGCATCGTTGAGTTGTAGTTTGTCGAGCGATTCGCGCAATTCCTCAAAGTCGTCATTATCAATCGGGTAAATGCCTGCAAACACCATCGGCTTCACATCTTCAAACCCATGCACCACCTCTGTGCAGGGATTGTTCACCTGTGTAATCGTGTCGCCCACTTTTATTTCGCGGGACTGCTTGATACCTGTGATAATATAGCCCACGTTTCCTGCCGAAAGTTCTTCCTGCGGCACATAATCCAATTGCAGCACGCCCACTTCGTCAGCATGATATTCTTTTTTTGTGTTCACAAATTTCACCTTGTCGCCTTTGCGCATGCGTCCGTCAAAAATGCGGAAGTAAGCTACCACCCCGCGATAAGAATTAAACACGGAGTCGAAAATCAGCGCCTGCATCGGAGCATCAGGGTCGCCTGTAGGTGCCGGAATACGTTTGATAATCTGTTCGAGGATTTCGGGAACGCCTTTGCCAGTGCGTCCGCTGGCGAGAATAATATCTTCTTTTTTGCAGCCGATGAGATCAACAATCTGCTCAATAGTTTCGTCAATCATTGCTCCATCCATGTCAATCTTATTCACGATGGGGATAATTTCCAATTGATGCTCGATGGCCAGATAGAGGTTTGAAATTGTTTGCGCCTGAATGCCCTGCGAAGCATCAACCAGCAGCAGCGCGCCCTCGCAGGCGGCAATGGAGCGCGACACTTCATAGGAAAAATCAACGTGCCCCGGAGTGTCAATCAGATTGAGCGTGTAGGATACTCCGTTCTCAATGTAGTGCATCTGAATCGCGTGGCTCTTGATGGTGATGCCGCGCTCCCTCTCCAAGTCCATGCTGTCTAAAACCTGGTCTTTCATCTGGCGTGAAGTGAGGGTTTTCGTAGTCGTAATCAGCCTGTCAGCCAGCGTACTTTTCCCGTGGTCAATATGGGCGATAATGCAGAAATTTCTAAAGTTTTTCATTGAGGCGGCAAAGATAAGGAGAAATGCGTGTTGCGTGTTGGGATGTAAGGGAGAGTTTTAAAGATGAAAATTTGTGAATTACGAATTGAAAAATGTCCCTGATTTATAACTTAAGTGCAGTTCTAAAAATTCTACCACATATTCCTTCTCCATCTGAAGATGGATTGGGTGAGGCAATAAAAGGGTCAGCCTCAAAAGTTGGGGAGTAATTAAAAAATAGGATATAAATTAGCGGTCAAAAAGCTATTGAAACAATAGACTATAAACTGTTACAACAGTTTTTTCCATCCGAGTTGATGGACTACTTTCTAATCATTAACTTCCAAACATTATGTTCTGTAGCAATTAAGGAAGAATATAGGCTGATAGACTTTGAAGAAAAGAATGAAATTCCTAATGGATTCCTTGCTGCTGAGTAAGAGTCAAAAGGCTTTATAGAGAGTAAATTGCTTCAAGACTTTCCGCTTCGTGGTAAGGCAGTTTACCTGCGTATTAAGAAACGCAGATGGCGGCAGAAGGAAACAGGATTAATCCCACTATCTACAGTCTTTTCTATCTTGAGTGCACTGCGTCAAACTCGAGATAGAGAAAGTATGTTGTTAATGTAGGTAGTCGGAGACCACTTTTTATTATACATCTTGAGATTGCTATGCTTACTTTACGGAAAGTGGGGAGACTATTGGTCTAAATAAAACTAGCAAGCTTTTTCAATCAAAACCTTTACACCGTTTTTCGGGCGAAGTGTAACCAAAGCCTCCAGCTCTAAATTAAAGTTTTCAGGTAACGAAAAATTGAACTTGCTGCACGCAACAGCAAGAATAATTTGCATTTCCATCATGGCAAAGTTGTTGCCAATACACAGGCGCGCACCGCCACCGAATGGAAAATAAGCATAGCGATGAATGCCTTTCAATTTATCAGGGGCAAACCTTTCTGGCATAAATGCTTTTGGTTCATCCCAATACTTTTCCAATCGCTGAATAACATAAGGCGACATCACCACGCTATCCCCTTTCTTTAAATGATAACCGTCAATTACATCGTCCTTTGCTACCTCTCGCGAAATAGCCCATGCTGGTGGAAAAAGTCGCATAGATTCTTTAATTACCATAGTAGTAAACTCCAACTTATTCAAGCCTTCATAATTTATTTCATTACTGCCAAAAACCTGTTGCACCTCAGCAGCGATGCGCTGCTTAGCATCTGGATGTTTGGATAAAAGATAGAATGTAAACGAAAGTGCATTTGCTGTAGTTTCATGCCCAGCAAGAAAAATAGTTATCACCTCATCGCGAATTTGCTCATCGCTCATACGTTCTTTGGTGTCGGCATCTTCCACTTCTAAAAGCATGGAAAGTAAATCATCAAAATGTTGTTTGCTTGCGTGCCTATCTGCAATAATTTTTGCTACAGTATCATTCAATAATTTGCGATTTTTCCTCATCGCAATTTGCTTTGGCAAGGGTAACCAATAGGGCATGCGCAAAAAGCTACTGGTTCGCTCAATCATACCTTTCATCACATATTCTACAGCATCGCTCAACTTTTGAAAATCGCCTCTTACATCTGTACTCATCAAAGTCTGGCTCACCACTTCTAGCGTCAACTTTGTCATTTCACTGTGCAGGTCTGCCAGTGTGCCGCTTCGCTGCGTCCAGTCAGCCATCATAACATTAGTGCTTTCCAAAATTTTCTGCACAAAACCTTGCAGCCTTTGCTTGTGAAAAAGCGGCTGCATCAGCCTGCGCTGCTTCAACCAAAATTCACCTTCGTTTGTCAGCAAACCATTGCCCAACAAAAACTTCAAATTCTTGTTATCGCGACCTTTTATATAAATGTCGCGATTCATAAATATATGCTCTACATAATCAGGGTTTGAAATATTTACGTAATAAACGAAGCCCACCTTTATGCGCGAAATGCCATCGTACAGCCTCACACTGCGCTCCATAAAACCAAGCAAGTCGTTTCTGAAATTTCGGTCTTTACTTAACAGTAAATTTCCTTTGGGTCCCGGAGGAAGCTGCGCTTTGTTTGTTGATGTCATTTTTTTTCATTAGTTCATAGTAAAAGTAAGAAACATTTAGCGGATAAATATTTTTCATTGTTGAGGCATCTTTTATTTATGCATTTCTCCAAATGAACCCTTGTTTCATTATTTAGGTAGGAAATAACTGCGGCTATTGAATGAGTTTTGAAGAAAGTTTCTTGAAGAAAGAGTAAGGATCTTTTAGAAAGTCGAACAACCAGATGTAACTTATCAAATGAAACCAGACTAAAGCCGATAGATTACAGAGTGCCCATTTCCTGTTTGCTTATTGTTGAATAATTTTAAGAAATAAGTGAGTAATCAGCCAAACCCACACTTTAATCTTGATTGCGTTAAGAGAGTCTCCGAGGAAATATTGGGGAGAAAATTTGGGTCAGCCCTAAAAGTTGGGGGGGGTAATTAAAAAAATAGGATATAAATTAGCGGTCAAAAAGCCATCGAAACAATAGACTATAAACTGTTACATCAGTTTTTTCCATCCGAGTTGATGGACTACTTTCTTATCACCAACTTCTAAACATTGTGTTTTGTAGCAATTAAGGAAGAATATTGGCTGATAGACTTTCAAGAAAAGAATGAAATTCCTAATGGATTCCTTGCTGCTGAGTATGAGTCAAAAGGCTTTATGGAGAGTAAGTTGCTTCAAGACTTTCCGCTTCGGGGTAAGGCAGTTTACCTGCGTATTAAGAAACGTAGATGGCGTCATAAGGAAACAGGAGTAATCATTAAACGTGATTTTTCATTTATAGCCGATGATTCAAAATTTACCAGTGAACTATCGGATTTTTTAAAAGATGCAAGTGGATACGCGACTCGATACCATGAGCAACATAGCGAGCTACTTTAAGGTTGATAGCCAAAAATTACAACGGCATTACAAACATCAGGTAAGCGGATATAAAGCAGGGGATCAATTACCTCATGCGGAAGAATATCTTTTATACCCCGAAAATATGAGCGATAAACTAAGTATTGACGAGGTGAGCTTGTCTAAAGGAGAACTCTATACCTTTGTAACTAATAAAACCACTAAGGTTAAGAATAAACAATCAGTAGTAGCCATCATTAAGGGTACACAAGCTAAAACTATACAAGAAGTATTGGTAAAAATACCTTTAGCAAAACGCCATCAAGTAAAAGAAGTAAGTTTAGATATGGCAAGAAATATGGCTTTGGCAGTAGAGCAAAGCTTTCCTAACAGTAGTCTGGTTATTGACCGTTTTCATGTTGTTCGGTTAGTTATAGACGCTTTACAACACCAGCGAATAAAACTGCGATGGAAAGCGATTGAGGAAGAAAATACAGCCATTAAGCAAGCCAAAGAGAATGGTGCTAAATATCATCCTGAGTTGTTATCTAATGGTGATACCCTAAAAGAATTATTGGATAGAAGCAGATATTTACTTTATCGGGTTAAGGAAGACTGGACTATAAATCAATCGAAAAGAGCCGCTATTCTCTTTGCTAAATATCCAGCCTTACAATCTGCTTACGAACTAACCGTAAACTTCAGAAACATCTACCATAATACAGATAAGTCAACTGCACAAAATCGCTTCAATCAATGGAAAGAAAAGGTAATAGCAGCTAAAATAGAGGAGTTCAATACAGTGGTCAATTCTTTAGAATACCATTTAGAAAATATTCTGAACTTCTTTGATCACAGAAGTACCAATGCTTATGCAGAATCATTCAACTCAAAAGTAAAGGGATTTAGAGCCAATCTCAGGGGTGTTACTGATGTTAAATTCTTTCTCTTTAGACTAGAAAAATTATTCGCCTAATTATACCTAGTCCCCAGAAAATGATGTTGACCCCAATAAAAAAGTAATTTTTAGAACTGCCCTTAAGAGCGGAGGACAATCAGCGTGAAGCGAAGTGATGTTTACCAAATGCAAGTTCGTGACGAGAAATCAGTAATTCAGCCTTACTGATTAATAATTGCGGAGGGAGAGGGATTCGAACCCCCGGAACCCTTGCAGGTTCAACAGTTTTCAAGACTGCCGCAATCGACCGCTCTGCCATCCCTCCGTGGGCAAAAATAGCATAGTATTTTTCCTTTCGGAAATCGTTTTGCAACAATTCCCTGCTTTTTTTTCTTTTACTTTGACAACGGCATGAAAGAACACAACCAAAAGACCATCAAACAGGCAATTAACGATGCGTTTAACTCTGTAAATATCAAACAGAAGATTGCAGAAACGCGCCTTGTGACTACTTGGGAAACGGTGATGGGGAAAACAATAGCCAAACACACACGCAAGTTGTATATCACAAAAGGCACGTTGTTTATTTATCTTGATAATCCTGCGCTGAAGAATGAACTGATGTATTCGCGCGTGCGCATCATTGAATTAGTGAACGAATCTGCGGGTGAAGAGGTGGTGAAGGAAGTGGTGATTAAGTGAAATAAAAAAGGCTCCCGATGCGGAAGCCTTTCTTTAGATGTTACATTTTCAAATCATCATCATCAATAGGCGGGGGCGGAGTTTCCATTTGTTTTCTGTCTTCTTCAGTCACTTCTACTTTCGGCTCCGGTGCAGTATTGCTTCCTTCTTCACCTCGGTGATTGTCATGGTGCTCACCGCCTTCTTCATATCCTGCATGGTTAAATTCATCAAAGTCATACTCAGGCAGCAAATCGGTTTTCACATGTCCAATCACTTCGTTCATCGCCTCAAGGAACTTGTTGAAATCTTCTTTGTACAAGAAGATTTTGTGACGGTCATATCCATCTTCGTTGAAGCGCTTTTTGCTTTCGGTGATGGTGACGTAATAATCATTTCCCCGCGTTGTCCGCACATCGAAGAAATAGGTTCTTCTTCTTCCTGCGCGTATCGTCTTTGAATAGACAGCCGGTGTTTTTCTTGAGTCGTTCTCCACGTTTTTTTTGTTTTTTTATTCTGAAAAACTATGTAATTGATTTCAGTCGTTCAAATGTAAGGAAAAAAAGAACAGAGCAACAAAAAAAAATTTAAAATAGCTTGTGAATAACTTAATTCTGCTCCGCTTTTTCTGCCTGTCGTTGCGCCTCAAAGAGTTCATAATAAAGCCCTTTTTGTGCAAGTAGTTCTTCATGTTTGCCCGATTCAGCAATCGAGCCGTTATCAAGCACGATGATAGTGTCGAAATCAAGCGAGGTGAAAATGCGGTGCGTGATAATGATGGCGGTTTTCTGCTGAAGCAATTCGCCAAGTGCAGTGAGGATGGACTTCTCCGTTTTTGCATCAACGGCTGAAAGGCAATCATCTAAAATCATTACCTGCGGATTTTTCATAAATGCGCGCGCAATGGAAATTCGTTGTTTCTGTCCGCCTGAAAGCGTTACTCCGCGCTCTCCAATAATGGTGTCATATTGTTTAGGCAGTCCTCCTATCTCCTTGTGGATGGATGCGCCCTGCGCGGCATTGACAATGCCCTCGCGGTTAAACTCCTTCACTCCGAAGCCGACATTATTCTCTACCGTGTCAGAAAAGAGAAACACATCCTGCGGCACATAGCCTACCTGCCTGCGTACAACAGAAAGATTGAGCTTGCCGATATTATTTGCATCCAATAAAATCTCGCCACTGGTTACATCATACATCCTCAACAGCAAATCGGCAATCGTGGTTTTCCCTGAGCCGGTGCGCCCGATGATAGCGAGTTTTTGTCCGGGTTTTATTTTGAAGGAAACATTTTTCAACGCCTGTACGCCCGTGTCGGGATAGGTGAAACTCACGTTTCTGAATTCAATCTCCCCCCGCAACATCAATCCGTTTTCATTTCCTGTAATAATTTCAGGCTTCGAATCGAGAAACTCATTGATTCTTTTTTGCGAAGCTGCCGCACGCTGCGTCATGGACGCGACCCAGCCGATAGCCGTCACAGGCCACGTAAGCATCGTGACATACACCACAAACTCAGCAATGTTGCCAGGAGTGATGCGTCCGTTCATCACACCGATGCCGCCCACCCAAATTGTGAGGATGGTGCTGAGTCCGATGAGCAGAAGCATCAGCGGAAAGAAAAATGCTTCCACGCGAGCGAGTTTCAGCGCTTTTTCTTTATAGTCTTCGCTTGCCTTGTCGAAGAACTGAAGGATTTGTTTTTCCTGCACATAAGATTTTATCACGCGGATTCCTGAATAAAACTCCTGCGCATTCGTGGTAAGCCCCGACAGTTGCTGCTGAATTTTTTCGCTGCGCTGTTCAATCAGGTTGTTGACATAATAAATGGAGATGGCAAGTAAGGGCAAGGGAATTAAAACATAAAGTGTAAGTGTGACATCAACTAACAGCATCGCATAAATCACCATCACTACCATCACCAGAAGGTTCATTCCATACATCACTGCCGGTCCGGTGTACATGCGTACGCGCGACACATCTTCAGTAATGCGCGACATGAGGTCGCCCGTGTTGTTACGCTTGTAAAACGCAAGGCTTAACTGCTGGTAGTGGTCATACATTTCGTTCTTCATGTCGTATTCAATGAGGCGTGACATCACGATAAGTGTTTGGCGCATGAAGAACAGAAAAACTCCTTTCAGGACGGCAAGCAACAGCACCGTGATGCCGAAAAATAACAGCGCAGAACTGAACAGCGAGTAAAAACTATTTTGCAATTCAAAACCGCTGAACAGATTGTAATAAGAAAGATTGTCCTTCACTAAATCAAACGAATAGCGGATAACCTGTGGCGACAGCACCCCGAAATAGTTTGAGACAACAACGAAGAGAATACCTAACGAAAGCCGGTAGCGGTATTTGTAAAAATATTTGTTGAGCGACTGAAGATGTTTCATGGAATGCTTTGCAAACTCTTTTTGGAAAGATTAGTTTTGCGGGCGTTAGATGCAATTTTAACCAAAACAGTTCTTTTAACAACGAAGGCAATGCTCAGCAGAAGAAACCTAAGAGTGAAAGTGATGCAGGTGATTTACTCCATCGAACACAATAGCCAATTGGAGCATGCTGAAGCCATTCATGTTCTCCAGCGCAATGTGGAGAAAGCCTATCGCCTGCTTTATTACACAACAGCCCTGCTCGTGCGCATTGCAGACAACATCAAAAAAGAAGCAGAACTCAAAACAACCAAGCATCTGCCTACAGAAGCAGACTTGCATTTCAGCACACGTCTGGCGCACAATCCTTTCATTCATGCTTTAAGGAACAACAGGAAAGTGCAGGACCAACTGAGGCTGCAAATGACGGAAGAAGACACGATGCTTGTAAAAGAATTTTTCAAAATCCTTTCCGTAAAAACAGAATACAAGCTTTACTGTGCGCAGGAAAATAGCATTGAGAGCGAACGCAATATTCTGTTGTTGCTCCATAACTTGATTGTGAAAACCGCTTCTTACACGCAATATGCAGAAGATAATTTTCCGGAGTGCGCGAACGAACTTTCTAAAATCAGCTTCGCGCTGGAAGATATTTTAAAAAAGATGCCTGTAGAGCCAAGCAACAATCTGTTTGAATTCAGCAATCAAAAAATTGAAGAAGACTTTGCAAAAGAGCTTTTAATAAAAACGCTGGAAAACAATGAGCGCTTCACCACCCTCATTCAGCCCAAGCTGAAAAACTGGGACATAGACAGAATTGCGCGGATTGACATGGTGCTGATGAAAATGGCGCTGTGCGAACTCATTTACTTCGACCAGATTCCCGTGAAGGTTTCCATCAATGAATACATTGACATCTCAAAAGTTTATAGCACTCCAAAAAGCAAAGACTTCATTAACGGCATCCTTGACGGCATCATGCACGAGTTGCGTGAAAGCAAGGAAATCAAGAAGTCGGGTAGGGGATTGGTTGAATAACCCTCTTTCATAATTCCTTACTTCTATCTTCTCCTTTGGAGAAGAATAAAGATGAGGCGATATAAGAGCGAATTATGAAAGGGGTCTAATAATTCTTGAAGCAAATCAGCTAATCGAATTTCTTACTCGCTGTGTATAAGAGCGGAGAGCGGCTTTTAGGTCAACGCTTTTTTCATCCATCTCACCTTTTATCCAAATGGCGGCTGTGATGTTGGTGAGTTGGTCGCCCGCGTCATCACCCGCATCTGTTATTGTTGGCGCGCGATCTTCGAGCAGCGCAGTCTCAGCTTCTGCCAATTGCGGGATGGAATATTTTTCAGCAAGCTGCTTGATTACGGGAATTTTCATCAGTTGAGGTTTTGAAGCATTTCGATAACTTTTTCTTCTTTGGATGTTGCGATGCCTTCCACCAATTGTCCGTTTTTAAAGATGGCGAAAAAGGGAAGATTGTCCACACCTGCGGCTTTGCGAGCTGCCGGACTTTTCTCGGCATTCACATCCAAAAACGCCACGTCCTTATAGCTTTCATCGTCCGACATGCGATTGAATTTCGGGGAAAACAAACGGCACTGCCCGCACCAGTCAGCATAATATTTCACGATTACTTTCGGATTTTCGGCAAGCAGTTTTGTAAAATCTTCGTCTGTTGATTTGATAACACGCATCGTTCCTCTGAGTTTTGTTGTGCAAATTTAAACACTGCTATAAACTCAATGACGCTTAAAAAGTTCAACATCCGCATTTACGGTTTGCTGATAGAAGATGAAAAGATTCTAATCGTTGATGAAATCGTGCGCGGATCTCCCGTCACCAAATTTCCCGGTGGCGGATTGGAGTTGGGCGAAGGACCGATTGATTGCATTGTGCGCGAATTTTTGGAGGAAACAGGAATGCAGGTGCAGGTGACCGAACATTTTTATACCACTGATTTTTTTCAGCAATCCGCTTTTAATGCGGATGACCAGATTATCAGCATCTATTACAAGTTGCAGCGCACAGGCGAACTGAAGCCCAACCATCTCCTGCCTGTGAATGAAACTGAAACGCTCTTGGGTTTACGGTGGCTGCCCTTACGTGAACTAACAGTAGAAACGGTGCATCTGCCGATTGATAAAGTGGTGGTGAGGAAGTTAATGGAGAGGATATAGAACTGGGTGTACGACACTTAAAAATTGCTCCAGTCTATTTAATCACGATTAGTTTCTTTCGCAGAAATCTCTCGTGTGTTTTTAATTCAAGAAAATAAATGCCCTGCGCAACAGCAGAAGGAAGCTGAATGGAAAATTCATTGGCTGCAATTTCCATCCTGAATACCGGTCTGCCAGATAACTCGAGCAATCTTACATCCACTGTTTTCAATTCCTGGTTGTTCGTGATTGTAATGGTAAATATTCCAGCAGTTGGATTTGGATAAATGGAAACCTGAAGTTCTTTATCCAATTCAATCAATCCGCTTGTAGTGTCGGGTATGAAAAATGAATCAATAACTGTTGCTGCGCAGTTGATGAACAAATGATTCGTTTGTGAAAAAGTTTCTGTGATGAATAAGGTGTCGTTAAAAACAGAATCCGTTTCAAGAGTGACAAGTCCGCGCACCAACAAGGAATCACAAACAATTGATGAGGAAGTGATAACGATAGTGTCTGAAATTCCGGTCTGAATAATTTCAACTGTGTCGCGTGCTATAACGGTGTCAGCAACTTCAATCAAATTATTTACAAAAGTGGTATCGCGCATCACAACCAACTCAAACGCGCCTAAGTCGGGTGCAGCTTCGCTGAAAGCATCATTCACTCCGGGAACGTGTATTCCTTTATCACGCATGTTTGCGGAAGGAAGCAACCGATAATCATGCGCGGCTTCATTTCTCCATCCTGCTGAAGGGTCAAGTTCATAGCCGTGTGTTTCGATGAAGGAAGCGGAATCATTCACATCACCCAAAATATTTTGCGAAGCATCGGCAAGCGAATAATAAACGCCATAACCGTTGCGGTCTTTTCGCGCGGTGAAGCCCTGCGTTGAATAATAGCAGTTGTAATCCAAATCAACTTTATCCGTTGCGCGCACCCACAGCGCATGTTCGTCAGACTCGATATAAAAAATGTTGTTGCGCGAAATCACGTTCGCCCAGCTTGCCTGTGCTTGCGGCTGCTGAATGTAAAAACCTCTGCCGCTTGTTCCGACATCGCAGGTGTTGTGCATGAAATACACAATGCCGGGAATGTCGCAATAGTTTGCATTCAGTTTTAGCGGTGAAGCGTTCACCGGCTCTGAATGTAAATGATAGCCGGTGATGTCGAAGTAGATGTATTCAAAATTTCCTTCCGGCAAATCATAAATCACATTGCGAAAAATATACACCGGACCATAGCAGGGAGAAGCGGCAGAGATTCCGGAAACATTGTGAATCACATTTCCCCAGATGCGGATATTGGAAGCATTGCCGTCCACTTCAAACGCATCGTCAGCGCCATTCATGAATTCGTTTTCATAAATATCAAAATGCCTGCTCGTGGTGGAATCGCCCGGTGATACGGGACACGAGATTCCATCGCATCCGCCATCAAAAACAGTATAGCGCACAATATTTCCGCGTCCCGTAAAATTGCGGTCAAAGTAAACGCGCCCCGGCTCTACGTTGCGATAGTTGTAAGGAAAATAGTTGGGGTAAAACGTATTCAGTTGTCCGTAATCTACATTCGTCTCTTTGAATTGTAAATAAGTCCAGTTGCCCATGTCATCGTGAAAAGAAGAATGTTGAACAATGTTGTTGTCGGAGTTTCCGGTGAACACTGCGCCACGGTCGCAAAATTCAAAGCGGCAATTATCAACGAGTACGCTATCGCAATCTTCAAACAGTAATGCGCAGCGATGATTTGAAAGTTTTGCAGTACCAAAATACCGGAAATCAATGTTGCGGAAATGAATGTTTGATTTTCCGTTTGCAATAAAACAAGAGGTCTGCTTCGAGACTTTAATTGTTTTTCCTGTGGTGTCAGTGCCGTCAGCAAACTTGATGTAAGTGTTCGCATTAAAACCAACGTAGGGAAAATGATTTGCTGTTGGATTTCTTCCATCACGAAAAAAACCGCTCAGTCCGATGTTGAAATTTCCCGAGGCATACCCGTTGCCGTCAATCGCGCGAATCGTTTGAAATGTCGAAAGCTCAAGCAAATTGCGGTATGGATACAAGCGAGTATCATCCACAATCACGCAGTTTGTATTCAAAGCTCCAAGATTTGCATAGAACATCGTGTAATCACGATGAGCAGTGTCTGTTGAAACGCGCGTCCATTGAACAGAGTTTTCAAACGAACCGTTAATGATTGTTCCGCTATCGCCTTCAAATACAATTGGAAGTTGTTCAGAGCCGCTGGTTTTAATTTCCAACTCACCGATAAAATATTTCCCCGATAACAGCATCACTTTATCACCTGCAATCAGCATATCAAGCAACGATTGATTTAACACTCCGGGAGAATTGATGTCTTGGGAAATTCCAACTCCATTCGGGCTGACATAAAAAGTACGCAGGGGAGTTTTGTTTTCCGGCTCGCTGCGCGTTGTGATGGTTTGCGTTGAATCCATTTTTACACTGCTGCTGTCGCTGATGAGGACGCGCACGCGATATTGCGTGTTGGATTTTGTCCAGATGATACAGCCGGAATATTGCAGCGTAGTGACGCGCGATAATTCTAATCCTTGTTTAACTACGCTCCAATTGCCGTTTTGAAATTCTTCATAATAAACTTCAGAAGTAACAGTTGCCGAAACAGGCGCGTCAAACACCACCATAATACCGATGGTGTGGATGTTGGGATAGAGTTCGTAAACGGAAACGGCAGCAAATCCTACCTTTGCAACTACCCAGAATAGCAGAAAAGAAAACGCTTTTTTCATTTTTCCCGAAGGTTGGTGGTGTGCAGGACAAATTGCAACGAGCGAGGCTTTTCCACTTTTAGGGGAAATACAAAGGGGTATGAAAATAGATGATATTACCCCTCTGTGTCTCCCGCATAAGGCGGAGAGAAGCCCTCCGCGCGGTGCCGATGCAATTTGGCTTGACACCCAAAGGTAGGGCGATTTGCGGCATCCCTCAGAAATCTCTAATTTCAAATCCCTAATGGAAAACGAACAACTACAACTTGCAGAGCAATTCATCAATCACACAGGTCGCAATGTTTTCCTGACAGGAAAAGCGGGCACGGGAAAAACTACGTTTCTCAAGCATATCATCAAGACTACGCACAAACGCACGATTGTTGCTGCGCCTACCGGCATTGCGGCTTTGAACGCAGGAGGCGTTACACTGCATTCGCAGTTTCAGCTTCCCTTTGGCGGCTTTATTCCGCAGCACCGTGATTTGGTGTTCACGCAGAATTTAAAATTTGAAACGAAAGCAACCATTCTACGCAACATCCGCATGAGCGATGTGAAGCGGCAAACAATTCGCACTGCGGAGTTGCTCATCATTGATGAAGTGAGCATGTTGCGCGCTGACGTGCTTGATGCGATAGATTTCACGCTGCAATATGTGCGCAGAAGCCGTAAGCCGTTTGGCGGGTTGCAGATTTTGTTCATTGGCGATTTGCTGCAACTGCCACCGGTGGTGAAGCAGGAAGAGTGGGAGGTGTTGCAGGAATATTATGAGAGTCCCTTCTTTTTTTCTGCAGTTGCGCTGCGCGATGATTTTCCCGTGTATATCGAACTGGAAAAAATTTACAGGCAATCGGATAAATTTTTCACAGACATCTTGAACAACCTACGCTATAATCGCATCACGCAGGAAGATGTGGAAGAACTGAACCGCTATCATAAATACGGATTCAAACCTGCGCCTGAAGAAGGTTACATCACGCTCACCACGCACAACCGCATTGCAGACCAAATCAATCAAAACGAGTTGGATAAATTACTTTCCAGACAATTTATCTACGAAGCAGAATTACAAGACGAATATCCTGACAATTTTTTTCCGTGTGAAAGAAATCTTGCATTGAAAAAAGACGCGCAGGTGATGTTCATCAAAAATGATCCGACAGGGGAAATGCGTTTCTACAACGGCAGAATCGGAATTGTGGAAGAGTTGAGCGAGAATAAAGTGGTGGTGAAATTGGATGACGGCAAACGGGTGGAGGTGGCGAAATACGTGTGGAAAAACATCCGCTACTCAACTGACGATACTACGAAAGAAATTAAAGAAGATGTACTCGGCACGTTTGCGCAATATCCCCTGCGCCTTGCATGGGCAATCACGATTCACAAGAGCCAGGGACTCACGTTTGACAAAGCAATCATTGATGTGCGCAATGTGTTTGCTGCCGGGCAGAGCTATGTTGCGATGTCGAGATTGCGCAGCCTTGACGGATTGGTGCTCACTTCGCCATTTCCTGCTGCGGGAATTGACAATAACGAATCAGTGATTCGGTTTGAAAAAACAAAACACCAGCAGGGCGATGCCACAACAATCCTGAAACTGTCGGCTTGGGAATTTTTAGAAGAATCAGTTTTTGCCGCTTATGATTTTTCTGATTTGGTAAGAGCATGGCAGCAGCATGTTTCCACTTATAATAAAGAGGAATCACATTCAGAAAAACAAAAGCATGAATCATGGGCGGTTACGCAGTTGCAATTAACGGCTGCGCTGAAAGATTCAGGCGATAAGTTTTTAAACCAATTGAGAAGTTTGTTTGCGGAGCGCGAAGCGCGGCTTGCATTTATTGAGGAGCGGCTCATCGCGGCTAAAAATTATTACAACAACCCGCTGAAAGAAATTTGCGCGAATGTGTTTTTGCAAAAGCGAAAAATGACGTTTGCAAAACGCGCAAAGAGTTATGCAAATGAGTTGGAAGATTTGGATGACCTGCTGCTGATGCGTTTAAAAGAGTTGCATAAACTCGCAACGCTCGCAGGCGCGTTGGCAAAAGGCGAGAGCCTCAATGGAGAGCAATGGGAAAAAACATTCGACCTTTCGTGGCGAACAAAACTGATGGAAGTTGCCGTTGAAGCGCCTGCTGCTCCGAAAAGGAAAAAGGAAAAAGGAACAACGCAATTAGAATCCTTTCGCATGTTTCAGGAAGGGAAAACGATAGAAGAGATTGCGACAGCGCGCAGCCTTACAACTACCACCATCGAAGGGCATTTGGCGCAGATGATAAAGCTCGGCAAACTGGACATCCGCAAGGTGATGCCGGAAGACAAATTGCAACGCATGCTCACCGTGATGCAAAGTGAAAAGGAACTTACGCTCAACAACCTGAAAGCAAAACTCGGCAGCAGCTTTTCATTCGGTGAAATCAAGATAGGGCTGGCGCATGCGCAATATGAAAAGTGGATAATTGCAGTTTAGCAATATCTTCTCACTCAAAAATTCACCTGCGCTTGTATGCGTAATAATTTTCCTTCTTGCAGATTATTTTGCTTTGTGAAATCTTCAAACCTGCGGGAAGAAAGCACATAGGCAACCACCAACTCAATATATTTCACCGGCTGCCACTCAATGCCAGCTTCAATCTCTTTCACCACATAGCTACGGGCATCGCGCTCGTGTTTCTTGCCGCCATCATAATATTGCCCGCGCGCAAAGGGAAACAGCAACTGCTTTTTTGCCGCTATCCGATAACTCAGCGTGACATATCCGCCCTGTAGTTTTTGCGTTTCGATTGAATCGGTGGCAGTGTTGAATTCGGGTCCGCGACCGATGTTATATTCAGCCGCGATGCCAAAGGGGCGCGGATATAAAATGAACGAGAACGCCACGCGCTCATCCGTGTATGTTTTATCAGCGCGCACTTTTACTCCGCTGGAAAGCAACTCATCGGGCAGCACGTATTTGCCGGTGTATGCCTGTACGCCCGGTTCAAAAATCTGTGATTTTACTTGGAAAGGGTAGGAGAGCCGCGCGACAAAATGTTTGTTTTTATTCAGTTCGGATTTGTTTGCAGTTTGTCCGTTGTAAACTCCGAGCGCAAACACTCCGTAGTCGCCCGAGCCTTTTAATCCTTCATTAACGAGCATCGAAAAGCGCTTCCTGATTTTTTCAGGTGCATAGTAAAAGAAAACGCCAAGGTCGCGCTCGTTGCTTATCGCGCTGTTGAGTGCGTCAGCTCTGTCGAAGGGCATGCGATTTTGGCTCGATTGCAAATTTTCAAAACCGAAAGGCACTTTGCTTTGCCCGATGCGAAAGCGAAATGCGCTTTTATTATCTATGCCCAAATCAAAATAGGCATCGCGCAATTGCCCGAAATGCAAGCCGGTGGCTGATGCGGAGCTTCCGAAATCGGGCTGGATGTAAAAGTAAAGTCGCTTGGTAAGCTGCCCGTAAAAGATGATGCGTACGCGCCTGAAAAAGAAACCGCCATCAGCGCCCCACGACCTATCGCATTGCTCGCAACGCAGTTCTTCGTTTGTTTCCGCAATCCTGTTATACCTGAATTGCATATAGCCGCGCAGGTGAATATTTTCATACCATTTCTTTTTAACGCCTTTCAGTTCGCTGCTGTCGGTGACGGAGAAAATATTTTTCACCCATGCTTTGGCGGGCTGCTTCTTTACGGCAGAGAAATCAGCGGGGAGCGCATCGGTTTGCGCCTGCGCGAAGGTGATGGCGGCAATAAAAAGTAAACAGAGGGGCGCTGTTTTTTTCATCGGGCAACTTTAAGCGGATGTTAAAAAATTGTTACAAAGAGAAGAACGCAGTATTAACTGAGTGTTAAGCAGAAGTTACCTGCTGTTTATTGATGGCAAAAAGCTACTTGCGCCAATCAAATCGGTAATTTCTGAAATTATTTGCCCTGAATCATCACAAACTCAAGCAAGTATCGCTCAAGGAAAGGCGCTTGAATCTTAGTTTAAAAGCATTATCTTGTGACGAACCACAAATGAAAAGAATCCTCGCGCTTTCTGGGTGTATCTTCGGCCTCCTCGGCTGCTCATTTATTGCGCATAGTCAATCGGGACTCTGTGATGTAGATGTTCCTTTTTATGCGGTAGATATGAGCGGCAATCCCGACAGTATCTATATTTCACCACAAGATGTGCGAAACAGCTCCTGTTGTGGCGCTGTTTTTCCTGACCGTTGTATTGAGTTTGAGATTACGCTTGACGCGGGTGCCATCGGAATAAAGTTCGACATCTATTCCGGTGCGGTGCCTCCGGGTGCTTTGTTCTATCAAATCAATTGCGGCACGCTAATACAGGTAGGAGATGTTATCTGCTTGTCAGGTCAGGGTCCGCATACGCTTACTTTTTGCAAGCCGGGCAATAACCCGAATCAATATGCAATTACCTCTATTCCGGGTGTTGCAGCGGCTCCCGATACCTACACCCTTGAAGGATGTTCCACCATCTTGCAAGTAACAGGTTTGGTAGATTCTACCGTTGCGTGGATGGATATCACTTCCGGCTCTGCCTTTTACAACACCTTTCTAAGTTGTACCTCCGGTTGTCTGAATACGGCTCTCAGTACGCAACCCGGATTTCCTTCTTTTATTGATTTTGAGGTGTGCGGAATGATTTATTCAAGTCAGTGCCCTACCATTCAAAATTATGCGTGCGACACCCTTCGGGTATTCATCAATCCTACTCTGCAAGTTTCAATCAGTCCAAACTCTAATTTGCCGTGTGGCACTGATAGTGCGCGATTGCTTACAGCACAGGTAACGGGTCAGTCGGGCGCTATCATTTATGAATGGTTCAATGCTTTTAATGGAAGTGGAAATTCCATCGAGAATGACAGTATTTTTCTTGCGCTTTCACCCGGTGATTATTCCGTTATTGTGAAGGATTCACTTTTTCCTGCCTGCTCAAGAGACACTGCAAACATTTCTATCCAATTCAATACAGAGCCTTCTATCGTCATTTCCGGTAATCCAACAATTTGCAGTGGTGATACGACAATATTGAATGTAAGCGGGACAAACGTGTATTCATGGTCTCCCTCTTCCTTTTTATCCTGCGATTCCTGTGCGGTAGTGAATGCCTTTCCTCCTGTCACCACGCTCTATCATGTATTAGGCACTTATGCCAACGGATGCACTGCGGCTGATTCTATTTTAATATCCGTATTGCCCAGTCAAACGGTGAACAGGCAGATGGTGATTTGTCCGCAAGAAAGAATTTTTGCCGGTGGGGGTTGGCAAAATACTTCGGGCGTTTATTCAGATATTTTCATTGCTGCAAACGGATGCGATTCAACAATTATCACAAGCCTTACTGTGCTGAATTGCGATGATGCGGATCCTTGCACTGCCGACCAGTGTGTGAATTTGGTGTGTCATCATTCATCAGGGATGATTGCCACCAATATTGCGGATATTCTATGGTGGAGGGAACATTGCTGCTGTAGATAATCAAACAGGCTTCTGCTTTTTATATTCCAGGGTCCGCTTTCTTTGCCAATAAGCCCCATTTCTCTTCTAACGGCAACGCTACTAATAACACGATAAAAAAACGAGTTAAGTACGCGCCACATCCCTTTCATCAATCGTAAATTTGCGCTCATGTTCAAACCCGGTCAAAAACTCTACAGCATCCTGTTCAACAAATGTCCACGCTGCCACGAGGGAAAATTCTGGCCCCACAGCCCTTACTACAATTTGTTTTTCAATGGAGGGATGTTGTATGAATCCTGCTCGCATTGCGGGTTGAAATATTATCGTGAAATTGGTTTTTGGTATGGCGCGATGTATGTTGGTTATGCGCTCGGCAGCGGTGTTTTTCTTGTCGGCTGGGCAATCACCGCGTTCACCTTTCCCGAAACGTGGTCAACGTGGTGGCAAGTAGGCTCCATTTGCGCAGCGTTGATTTTGCTGCTGCCCGTTAATTATTTTCTCTCGCGGCTGATTTGGATAAATATGTTTGTTGCCTACGAGCCTGACAAGAGAGAAGAAGTGATTCACAGTACGCCCGCGATGTCGCAAAATACTTGACAGCGAAAACAGTCATGTTGAGCTGAGACGAACCATTGCAGAGAGCGTGGCTTTCCCCCTTTTAGGGGAGCAGCTACCGCACAAATCACTCACCGCACAAGCCGAGCGCTTCCCTATATTTGCGGCACTCTTTTCACTCTGGACATCAACACACATATCGGCATTCTTGGAGGCGGTCAGCTTGGGCGCATGATTATTCAGGCGGGCATGAATTTCAATCTGCGTATTTCCATCCTTGACCCTGATAAAGATGCGCCCTGCAAATCCATCGCAGATGTGTTTCAGGTCGGCAGCCTCATGGATTTTGATACCGTGTATTTGTTTGGGAAAAAGGTGGATTTGCTCACCATTGAAATTGAGCATGTGAATGTGGAGGCATTGGAAAGATTAGAGAAAGAAGGCGTAAAGGTTTTTCCGCAGCCGCACATCATCAAAACGATTCAGGACAAAGGACTACAGAAATTGTTTTATCAGCAAAACAAGATTCCAACTTCAACATTTAGGCTGATTGATTTGAAATCGGAGTTATTAAAGCACACAGATTTTTTTCCTTTCTTTCAAAAGATGCGCAAAGGAGGCTATGATGGAAAGGGCGTGCAGCGCATCAGCAGCGAAAATGATTTTACGAAAGCATTTGAGCAGCCTTCCGTGTTGGAAAAGCAAGTGGATATTTTGAAAGAGCTTGCCGTGATTGTTGCCCGCAACGAAAACGGTGAAACAAAATCATTTCCCACTGTTGAGCTGGATTTTCATCCCGAGGCAAATCTTGTCGAGTTTCTTTTTTCTCCTGCCGAAGTTTCTTTAGAAATAGAAAAGAGAGCAGAAGAAATAGCAATGCATGTTGCACAGTCGTTGCAGATAGTAGGCTTGCTCGCGGTGGAAATGTTTCTCACGAAAAGTGGTGAAGTTCTCGTGAATGAAATCGCGCCCCGAGTACACAACAGCGGGCATCACACGATTGAAGGAAATGTTACTTCACAGTTTGAACAGCACCTGCGCGCAATATTGAATCTTCCGCTCGGCTCAACAGAAATCAAAACACCGGCCGTGATGGTGAACCTGCTTGGCGAAGCGGGTTTTGATGGTATTGCAAAATACGCAGGACTTGATGAAGCATTAAAAGTAGATGGTGTTGCAGTGCATTTGTACGGAAAGAAATTCACGCGCCCGTTTCGCAAGATGGGGCACGTGACGATAACCGACACGCGCTTAGAAACAGCTAAGGAAAAAGCTAAATTTGTGAAACACACTTTAAAAGTAATCGCATGAATCAACCCGCAGTGGGAATCGTGATGGGCAGCAACAGCGACCTCGATGTGATGCGCGAAGCCGCTGAAATACTTCAGCAGCTTGGCGTTTCTTATGAACTCACGATTGTTTCCGCGCACCGCACCCCTGAGCGCATGTTTGATTATGCGAAGCAGGCGCGTGAGCGCGGCTTGAAAGTGATTATCGCAGGTGCGGGTGGCGCTGCGCATTTGCCGGGAATGATTGCTTCCGTCACTACGCTTCCCGTGATTGGCGTGCCGATTCATTCTTCCAATTCCATTGACGGATGGGATTCTGTGTTGTCTATTCTTCAAATGCCATCCGGTGTTCCCGTTGCAACAGTAGCGCTTGATGGCGCAAAGAACGCGGGCATCCTCGCTGCGCAAATCATTGGAGTAGCTGACCAGCATGTTGCTGACAAACTCAAATCCTATAAAACTTCGTTGAAAGAAAAAGTGCTCAACATGGTTTCAGAAGTGAAAGGGGAGGGGTTTCCCAATGGGTTTGATGCATAAAAGAAGTCGTCAGTCAACAGTCGTCAGACAACAGTGGTTGATTATCTAATTATCGGTCAGGGCATAGCAGGCTCAATGCTCACGTGGTTTCTCACGAAAGCGAATCAAAAAGTTTTTCTCATTGATGAGTTTCATCCCAACTCTGCCTCGCAGGTTGCAACAGGTGTAATTAACCCAATTACGGGAAAACGATTAGTGAAGAGTTGGCGCATTGATGAATTGCTTCCATTCGCCAAAAACACTTACACTGAATTAGAGCATGAACTTGGAATTAAACTGTTATCAGAGACTCGTATTCATCGCATCTTTTCCAACCCAGAAGATTTTCAATTCTTCCGCCAGAAAAATGAATTGGGTGAATTACCGGAGAATATAAAACCGCTGATAGGAATTCCTGCTTGCTTCCAGGATGCGCATTTGGGAGGAATTGAAATTCACGGAGTGTATTTACTCAACTATCAATTCTTGCTTGCAGCAATGCGAAAAAAGTTTTTGGAAAACAACATGTTAGCGGAAGAAAAATTCGAGCAGGAACAGTTGCATTTTGAAAATGGAAAAGTGATTTACAAAAACATGGAGGCTTCCAAAATTATTTTCTGCGAAGGAAGTTCTGCCGGAAGTAACTCCTTTTTCCAAACCTTGCCATACAACTTTGCAAAAGGCGAAGCGCTCACTGTTGAAATCCCCGGTTTCAATCAAACAGGAATCTGGCACAAGGGAATTTTCATTACTCCGCTTGCAAATGAATTGTATCGTGTTGGCGCTACTTATGACTGGGACTTCCCTGATGCGCTTCCCTCTGAAAAAGGGAAAGCGGAATTAGAGAAAAAATTAAAACGCGCAATCAACATTCCGTATAAAGTTGTTGACCACGTTGCGGCAATCCGCCCCACCGTAAAAGACAGAAGACCTTTAATTGGAGTGCATCCGGAAAATAATCAGGTAGGTATCTTCAACGGCATGGGAACAAAAGGCGCATCACTCGCACCTTATTTTGCAAAACAGTTTGCAGATTTTTTAACAACAGGAAAATGTCTTGATGAAGAAGTAGATGTTGCGCGAATTATAAGCGCAGCGGAAAGGTCAAAGTAAATTCAACCGCGCCACCGTGCCTTTCCATGTTTTGATACCGGAAGCAAGTGTGTACACACGCTTGAAGCCTAAATCCTGCATGATGTGCATGGCAACTTCGCTGCGGCTGCCGTTGCGGCAATAAAGAAAATAAGGTCTTGATTTGTCCATTACTTCGATTTTGTCCACAAACTTTGGACTGAGCATGTCATAGTTCATGGAGCCGGGAATATGCAGTTCGCTGAATTCTTGTTTGGTACTCACATCTATCAGTCGCGAGTTGTGGAATTTGCGCAACATGTGTTTGAATTCGCCTTGCTCCAGCAATTTGAATTCCTTTGTGAAGTAAGCAAGAAAACCATCCGTTGTTCTTGTTACCGTTTGCATGGAAAAAAGAGGCATAGTGGCTTGGTTTGGTTTTAGATGTACGAGAGAACTGCTTTACAGTTTCGTTTTCAAGCAAAAAACTACGAGATATTACGTAGGGGCATTCACAAAACATGTGAACAATAACTGTATGATAAATGCCTGAAATGCTGTGAAATCAGCGTCTTGCTAAGAATTGCGTAAGGTGTACAGAAAAGTGGAACTTGTGGAATTCTGTGAAATCAGCGCTTATTAAAACACGAATGGAATTATAGATTTTCGCTCATTCGGGTAATCGGGAAATGTTTCTTTATACCATTTATGGTTTGACATGGCTCGCGGAATCAAATTCGCTGCCGTCCATAAGGCGAATGAAAGTCCTGGTAATGACCATGTAGCCAATGCCCATCCAAACCATTCCAGTGTTTCTCCGAAATAATTCGGGCAGGAAATCCATTTGTAGAAGCCACCTGTCGGAATTTTATATGCACCGTTCGCTTTGTTTTTGCGCAGGTTGAGCAGAATATTATCAGAAGTAAAATTGATGAGGAAGCCGCTCACAAATAAAATTACTCCAGTGATGAATCGCCAGTCGCTCAGCCACGCGGCATCATACGTTTTCAGCGAGCCGAGCCAATAGCCATTTAAAAAACCATTTATTGAATTGAAGAAAACCGCCATCAGGCAAATCATCAGCGGCATTGTTTTGTTTTTGTCGTGAATGCGAAACGGAAAAATCAAACTGCGGTTCACGTAGTGCATCATCCAAAGCGAAAAAAGCATCCAGTTTGCCGTGCTGTTATTTCCGCCCTTCAAAAAGAAGAAAGCAAACACAGCGGGAGAAACAATTTCCATCAGCACCCATCCTGCGGTGTTGCTGATGGAAGGTCCCCAGCCTTTGCGCGTGTGCCTGCCATAAGGCGCGGTAATTTTCAGCAACGCAAGAAAGGTCACAACGGAAAGCGCAATCCAGAAGAGAACAAACTGATGATAAAACGCGATGGACATGCAGTACAAAACTGCAATTATTTGGCGATTGCCGATTGTGCTTTTATTTCTTCAATCAGAATTGCATCGGCAGAAAGTTTATCAGGAATTTGAATGAAACTGCCGTTGCCTTTATCCGCCATTTTCTTCATCATTTTCACTGCGTCTTTTTCTTCGCCAAAACCTACTACAGAAAGGATAATGTCGCTCTCCGCTTTTTCGCGTACTAAAGAATAGATCGCGCTTTCCGTAAAACTCGGACTGTTAAAAATGCCATCCGTAGCGATGATGATTTGATTGTTTCCACCCGGAATAAAATTTTGTTCAGCAAGTTGATATGCGGTTTCCAGTCCCTTCACTCCATTGGTGATGCCATGCGGTTTCAGCGTGTCAATGAGCAGATTGAGGGCTTCTTTATTATTCGCAGGAGTTGAGGGGAGCAAAACTGCGGATGTAGTGGAATAAACGATTACTGAAATGCGGTCAATTTTGCGCAATGCCTGTGTGAGATTCTTCATGGAAATTTTCAGCAGCGGAAGTTTATCCGGCTTTTTCATGGAATAGGAAATATCAATCAGGAAGATGATGTTGTTTGGAGCATAGAGATTTTGAGGGAGCACGCTGTTCTCCTCCTCCATTGGTTGTGCAATGGAAGGCCCCACCTTTGAAATAACAGGATTTGTTTCTTGAATTTCCGGCTCTTCAAATTCCATCACATCTTCCTGCGTAGTGATGGTTTGCACTTCTATGCTTTTACCCGAAAGCGAATCAAGCAGCAGCGCGAGTTCATCCACGCGCTCAGTTTTTGGTGCAAAGCCGGGACACGAGATAAACGCATTTGCATCAAGCTTCAGGATATTTCCTTTTACAGTTAGCGTTACAGGTGAGTTGCTGTTGCCGGTAAATAATTCAACGCTCTGCTGAAATTCTCCAAGCTTATCCGTGAAGAAGTAGAGGACAACCGTATCCGTTTGCCCCGGTTTTATTTTTCCCTGCGGAAGGGAAACAAAAATATCTTCACGCTGTCGCGTGGGAAGAAAGAGCGTTTCGCTGCCCGTGTTGGTGAAAAGAAAAACTGCTGGTGGATTGCTCCACTGCTGCACCTGCCCGAAATCATGCAATTTTTTTTCAAATACTAAAGTTGGTTTCTGAGCTGCTGCAAAGAATAGAATCCATGGAAAGAAAATAATCGCTGTCAGATGCTTCATTATTATTCAAGTTTAAACTATCGCAACTGAAGGCAAATTACATGCCTTGAATGGAAAGCAGAAGTTGCGGGGAAGATTGTTATCGTATAGCAGGCAGGGAAATCATCAGGTGAATTCCGTTTGAAAGTTTTTGGTGCTTGTTGCCGTGACAATCTTTGCGCATTGTTGTGCAGGATGCCGTGAAGAGCGCGAGCAGAGCTGCAACTGCAATGCCGGTAAGCATCACTTTGGCGCGTTCAAGAAGCAGTTGTTTCATTTTTGGAAATAGAAACGAGAGCATACGCGGAATAACGCTGAAAGTTTGAGAAGCGTATCTTGTTTGCAGAATCAACCCTCGCGGTTGAATGCATAATCGCGCTCCACTTTGCACACGCGGATGCGATAATGTTCATACCATTTGAGCCTCCCTCGCAATAACGCCCTGTTTTTTTGGTGAGGCACATCCACAATTTATTTTTTTCATCATTTGGAAATCTGAAAATAATTTTTAAAATTTGTAGTAACCCTTATGCAGCACTCAGCACTCAGCCTTAGTCCATTTTCCCCAATCGTTCAGACCTATGCCTGAAACCGCCAGGACGATACCTGCCGCTTTCAGACCTGTGTGCGGAGCCACCGTACCTGAATCTGCTTCTTTTATCCCAAGTCTGAAACCCTCAGCCCTTTGTTTGATTTCTCCAAACTCAGGTCTGCACGTTTCAGACTCAGCTCTGCGCCCTCAAACCTGCGCCCGGCTGCTTCAGGGAATGTCCCGGAGTTTTCGGGAACCTTGTTTTAACCTGCAAACAGGAATGCCGCCCCGCAATTCGGGATTCCGGCAGCCCCTCAATATAAATCATAGCGTATCGCGGAACGAGTCTGTGATGACACCGAAACCTATTTTTTTCACCCTTAAACCCCCTTTTTATGGCTGACTATGTTCCAAAACAAGATTCGCAACTCGCCATTTGATGCACCAACATGCGCGATAAAATAAGCAACCATCTGGTGGCGTTGGGGCTTAGCCCGCTTGACGGCACCGCCATCACTACTCAGTGTGATGCCGTTATTGACAGCGTCACCGCGGTGGAGGCGGCAAAAGCTACCGCCAAAAACGTGGTGGCGACTAAAGACAATCAGAAGAAAACGAGCCTGCCCCTTATCCGCAACCTGATGAAGCGCGGAAAAACGGCAGCGACCTACACACAAGCCATTGGCGAAGATTTGCAAATCATCGGTGACGAGGATGGCGGTGACATAAGCACGTTCAAGCCCGAACTGAAGGCGGCATTGTTTCCCGGCTATGTGCGCCTGAGCTTCACTAAAAAAATGGTGGATGGCGTGAATATTTACTGGCGGCTGAAAGGGCAGGCAACGTGGCAGTTAATGGCGCGCGACACCGTGTCGCCCTATGACGACACGCGCCTCCTCGCCACGCCCGGGCAAGCCGAAACACGCGAATACCTTGCCATTGGCGTGCTCGAAGATGCCGAAGTAGGGCAGGCGAGCGACATTGTGAGCGTGGTGTTTGGGGGATGAGTGATGCAGTCAACAGACGACAGACAACAGTGCACAGTTAAAAAAAATACCGTTGACGGTGGACTGTTGTCTGTGGTCTTTTTAAAATAAAAAGGGTGGATGCTGAAAAGCCCTGGGGATTGCGAAGAGAGTAGGCGAAAATTACCAACCCAATAACCATTTTATGAAAACAATTAAAATTTTTTTAATTCTCTTTCTCTCCAGTTTTATACTGGTTACTAATTCATGTAAAAAAGATGATGACTGCAACTTAGTTTGCCAGAACGGGGGAACCTTGAAATCTCCTTGCGGATGCGATTGTCTTACAGGATTTACAGGCACACAATGTGAAACCGACAATCGCCCTGCATGTCAGCAAAATAATACTGGCACTGTTGATTTCGATTCTTATAGTGATAACCCTTATAGCTGCTATATCAATAACGTTTATGCAGGACAAGTAGGAAGTTATGGTAATAAATTAGTAACCTCGACAGCAGGTTTCAAAAACCTTCGTGTGCTTCAAGTGAACGGATATGTACTGTATCCATCAGAATTTACTGGTACTGCAACATTGAGCCAATGCGGAATATTGACTTTTAAGTTTCCATAATTGCCGATTTGAATATTAAGGTTGACTATTTACTAAAATATATCTCTATGAAAACTCTTGGAAATAGTTTTTTAAAAATTTTTGTTTTAATTTCAATATCATTTTTACCTTTTTACGCTTTGTGTCAAAGCAACACTGAAGAATATGCCGTGATAAGCGTTTCTCAAAGAGGAAAAAAAAATTTTATTAGCATTCAAATAGGAGCCCAAGCAACACAAGAAAAAGAATTTCAAATGGAAAAGGAAGATAAACGATATGACTTGGCCCCGATCATTGAGGAAATGCAAAAATTAAATGCACAAGGATTTGAAGCTATTAATTTCTCTAATGCTATTATTCCTGCTGGTCAGTACGGTGGTGGTTTCCCTTTTTATACAATTTTTATGATAAAAAGAAAATAATACCTCAAAGAGGCAACAGACATATGATTGCAGTGGGGTAAAAAAAATTTGAATCAAACTTTAACCTAAAAAAAATAGTAATGAAAAGCTTATTTATCTTCCCTCTTTTGACAATGCTAATGATGGGAAATGTTTTCTCTCAAGACATCATTTATTTCAAAGATGGCAGCGAGCTAAAAGTGAAAGTGGTTTCCATTGCTGAAAATAAGGCAATCACTTACAAAAAATGGGATAATCAACAAGGACCTGATTACAGTCAATCACCAGAAAAAGTAGTGATGATTATCTATGAAAACGGCACCAAAGAAATGTTTACTGTTGAATCGAATAAGGCAGAAGAGAAACCCCAACCGATGGTGCAGGAAAAAGTAACACCCGCAGAAAAGAAGAATAGCGCGGGGGAAATTGACCGCTCACCCGGGTTTATAACTTTTGGCGTAGTGGGAGCTTTTGCAGTTGGTTCTTATGGAGCTATTAACGGTAATGATGCTGAATATGCCAGTTCGGGTGTTGGATTTAAAATGGATGTAGGAGGCAGTTTTGGCAAGAAGAAATTTATAGGAATCAACACTACGCTCGCTTATATCCGCTCATTCGGAAATGAATTTGCTTTTGCAAACGATATTAATTTCCCTGAAAGCGGTGTAGATTTTCCCGGTTGGCACAATACCTTTCTTGTAACGGGTTTGATGTTATCCGTATGGCCAAAAAATGAAATCGCCATTGATTTAAATATTCAGCCATTGGGAATGATTATCAGTTCACAAAAAGAAATTACTCTGGTAGGACAAGGTGGAATAGGCTCGGTTGACCAATCAACCGCAGTTGGTCCTGCTATGAAATTCGGGATAGCATCACGAGTAATGATGAATAATTTTGTTTTCACCGGATACTTTGATTTTATGTACGGAGGTGTAACTCATTACAATGTTGCTTCCCGTGTCAATGGTTCAATTTTCGAATACGGTGACTATGATTCATTTCCTATGCTGCTTACGGTAGGTGTTGGGGTTGGATATGCTTTCTAATAAGCAAATCCCCCAACACTGGCGCAAGCGTCCGCTTGTGCCTTTCATCCTTGAGCGTCCGCTTTTTTTTGTAGCGCACCAGCGGACGCTGGCGCGAGATAAAGCCAAAAGCGCTCTCTGCTAAAACAGGTGGACGCTTTTTGTAGCCCATCACAGCAAAGCAAGCATCTTAGAGATGTCAGACATCTGTAATTTCCTATCTTTGAAAAAAGCCTGCAACATGACACGCCTGCTGGAAAAAGCGATTAAAAGATTGAAGCAATTGCCCAATGAAGAGCAAAACCGCTTCGCCAATATCGTGCTCGATGAAATCACCTGGCAACAACTGTTTGACCAATCACAGAAGCAGTTGGATGCGCTGGGCGAGCAGGTGTTAAAAGAAATCAAACAAGGCAAATTCAAGAAAATCAAGCGCTGAAATGCCGCGCTACCAATCTTACGCAAGCGATTCCTTTTGGAAATGCTACAAAGGACTTCCCAAAGAAATTCAGCAACTTGCCGACAAAGGCTACGACCTTTTTAAAGAAAATCCCGCGCATCCAAGTTTGCAGTTTAAAAAAGTAGGGAAAAAGCAGCCTGTCTATTCTGCAAGAGTTACTGATTTTTATCGCGCTTTAGGCATCCTTAAAGGAAAAAATGTCTATTGGTTTTGGATAGGCAATCATGATACTTATCAAAGAATGATAAACAGCATCAGATAACTCTCCCCTCTCCCGCAAGATTGCATCTTGTGGGAAGAAGGAGGCAAGATTGAATCTTCCTGCGCGGGCAGCAAGCCGCAAGAAGGCAAGCGCACAGCTCTACGCCTCAATTCTTGCGGGCAGAAAAAGCGCGCATCGGTTTTTCCGGAGGGCGCTTTTTGTTTTTGCATAAAAATACTGTTGCCCTTGTGCTGTCAACGCTGCTAAACAGAGCCAATAGAAAAATGAGGTAAGTACGCGCCAACTTCTCTTACAAAAAAACTCAGTCCACCCACTCCGCTAAAAAAATATTCGTGTCGCGTGTGCCTCCCCCCAACACTGGCGCAAGCGTCCGCTTGTGCCTTTCATCCTTGAGCGTCCGCTTTTTTTTGTAGCGCACCAGCGGATACTGGCGCGAGATAAAGTCAAAAACACCCACCGCTAAAACCGGAGGGCGCTTTTTTGCTTTTTGAAACTTTACTTCATTAGTTGCGTTTCCTATCTTTGAAGAAATGCCATAGTTCTATGGAAGATGAAAAAAAATTAGTTGATGTGATGTTAGATGTGCTTGCCGAAATTCATGAAATGCGGAAAGGCATAAACATTACAAACGACCGCCTCGAAAAATTAGACAAGCAAATGATGCTTAACAATAAAGCTATCGGAGAGCTTCGGTTAAGCGTGATGAAACTTGCTGAACGCGACAGCCAGTTCAGAGAATATGAGCGTAGAATAACTAAGGTTGAAAGGACGCTCGCAAAGAACAAATTATTTTAGACTTTGTACCGCGCCAGCGGACGCGAGATAAAAACAAAAGCGCCCTTCGGTTTTTCCGGAGGGCGCTTTTTGTTTTCGCCTAAAAAAACTGCTGCCCTTCGGTCGAGGGCGCTGCGAGTACGCGTGTTAAAGAACTGAAATCAGTACGCGCCACTTCTCTCACAAAAAAAAGCTCACTCCACCCACTCCGCTAAAAAAATATTCGTATCGCGCGTGCCTCCATTAAAGCGGTTGGAGCAGAAGGCAAGTTGTTTGCCATCGGGCGAAAACATGGGAAACGAATCAAACATCGGATCGAAGGTGATTTGCTCCAAGCCGGTGCCGTCCATATTTATCATATAGAGATGAAAGGGAAATCCTTTTTCGGATTGATGATTGGAGCAGAAGATGATTTTATTTCCCGAAGGATGAAAGTAAGGCGCCCAGTTTGCTTTGCCGAGCGTGGTGATTTGCTTCATGTCAGAGCCATCTAAGTTGCAGACAAATATCTCCATGTCGGAAGGGGCGACTAATCCTTTTGCAAGCAAGGCTTTGTAATTCTTTTGTTCTTCTGCTGTCTTCGGGCGCGAAGCGCGAAACACGAGTTTGCTGCCATCGGGCGAAAAGAATGCGCCACCGTCATAGCCGAGTTCAGTTGTTACTTGTTTCACATTGCTGCCGTCAAGGTTCATGGTGAAAAGTTCGCAGTCACCGGTGCGTGTTGATGTGAACACCATCTTATCTCCCTTCGGGGAAACGGTGGCTTCGGCATCATAGAATTTATTATCGGTGAGTTGTTTTTTTACGTTGCCTGATAAATCAGCAATAAAAATCTCGTAAGAATCAAAGAGGGGCCAGAGGTATTGACGCGCATCTTTCATATTGGGATTTTGCGGGCAGGTGTCGGAAGTGATATGCGTGGAAGCGTAGAGAACGAGTGAATCACCGGGCAGAAAATAAGAGCAGGTGGTTCGTCCTTTGCCGGTGCTAATGCGGGTAGCCTCACCCCGCCCCTCTCCGGAGGAGAGGGAGTCCGAACCGTTTTGCATTGTTGTAGAGAGAAAGAAAATCTGGTCGCAGGTGATGCCCTTTTCTTTGTGCGTCCATTGATAGGTGAGTTTATCACCGGCAAAGCTGAAATAGGCTTCTGCATTGTCGCCACCGAAGGTAAGCTGGCGGACGTTTTTTAAATGTTTTTCTTCGGGATAGCGCAGCGTGTCAACAACGGGTGCTGCCGTTATCGGTTCAGTGGTTGCAGGCGCAGGTTGGTTGTTGCAGGATGCTAAAAAAAGCAATACACAGAGCAGGGCGGAAAAGAAATAATTCATGGGTTGAAAATTTTTGCGCGAAGATAAGGAAGCAAACAGGAGTAACTGTCAGGAATTGGTCAAAAAACTTTTACATCTTTGCCCACTTTAAAAATTATGGCATTACTCAATAAACATCTTTACACAAAAAAGTCCACCATCCCCGGAGCGGGAAAGGGGCTGTTCACCAAAGTTTTTATTCCAAAGGGGACACGCATCACGGAATATAAAGGCAGAATCCTCACCTGGAAACAGGTGGAGAATATGCCCGATGAATCTTATGGCTATGTGTTTTGGTTCAACAAAAACTATGTGATTGATGCATGGAAAACTAAGAAAGGCATCGCCCATTATTCAAATGATGCAAACGGCTTAACCAAAGTGCCGGGCATTAAAAATAATTGCGAGTATGACACAGAAAAAAAGCGGTGCTATTTGAAATCCGCATGCGACATTGCGCCCGGCATGGAAATTTTAGTGCCTTATGGCGGTGACTACTGGCGCGTGATTCGCTACAACATCCGCGTGGATGAAAAGGAAAAGGAAAAAGCAGGTAAAAATGGGAAAACTGTTCTTCCGCATCACCTCGCGGCAAAACGACAGGCAAAGAAGCATGTAGAAAAATCAGTCTGAAATTGTTTAATTTCAGAATTGTTGTTTTCTTTGAGTAATAACAGGCAGTTCTAAAAATTCTACCGCATATACCCTCTCCATTTGGAGAGGGATAAGGTGAGGCGATAAAAAAGTAATTTTTAGAACTGCCCAACAGTTAGCAACTTTTTTTCAAAACACTTAGTACCCCAAGCCTATGTTCAAACGCGAGTTTGTAACGCTGAAAAAAACTGTCCTGATAACTGCGCTCTTGCTTTCTACCGTTTTGTTGCAGGCGCAAACTGTTTCAGGAGTGGTGAAAGATGAAAATGGTGAAGCATTATTTGCCGCTTCCGTAATTATTAAAGCAACAACAACCGGAGCGCAAACTGATTTTGACGGCAAGTTTACATTTGACGCAAAACAACAGCCGCCTTTCACATTACTTATCACTTACCTCGGGCATGAAAATTTAGAATTTCAAATCACTCCTGAAAACATCAGCCGGGCAGTTTCAGTGAAATTGAAGAGTTCAGCGGTGCAAGTGGGAGTGGTGCAAGTAACCGACACACGTATCACAGAGAAGTTGAAAGAATCGCCACTCACCGTTGAATCAATGGGTTTGAGCGCGATTAAGCAAACGCCCTCTGCTGATTTTTATGCCGGGTTGGGAAATTTAAAAGGCGTTGACCTTACCACTGCAAGCATGGGCTTTGTTGTGGTGAACACAAGAGGATTTAACAGCACGCGCCCCGTTCGCACTTTGCAATTGGTGGATGGTGCCGACAATCAGGCTCCCGGATTGAATTTTTCATTGGGAAATTTTGTGGGCGTTTCTGAGTTGGATATTCAGAAAGTGGATTTGATTGTGGGAGCAAGCTCTGCGTTTTATGGTCCCAATGCATTCAACGGTGTCATTGTGATGGATTCAAAAAATCCTTTTTTACATCCCGGAATCAGCGTGATGCTGAAAGCGGGCGAGCGGGCATTATTTGAAGGCGGATTGCGCTATGCAAATGCATTTCAAAATAAAAATGGAGAAGACAAGTTTGCATTTAAAATAAATGCAGCCTTCATGCGGGCAAACGATTGGGAAGCGACTAACATGAATCCTTCGGAAAACTCGCTTGTCGGAAAAGACAATTGGGGAGGATATGATGCAGTGAACAGATACGGAGATGAAAACATCACGGACAATTTCAATAACGATACAGATGCCGATGGCAGACTGTTTAGTCCCGGGCTTGAAGTTTTTCATCGCACGGGCTATGAGGAAAAAGATGTAGTTGATTATGATTCCCGCAATATCAAAGCAAGCGGCTCAATGCACTATAAAATCACTGAAAAAATTGAAACGGAATACGCCTATAATTTCGGAACCGGCACAACGGTTTACCAGGGAGATAATCGCTACAGCTTGAAAGATTTTAAGTTTCAGCAACACCGGTTTGAAATCAGCCAGCCTGATAAATTTCATATCAGGGCTTACCATACGCGTGAAAATGCGGGTGATTCTTATGATGCTGTTTTCACAGCGCTTTTGCTGCAAGAGGCAGTTAAAAAAAATACGTCTCCCGATTTTGAATGGAGCAATGACTACAGAGGTTATTATCGCAATAACATCACCGAGAAAGTGTATGCTTTAGATGGATTCCCTGACCCAACGAAACCGGAATATCAATCGCTTTGGTTTGGCGAAAGCAGATTTGCAACCTACGCGTTGGCAGACTCCGTGATGCAAGCCAATTCAGATTCATTAATTAAGTGGCATAACGAAACACGGGCGTTTAGCGATGGCGAAGGCTATCGCGGATTTATTAATGACCCGCGTTTGGTTCCGGGCACTCCTGAATTTGATTCTGTTTTCAACTCGATAACATCTAAGAATACTTTTTTAGAAGGCGGCTCAAAGTTTTACGACAAGTCATCCTTAACCCAGGTGCAGGGTGAATATAAATTCGCCCCTGAAATAAAATCGGCAGCTTACGGAATGAATGTTACAACAGGTGGCAGTTTCCGGTTCTATACTCCTGAATCACGCGGCACTATTTTTTCTGACACGGCTGTTATTACATCTACAATTGACGCGGGTGGAAATAGGATCAAAGACACTTCTTACACTAAAATCACCAACTATGAATACGGAGCGTACATTGGAACCGAGCAAAGGGTGTTGAATAAGAAATTAATCATAACCGGTGTGGTGCGCATGGACAAGAATCAAAATTTTGATTTCCTGTTTTCGCCCGCTGTTTCCTTTGTGTATAAAGCAAATGAAGAAAATACATTCAGGCTTTCCTTTTCCTCCGCCATCCGCAATCCCACTCTGCAAGACCAATACCTCTATTACAATGTGGGCAGAGCAATCCTCATCGGCAACATTGACGGCATAGACAGTCTTGTAACGCGCGATTCTTATTTTGCCTCCTTTGGCGGACTTGCCTTCAACAGCGATTCCCTCGATTATTTCAGCGTTCCGCCCGTGCGTCCTGAAAAAGTGAAGTCGCTGGAAGTAGGATATAAAGCAACGCTTTTTAAAAGACTGTTCATTGATGCCAGTTATTATTTCAGTTGGTACAAAGATTTCTTGGGCTATAAAATCGGGGCGGCAATCCGGATTGATACTACAATTAATCTGCCTACCTATACGCAGTTTTATCGCGTGTCTGCCAACTCACCCGACCAGGTCACTACGCAGGGATTTTCAGTTGGCGTAAATTATTTTTTCAAAAAATATTTCTCCCTGTCGGGAAATTATTCATGGAACGTGCTGGACAGAAGAGGCTCTGACGATGAAATTATTCCCGCATTTAACACACCGGCACACAAATTCAATATTGGCATTTCGGGCAAAGACATTGTGCTGAGAATTAAAAATGCAACCATCAAAAACTGGGGATTCAATGTGAATTATAAATGGGTGCAGAGCTATTTGTTTGAAGGCTCGCCCCAATTCACAGGAAATATTCCCACCTATGATCTTGTGGATGCGCAGATTAATTACAAGGTTCCTAAAATTTATACCACCTTTAAAGTGGGCGCTACCAATGTGTTGAATAAGAAACGGTTTCAAACGTATGGCGGTCCTGACATCGGAAGGCTGGCGTATTTGTCAATAACTTTTGAGACCGATAAACTATAATTTTTAAATTTTTTTCTATATTGTAAACGAATTCTAAAAACAAAACCCCCATTTAAGTCATGAAAACAAAAACTTTTTTTTCAATTGTTGTTTTATGCAGTCTATTTATTACTGCCGTAAACGCACAAAGCCGCTACACCGATGAAGTGTTTAGCAACATTCAGGTAACCGCTGATTACAAGTATGGCGAGAATTACTCTTTTTTGACAGGTGTTCCTGTCTTAACCGATTTGAAAATGGATGTTTACTTTCCGGCAGACGATACCGTTGGCGGACCTTATTATGAGGCAACCAGACCTGTTATCATTTTAGCGCATGCCGGAAGTTTCCTTCCTAAAGATGCCTTTCTGCCTTTCGGAGATAAGAATGACAGTTCGTTCATTGAAATGTGTACTCAATTTGCAAAACGCGGATGGGTGGCTGTTTCAATTAATTACAGGCTGGGCTGGAACCCGCTTGGCGCAACTGAAACAATCAGAAAAAGCACCATCATCAATGCAGTTTATCGCGGCATGCAGGATACCAAAGCCTGTGTGCGCTATTTCAGGAAAGACGCAGCAACTGCTGATACTTACAGGATTGACCCTTACAGAATAGCTGTTGGCGGTTCCAACTCGGGAGGCTACCTCGCATTGGCTCTTTCTTCGCTGAATAAAGGAAGTGAAATTGAATTGTTGAAATTCCTTGACCCTGCTACCGGTGAGTCTGTAATTGACACTTCGGTTTCCGGAGGATTTGATGGTGAAGGCGGATGCATCGGTCTGAATGCGCCTTTGAATAATGCCGGTTACTCATCAACAGCGCAGGTAATCTTGAACATGGGTGGCGCTATTGGCGATACTACATGGCAGGAAGCAGGAGAAACGCCCATTGTATCCTTTCATGGCGAGTTAGATCCTTTAACACCTTATATGACTGCGGTAGTAATTGTTTCTGCAACGGGACAGCCTGTTGTTGAAGTAAGCGGCAGCCATGACTTATCAAGACGTGCTGCAAACTTGGGAAATCAGCAAATTTTTTATGCCCTAAACCTTACCGACCCTTATACGCAGGTTGCAGAAAGCCGCACAGGGTATGAAGGTTTGTTGGGCTTTCCTGGTCCTGCAAACGGCTACGAACCCTGGGCTTGGTATGATTCTACTTTGACAAAGATTGCCCGCCCATCGGTTGCTAATCCCGGTTATACAGGTTTCGGTTCTGCTGCAAATCCGTTTGCTTCACGAGCAAAAGCAGAAGTTTACATTGACAGCGTCATGAATTATTTCACACCGCGCGCGCTTGCAGCATTTGCTAACATTGACAGCGCAGCAGCGAATACGGCTGATAAAGATAACGCCCCTGTTGATTGCTCAATCGGCATCGCGTTTAATACTGTTCCTGATGCAGCGGTGCAGATTTATCCTAACCCCGCATCCAGCGATGTGTATATCCGCGTGCTTGACGGCAAGTATTCCATGCAGTCGCTCCGTGTGCTTGACATTTCAGGCAAGGAAGTGAGATCGGAAGCTGCGAATGGCGCAGCCGCGCATGTTGTAAAAAGAAACGGCTTGCAGGCAGGCGTTTATTTCATCAATGTGTTGTTTAGCAATGGCAGCCAAACCTACAAGCAGATAGTGTTGGAATAAATAAATCTGCTGTATAAAAAGTAAAAACCCTCTGAGAAATCAGAGGGTTTTTTTTACTCTTTGAATAGCAATGGGCAGTTCTAAAAATTGCTCTTTTATTGCCTCACCCCATCCCTCTCCAAAAGGAGAGGGAGTTAGAAAAAGAATTTTTAGAACCGCCCAAATGAAAAACCTGATTTGGATAATCAATTTGCTGATTCCACTTGCGCTTTCAGCGCAAAGCGATTCTGTAAAATATTTTAATCAATACTGGAAGGAAACGACAAAAGACAGCGCGCGGTTTTATCGTGCGATAAAGCAAGAGGAAAACAGGCAGCATGTAATGGACTATTACATATCAGGAACATTGCAAATGGAGGGCGATTATTCTTCGCTTCAACCTGAAATACAGGAAGGTTATTTCGTCTGGTATTTTGAAACAGGGCAGAAGTTTGTTGAAGGAAATTTTGTGCATGGGCAGCGAGAAGGCATCTGGACTTTTTGGTATCCCGATGGCTTGAAGAAGCAGGAGATAAAATTTCTTCCCGGCAAGCAAGAAGAATATGTTTTCAAATGGCGTTCAAAGCGGGAAAAGAACTCTATTGAGTTGATTGAAAAAGCAATCAAGAAAATGAAGCGAGGGAATATAGAAGCGGCTGAGTCGCTTTTAAATTCAGCCATTGGATTTAACCCGTATAGCACAGAAGCATTTTACCAGCTCGGTTTGCTTAAATGTTCCAATTACAGGAGAGGCGCAGGCTGTAACGATTTGATAAAAGCAAAAAAGTTTGGTTTCTTCGATAATGAAGAAATAAACAAGGCGATTGAGGGTTGTTGCCTTTGGTAAGTTTTACGTTGTAAATAGCTGATGAAAATTTCTGCTGTTTAAATCAGCGCATCATTGCATTAATGAATCCGATACAGGTGCGCACACTTTTTCCGTATATTCATTGAAAAGCTGCATCAGTTTTTTTGTTCCCGCGCCCGGTTTTCCATTGCCGTAAACATGCTCATCCATTTGCACCACAGGGATAATCTTTTTCGCTGAACCGCTTAGGAAAGCTTCATCCGCAGTATTCAGTTCGATTTCATCCACTCTGCGCACTTCAACTGTGAAATGCTGTTGAGCTAATTCAAGTATCACCTTTCGCGTTACGCCAAGCAGCACGCCATCCTTTGCGGTAATCAGGCTGTTGCCTTTAATCAGAAAAAAATTATTGCGTGTCAGTTCCAGCGCTTCTCCTTCATTGCAATATAAAAGGTCAAACGCATTTTGCGCTTTCACCTGCGGCATCATTTTAATGGCAGTGACATAGTTGGTTGTTTTGGAAAGCGGAAATGTGCGTTTGAAATTATGCGTAAGCAGTTTCACTCCGTTTTCATATTGCTCTTTTGGCGAAGGTGGAAGAGGTTCAAGGATGATGGCAAAATTCGGTTCAGTGATATTCATTGAATCAGGCGAGTTGCCTCCGGTTAAAAGCAGACGGATACCGGCATCACCTGTCACACCGCTTTTTTGTAACACTTCGTTTACGAGTGCTGCAATTTGCGCATTGCTATATTTTAATGGAAGCCGCAAATCATCAGCCGAAGCGCGGAAGCGGTTGAGATAATCCTGTAGGCGGAAAGGCTTGCCGTTATAGGTCTTCAGGTAATCAAAAATAGCATAGCCACGCAGTAATCCTAAGTCGTTGATTGCAATTGCAGCTTCATTTGCCGGAACAATTTTGTCGTTTAGAAAACAGTAGTACATTCTGTTGAGAATTAGAAATTGAAAATTAGGAATTACGCATTATCAAATCACTGAATTATCGAATCAACAAATCACTCTACCCGCACCTTTTCAATTTTATACTTCAGTGAAAACATATCGTTTTGCAAATCTTTATTGCAAATACACAAATCTTCAAAAGGCTCGCCTTTCGAGAGGGACTCCGTTTCAAACGATTTGCCAATCAGTTGTGGAGTATAAAAATCATGCACCTCACCCATCAGATCGTTCAGACATCCTCGGAAGCGAAGAGGTGAAACGATCATAAGTTGTTTTTTAAAGTTCTTTTTTGTTTCCTTTGTGCAGGGCGAAAAGGGGTCAAACAGCCAACCCATTCTTTTTTCGATGCCGTCATCTTCCCAACTTCCGGCATGAACGCGGAATTCACCATTGTAAGGCACATCCACATAGAAAATCAGGTTGAGCTTCCATCTTTTTTTGTAAGAACTTCCCATGCCGTTGCGCAAAAAATCTTTGCCAAATAATTCATTCAGGAAAAACCACTTGTCGCCCACGTTGGCAAAAGCACGCATTTCGTGCGGTGTAAAAAATTCCTTGCGGTTGCGAAACCTGATTTCCAGCAACGTGACTTTGTAAGTAGTAACCGAATATCCTTCAGGTTTTCCATTTCCCGCATCCCAATACAAATAAATTGTTTTTGCCAGCACAAGCGAGTCGGGCTGCCCTTTCCAGGGAATTGTAACATTCAGGGAAGGCGCTCCTTCGCCATTTTTTTCGGAGAGCAATTTCGTATCGGATGAAAATGTATTTCCTTTTTGAGTAACCTCAACAAAACGCAAATGTGCATCGGTGGTTGGTTGTGGAATGAGCGGTTTCACGCTGAAGGTGTAATCTTTCGCGCCCATTTTCACAGGATGAACAAATTTGTTTTCTTCCGTTCTATAAGTGTTGTTGTATAATGCGCCCCCATCGCCATTCGCATAAACATCAACCCGCGTAGCCCAGATTTTTTCTCCCGGCTTGTTCGGATGATTGATTTTCTCCGGTAAACTTCTGCGAATGCCGATGAAGCGCATCGGGTGAATTTCAGTATAAGCAGGAGGATGTCCGCGGTCAAACACCCATAAGCCTTCCACATGCACCCAGTCACCAATGGTAGGCCAATTCCAAATTGTATCGCCACGTTCATGCCCAACGGAAAAGAAGCCGCAGCTTTTTCCGTCAAGGTTCAGTTCGCGACATGGATTTTTTTTGTTCGCCATTCCCAACCCTGTTTCCCACTCAAGATGCAGGAAGCGCTGATAGAGCGTATCGGGACTTATGACGCCATCCTGATTTTTTTCAATCACCTGGGCGCAGAGCAAATTACTGCACCGATTGTCGGGGTATTCATCTGGAATTGCATTAAAAGTAAAATCATGCGTGTAATGATATAATGGCATATCCTCCTGACTCACTTTTGTATTGATATGCGAAGTATTGGGAGTTTTAATTACAGTGCCTTCAAAGATGGCGACATCCTCATGCCCCGTCACGGGTTTCCACGAAGGCAGACCTAAGCTGACTTCAATTACCCGTTTGTAGCCTAAAAATTTCAGTGTGTCATAGCAGGGTTCAAAATCGCGATAGGGGCGGTAGCTAAAGGGCTTTTCGGGGATGGAAAGGGGAGGGGTTTGGGGTAAGGCTTGAGGAACTAAGAAAATAATAAAAAAGAGAAGCGAAAACTGAAGACGCACAAAGTTTCGGGAAATAAAGTGAGTGATTTGTAGCGAGAGGGGGAGTTGAACCCCCGACCTCAGGGTTATGAATCCTGCGCTCTTACCAACTGAGCTACCTCGCCAAATTTTTTTAAAAAGAAAATCGGGTTGCAAATATAAAAACTACCCTTCAGAAAAAGCTATCAATTTTTTGCTTTTTTAAATCATAGAATCACCGAATCAATACTCATACTTTCCCTTCCACATCTCTTTCAATTTCTTGCGCAATTCAATTTCTTTGGAGTTGTTGCCCGGCTCATAGAGGATTTGGCTGCGGATTTTTTCGGGGAGAAATTCTTCCTGTGTGAAGTTGCCTTCATAATCGTGCGCGTATTTGTAGCCGCTGCCATAGCCGAGTTGTTTCATCAATCCTGTTGGCGCATTGCGGATGCCGATGGGAACCGATAAGTCGCCCGTTTGCTTCACGAGTTCTTTTGCTTTATTAATGGCGATGTATGAAGCGTTGCTTTTCGGAGAAGTTGCGAGATAAATGGCAGTTTGCGAAAGAATCAAATCACATTCGGGATAGCCGATTACATTCACCGCCTGGAAGCAACTTGTGGCAAGCAGCAACGCATTTGGATTTGCATTGCCAATATCTTCAGATGCAAGAATCAACATGCGCCTCGCGATAAACAGCGGGTCTTCACCGCCTTCAATCATGCGTGCAAGCCAATAAACTGTAGCGTTCGGGTCGCTGCCGCGCATAGATTTGATGAACGCAGAAATGATGTCATAATGCTGCTCACCGCTTTTATCATACAGCGCCATTTTCTTCTGCACTGTACTCACAACTAATTCATCGGTGATTTCCACTTTCTCTTTCTCAACAGCATTTACAATAATTTCAAGCAGGCTTAATAACTTTCGCGCATCACCGCCCGATAAACGCAGTAGTGCATCCGTTTCGCGCAGTTCAATTTGCCGTTTTGATAATAGGGTATCGTTCGTAATGGCGCGATTCAGCAAGCCAAGCAAATCTTCTTTCGTGAGTTCTTTCAAAATGTAAACCTGGCAGCGCGAAAGCAAAGCAGAGATGATTTCAAACGAAGGATTTTCCGTAGTGGCGCCAATCAGCGTGATGTGTCCTTTCTCAACTGCGCCCAGCAAACTGTCTTGTTGGGCTTTATTAAAACGATGGATTTCATCAATGAAGAGCAGGATGCTTCCCTGCTTCTTTGCAAGCTCAATTACTTCGCGCACTTCTTTCACGCCCGAACTGATTGCGCTCAGCGTGATGAAAGTTTTTCCTGTTTCTTTTGCGATAATATTTGCAAGCGTTGTTTTGCCCACACCGGGCGGTCCCCAGAAAATGATCGAAGGGAGATTACCCGATTTCATCACAATGCGCAGCACTTTTCCTTTGCCCACGAGATGCTGCTGCCCTGCAAACTCATCAAGTGTTGCGGGGCGCATGCGCTCGGCAAGCGGCACGGTGTCTTGTTTTAATCGTTCCATTACGGGTTAAATTTCGCTTTTAATTTGATGTGCTTGTCTATGCGTAGAGGACAATTGTTTTCTGCATTGCTGTTCCGCTCTTTGCGGAAGGCAGATGGAAATCATACAGTAGCAATAGGGTTTAAATGTGTGTTACCCTGATTTTTAGATTGACGTTTAAAAATGGCCGACAACTTAACCGAGAGCGGAAAAAAGTTAATCAATGTTGTCTTTCTTCAACACATAAATACTATCGCGTTCAAAAGATAAAAGCTGTGGATAATAATACCCCTTGAACTTGCTGAAGCCATCAAGATTTCCAAACGCAAGCACATAATCATCATTATTCACAAACCACCAGCTTGTTCCTGGTTTTCCATAAATGCTTTTCCTTGTTTTCAGCCAGGAATTAAATTCAAAACCCCCGTCAATATCTAACGCGCTCACACCGTGATTTGTCATCAAATCGTTCAAGGCATTCCATCTTGCCCGATTCCAAGACAAGTAATCATGCGTGAACCTGATGCTGAAGAAAGCAACCAGCGCTAAACATAGGCAGGCAATCCTGAATGCCGGTACTGAAATTTTGACTTTTGAAGGAATCACCACTAAGCCGATTGAAACAACGAGCGGAATGGTATAGCGGTCAAAGTAACCTGCAACGATAACGAGAAACAAAAGATAGAGCAGAGTAAATATCAAAAGATTAATCTTGGCAACCCGCGTATATCCGGGAGGCGCTAACATGGAAAACTTCATTACAACCGCTCTCCAGCATAAATGAATAAGTAAGAATAGAAGCCCTGTTGCGCTTAGAATGCGTAACAGGATGGGCCAAATTTCCCCTTCAAAGTGAGGACGTAAATTGTTAAAACCATAAGTGTCTTTTAACACCTTTGGACCTAACCCCAAATTATAGAGAATATTACCATGCGGATAAGAGGACTTTACCAGCGCAAATCCAACCACCGCCACACAAGCTGCGATGATTATCCAGGATGACTTTTTTTTCATCATCTCTCTTATCTCCGACCACAAGAGCAAGGACAAGGGTAAGAGAAACAATCCCGCATAAAATAACGATTGGGATATTCTGGTTTTCCAATGCCAAAGATTCTGTTTTTCTATAAAAGTCCAGAGGTCAGCTATTTGCCCCACGCTTGCCGTATCACCAGCCATGCTCTTCAGCCAAAAAGAATGAAGGACAAGCGCGAGTCCGGTAACAAGCAATGGAATGAAGTGCAGAATCTTCGCTGCTGAAGTTTGCCTTTTGGCGTATGCTGTGAGGGCAAATGCCAACGGAACGAGAATGCCGGGCTGGCGAATCATCGTAGTGAACACAGAAAACAGCGCGCCAAGTAAAAGATATTTAAATCGCGCATCCTTATGATACAACAGGAAAAAATAGATTGACAACAACATTCCCGCCATAAAGTGAACGTCTGTCATAAATGTGAAGGAAAGCGAGAAGTATAAGGGATTAAAAAAAAGCAGCAGGGACGCAAACGCTGCAATTTTTCTGTTTATAGAAAAATAAAGCGCCAGCTTGTAGAAAGTAGATGCGCCTATCAAAGACGCTATCAGCGTGGATACTCTCAGCACAACATGTGAAAGACCAAATATTTTGGCAAATAAGGCGCCCCATGCCACCTGACCCACCAGCGTCATCGCAGGCCAGTCATTTATCGTCATCTTGCCTGTTTCGCACAACACCCACACGCTTTTCGCAAACGCCCAATCATCATTTAAGGGAAACTCACCAAGAGGATTGACGAGGAGAATTGAAACACCCCAAATAAAAACGAAATAAACCGCGAAGGGTATTTTGGATAATGCAGCCATTTAATTCACAGGGGCACAAATGTATAGTTAATTCAATTCCTTCCCGAATAATGGATTGAAAGAGAGAGGTTATTCGGGAGAAATAAGCGCGCAAGCATACGTATGCTCGAAGATGAGAAAGCAGGGTTAAGTTTGTTTTGTATTCTGCTGATAAAAAATAATCTGCATGATTTGTATCTTGTAATTGATTTGCAGAAACACTCCACATGACACTATTAACCCAAAGAGGATTTGAACGCGAATTCAAATTCAAAGCTTCAAAAAGCAGTGGCAAAGGCGGACAGCATGTAAACAAAGTGATGACGAAAATCGAACTGGTGTTTAATGTACCCGGCTCGCAAGTGTTGACAGCTGATGAAAAAATACTGGTGCAGGAAAAGCTTGCTTCCAGGCTTTCGTCAAAAGGTGACCTCAGAATAGAAGCGCAAACAACGCGCTCGCAATTGAAGAATAAAGAAATCAGCATCACCCGTTTTTATCACCTGCTGGAAAAGGCGCTGAAGAAACCTAAAGTCAGAAAGGCAACGAAGCCAACTAAATCTTCGGTGCAGCACCGCCACAAAGCCAAAATCAGAACAAGCGAAATAAAACAACAGCGCAAAAAAATTAATCCGCGTTTTGCCGGAGGTGAGTAGCTTCCGTTCGCGCAATACGGGCAAGCAAGTAACTTTGCCGCATTCTGTTATCAAACTCCAAAGATTAAGTGTCTGCTAAGATTACTTTTCTCGCGCGTCACTATCCGCCCAGCCCGGCAATTAACGGTGAATCAGTTTGTGATATGGTTCAATATCTACAAGACAAATTTAATGTCGAATGTAACGTGATTTGCCTTGACCGCGAATTTGAAGGCGGAGGACAACGCAGGCAACCATCCGGGAATGTGCTAAGACTTAAAACACTCTATCAGGGGAGAAATGCAGCATTCCGTTTTGTCACTTTTCTTTATGATGGATTCGTGCTTGCGCGGGAAGCGCTGAAATATAATGACACACTTATCATTTGCACCACAAGCCCGCCCATGCTTCCCTTTTGGGCTGCAATGCTGTTTGGGAAAAATGTGCGCTGGGGCTTCTGGACGTTCGACCTTTTTCCCGAAGGATTTCACGCAAACAACCTCATCGGGGATAATAATTTGTTTTACAAATGGGTGATGAAAATCACTTACGGCAACGTGCCGTCATTTTTGATTACGCTTGGTCCGAAACAAGCTGAACATTTGCAGCAGCAGTATCACAAGCCGGTGCCTTCTATAACGCTTCCCTGCGGTGTGTTTTTTTATCAGGATAAATCAACCGTGATTCCGCACTGGAAGGAAGAAGGCAAAATTTATTTCGGCTATTGCGGCAATTTGAGCGATCCGCATAATCCTGATTTTTTGAAAGCAGCGATTGACAGCATTGACGCTTCGCGCCACCGCCTCGTGTTGGCGCTCTATGGTAATCAGGCTGCTGCTATAAAAGAATATGCCGCAGGAAAACACGGTGTTATCATAGTTGACAATGTGCCGAGAAGCCAGTTGCATTTTATTGACGTGCATTTGGTTTCACTGCGCAAAGAATGGACGCACATTGCTGTTCCTTCAAAAGCAATTAGCGCGGTGATGCTTGGTTCGGCTATTCTTTTTTGCGGAAGCGAGCAAAGCGATAACTGGCATTTGCTGCAAAATGCAGGATGGTTAATTGATGAAGATGCAGACTTAAAAAGTGAACTAAAAAAATTGGTTGATTCAATTAGCCATGCTGAGCTAATAAAGAGGAAAGAAGCGACAGCGACAATCAGCGAAAAATTAAAAGACGATGTAATCAATGCCTATGAAGCGATGGCGAAAAAAGTGGAGTGAGAGTTAAATTTAATTTTGAAATGAATAATTTGCAGCAATGAGTATGCAGAAAACCGCATTGGTAAATGGCGCAGGAGGGTTTATCGGAAGCCACCTTGTGACGAAGTTGAAGGCTGAAGGCTTTTGGGTGCGCGGAGTTGACTTGAAATATCCTGAGTTCAGCGCCACAGCGGCAGATGACTTTGTGGTTGGCGATTTGCGCGACCAGAAATTGTGCGCTACTATTCTTGACCGTCCGTTTGATGAAGTGTATCAGCTCGCAGCCGACATGGGCGGAGCGGGATTTATTTTTACGGGCGAGAATGATGCCGACATCATGCACAACTCTGCCACCATCAATCTGAATATGCTGCATTACGGAAAACTGGCGGGCATCAAAAAAATATTTTACTCGTCTTCCGCATGTATTTATCCTGAGTTTAATCAGCTTGACCCCGATAATCCCAAGTGTGACGAGACATCAGCTTATCCCGCGCAGCCTGACAGCGAATACGGCTGGGAGAAACTGTTTAGCGAACGATTGTTTTTTGCGTACAGCAGAAATCATAAAATAAATGTGCGCGTTGCCCGCTTTCACAACATTTTTGGACCTGAAGGAACATGGCAGGGCGGGAGAGAGAAAGCCCCCGCTGCTATATGCAGAAAAGTTGCTGAATCGGAAAACGGAGGGCAAATCGAAATCTGGGGCGATGGCAAGCAAACGCGCTCGTTTCTTTTTATTGATGAATGTTTGGAGGGAGTGCGAAGATTAATGGACTCAGATTTTATAGGACCGGTGAACATTGGCTCGGATGAAATGGTGACGATTAATCAACTTGCGGAAATGGCGATGCGCATTGCAGGCAAGCAAATTACGTTGTGCCATATTCCCGGTCCGCTGGGGGTGCGCGGAAGAAATTCAGATAACCGGATGATTAAAGAAACAATAGGGTGGGCGCCCAGCCAGCCGCTTGAGGCAGGGCTTGCAAAAACTTACGCATGGATTCATGCGCAGGTGAAGAATAGAAAATAAACTAAATCCCCCGTTCATTTACCCGACATTTTCAAATGCCGATAAAAATCTTTTTTCTTCTTTTCGTTTTCTGTTTGCTGTTTGTTTTTTCCTGTAAGGAGCATCAGCAAAGCGCGCAAATTGAATCAGTCGCTTTAGTTTCAAGCGAAGAAAAATTTTTTGTCTCTTTTCTTGATTCGCTTAAACAAACAGGCGCAAATGATTATCAAGTCGTGAATGAGATAAGGAAATATCTTGCGCTTAAACTTGATCATGGAGAATCGCTTGATAGTTTAGCGCTTAATTATTACAAGATGCCCTGGAAAGAATTATCCGGTTTTCATTGCTTGGAATTGTTTGAGAAAAATACACTTACGGCTAAATGCGGTTTGACGAGTTACGTGCTTGCCAAACTTTATGACTATGCTGGTTATCAAAACTATATCTACAATTGCGGCTATGTTGACCATGTAACCGAATTGGGCAGCGCAGCTAACATTGCAGGGAGGGAAACTGTTAGATATCTTACGCATGAATTTAATCTCGTTGAGTTGCAGGGAAAATTATACGTTCAGGATGCTTTTTTTAATATCGCCATTCATCATCCTGATGACACGCCCAAAGATTTTTTTCAACTGCTCACGGAAATAAAAGAAAAAAACTTCTCTGAAATTCAAATAAAAAATAGTCCCATTGTCTTTGAGTATTGGACTGATTCGATTAGTCCTGTCATGTATTCCCTTATGCAAGAAATACAATCGGGCAGCGAACCTGCAAGGATAGACACGCTGGATGATCGTTATCGGATAAAATGGAAGGTGAGTTATGATTTTCTCCCAGGAGAAATGCTTATAAAGATGAGAGAAAAATTTCGCGCTGAAGGTTTTGCGGAAAATTTTCTTTCAGCCTATCTCAAGCCGCTACATCTGAAAAATGGCAACACGGGCGAACCGGTAGATTCTCTTTTGAAAAAAATAACCGCTATTACAAATACCGGTTCGCAAGATTAGCGAGTTCGCTTCTTTCACCTTTTTCAAGCGTGATATGCGCAAACAGCGGATTGCTGCTGATGCTGTCTATCAAGTAAGAAAGCCCGTTGCTTTGCGCGTCAAGATAAGGCGTGTCAATTTGGTTGATGTCGCCCATGATCACCACTTTCGTGTCATCGCCAGCGCGGGAAATAATCGTCTTCACTTCGTGCGGAGTCAGGTTCTGCGCTTCATCAACTATAAAAAATACTTTCGACAAACTTCTTCCGCGAATGTAGGCGAGTGGGGCAATTGCGATTTTTTCTTTCTCCAGCATTTCATCAATGCGCTTACTGTTCTTCTCATCGTTTGCATGGAGATCTTTAATGAAGTTAAGGTTATCCCAGTAAGGCTGCATGTAAGGGTCGAGCTTTGATTTGATGTCGCCCGGCAGATAGCCGATGTCGCGATTGCTCAGGGGAACGATAGGGCAAGTGATATAAATCTGGCGATAATTTCTGCGTTGCTCCAATGCGCTTGCAATCGCCATCAATGTTTTTCCCGTACCCGCAGCGCCCTGAATCGTCACGAGTTTAATCGCAGGATTCATCAGCGCATGAATTGCAAAAGCCTGCTCGGCATTTTTCGGAACTACGCCATACACATGCTGCTTGTCCACGCGCTCAATATTTTTTGTTGCTGGGTTGTAATGACCCAACACAGATGTATTGACGATATTCAGAACGAAGTATTGATTGTCTTCTACTTTTTTAAGTCCGAGTTGTTGGGGCGTGATACTTCCTTTCTCAAACAACTCGCTGATGAGTTCGGGAGTTACTTCCAGCGCAGTTTTTCCGGTGTATAGTTTCTGCACGTCTTGAATCTTTCCTGTTTCATAATCTTCAGCGCGCATGTTCATGGCTTTTGCTTTCAGGCGCAGGCAAATGTCTTTTGTAACGAGAATGACTTTTTTGTCAGGATTGTGTTTTTGCAAGGACAATGCCGCATTCAGAATCTTATGGTCATTCTTTTCATCGCCAAAAACATGCACGGCATTTTCATTTCCCTCAATGCCATTTTCGTTAATCGCTACTTTGAATTTTCCTTTTATTTCACCATTTAAAGGAATCCAATCATTGATGAGGTTTTGTTTGGAAATATCATCAATGAAGCGGATGAACTCGCGGGCTTCAAAATTGCGGGTGTCGTTGCCCTTCTTGAAGTGGTCAAGCTCTTCAAGCACTTGAATCGGTATCACGATGTCATGCTCTTCAAAATTTTTGATGGCATTGTGGTCGTAGAGAATTACTGAGGTGTCGAGAACGAATATCTTCCGGTCTTTAGGTTGCGCTGCTGGTTTTACGTTCACATTTATGGTTGTTGGTTTTCATTACAATAGAAGCAAGTAAAAATTAGATTCAGATTTCATGCGCGTAGTTGCAAAATATAAACAGCAAGAAAAAGAAGTGTTTGTTTTTAAAGGCGAAAGCGAGTGGGAATTAGGAATTGAGAATTTAGAATTCGCAATTGGTTAAAGGTTGTAATCTAATTGCTCCTTGTAGCCGGGAATCACTTCCTCGAATTTTTTCACAACTGCTTCAAGCGTTTCAGACGATTGACCGCCTGATGCGTTTTTATGTCCGCCTCCGTTGAAGTGCGCGCGTGAAAACTGATTGGTGTCAAAATTTCCCTTGCTGCGAAATGAGATTTTGATTTTTTCTGTGCGGTCAATAATGAGCGCTGCAAAGTTGATGTCATCCATTTTTAGGGGATAATTCACTAATCCTTCCGTGTCGCCCGTTTTAATGTTGAAGCGCTGTAATTCTTCCTTGTTAAGTGTTATTACCGCAGTTTTCAATTCCTTGAACAGTTTCATCTTTTCCACAAGACAATATCCGAACAAGCGCAGGCGCGATTCGGAAAAAGTGTTGAAGATTTTTTGATAAATCATACTGTTGTCTGCCCCCCTTTCAATTAACGCAGCCGTAATGCGGTGTACTTTGGGTGATGTAATGGGAAATTGAAACCCTCCCGTGTCGGTGAGGATGCCTGCATAAAGGCACTCCGCGATTTCCTTATTAATCAACTGCTCATCGCCTGCCGCTGCAATGAAATCAAACACCATTTCGCATGTGGAGCTTGCATCAGTATTTGAAAAAACATATTGGGCAAATGGTTCAGGCAGCAAGTGGTGGTCAATCATCACTTTTGGAGCGATTGCGTTTTTCAGATAGCTCTCCATCTTGTCGGTGCGGGCAAGCCCGTTGTAGTCAAGGCTGAAAATCAATTCTGCTTCTGTGATTAAGTGCAACGCCTGTTCTTTTTTCCATTGAAAATTCATCACCTCGCTGTCACCGGGCATCCATGCGAGAAAGTCAGGGTAGCCGGTAGGCACAATGACCACCGGATTGCAGCCCTTCAGCTTTAAATAATGAAACATGCCGAGTGATGCGCCCATCGCATCGCCATCAGGATTTGCGTGGGTGGTGATGACAATCTTCTTGCCGGGTGTATGCAGCGCTTTTACTTTTTCTACTTCGGTTTTATTCATTGAGAGAGAGTTGGTTTTATTATGCGTTTGTGTCATGCCGGATTCAATCCGGCATCCCCTTATTTTTTAAATAGTTGGGGATTCCGGCATAAAACCGGAATGACAGGGAAACAAAGTTTCGTACACGAGCCAAAGTTACCGCTTGCCGCAATGCGTTTTAATTCTCTATTTTTGCACAAAATTTTTATACTAAATACTATGGCAACGAACAGAACTTTTACGATGATTAAGCCCGATGCAGTACAGAATAACTATATTGGTCCCATTTTGGCGAAGATTAACGAAGCAGGATTTCGCATTGTGGCGGTGAAACTCGCCAAACTGTCGCAAAAGAATGCGGGCAAGTTTTATTCAATCCACAAAGAGCGCCCGTTTTATAATGATTTGGTTGCCTATATGTCATCAGGACCCATCGTAGCTGCGATTCTTGAAAAGGAAAACGCGGTAGAAGATTTCCGCAAACTTATTGGCGCTACTGACCCGGCAAAGGCGGAGAAAGGCACCATCCGCAATCTTTTTGCAAAGAGCATTGAAGCCAATGCAGTTCATGGCTCTGACTCCGATGAAAATGCAGAGACAGAAGGTCGTTTCTTCTTCTCAGAGATGGAGCGTTTCTGAAAAACAGCTGTTTGTTCCTGTGTTTGAAATGGAATTATTTCCATCCATAGCCAACACCGATGCCGAGCGAATAGCGCGCACAGATGCCAAAAGCGCCCGTGCCGTCTTTGCCCGCTACGCCCCACACGCCCGGTGAGAACTTTTTGATTTTAATCACACCGGGGTAAACATTCAGCAAAGCGGTGTAGTCATCACTGCCGTTCACTTCGAGCGTTGCAAGGGGTGTGCTGTTTTTATCCCATGCGAAGAATGCAGCCCATGTAAGCGTGGTTGTTAAAATAAATCCATCCGTATCCACCAGTTCCAACTCGTAGGAACGCACACCGCCTGCCGCAGTAAGGGCGTTTTCGTTTTTGAATTTACGGGTGATGCCGAATTGCGTGCCCATGCCCCAGCGATTGAACACCGCCCAGTTTTTTTCGCGAGTAAACTCCCATTTGTAAATGAAATATTGCCCCGCGTTTTGCAGCGTGAAATCGCGAAATGAAACCGTGGGCATCAGCGACCAATCAGCCATGTGCATCTTTTCGCTGAAGAAGCGCGACACGGGAATCGAGTTGAACAGGAAGATGCCCGCGATGTCGAAGAAATACCAGTCGGCAACAGGGTCGGTGTTCCAGCCTACCTTGCCATCGTTTTCCATTACTTCATTCACGAAGTGCATGGTGAACACCGTGAATGCAGAGAATACTTTTGGTGCGGGCACTTTGTGATAGCGGTAATACTCTGTCAGCATCCTGTATTCCATACCACTGCCCACAAGGTGCAGAAAATAATTCGGCACCCACTGTGCGCCTTCCGGTGTCCAGTTGAGCGGAAAGATTTCCTGAGTGAAAAATTTCTTCGCGCCTGTGGCATCAATCGCTTTAGCAGGGTGAATGATATTCTTCCCGAAGTTTTTCACATTCAGCTTCCAATTGTATTCAAACGGGTTGCGGTCAATGCCATGCAACTGCCAAACGTCAAAGCCACCGTTCACCACCACATACAGTGGGTTGTATAAATCCTGTGCGCCATAGCGATGCGCCTTGAAAAAATAAAATGCAGTGTCGTTGCGGATAATTTGTTTGCGCTTGTCCATCCAGCGGGTGTGCTGGCTGAAAGAAGGGTAGGAGAGGAGGAAAAAAATAAAAAGGAACAGGCTTTTCCGCATGAGGCGGCAAAGTTACGCGCGCGCAGTTGGTGTGGAATGATAACAAGGGATTCCGGAAAATTGGTGAAACGGAAAACCCTGCGGGCGCTTTCATTTACCTATTTGCAGGGCGCTTTTCTTCTCTGGGGTGTCGAAATCCCGTGCGTACTGGTCTTTATCCTTCTCACCAAGTCTCCCGCAGGATGACTTGTGATGGCAGATAGATGCAAGACTTTCGTCTTGTCAAAAGGTCGAAAGACCTTCCTCTATCCAATGTTCCAAGTCATCCTTCGGAAGACTTGAAACAACAGGGGAGATTGCCGCTGCTTCTGCGCAATTTGTAAGAAAGCTAAGTGGTTTTCAAAAGCCTTCAAAGGCAAATGAAGCGATTATGGATGCTGCCACCGAAAAACTGGCGCGCATTGCAAGGGAGTTAATTGATTCGCTGATGACGGATGCTCCCGCCAAAAACAGGGAAGAGGAAACGCTGAAAGCGCTCCTGCGATTTGGAAAAGGCTAACGGCATTTAGAATATAAATACTCACCACACCATCCCTATCACCTCATTGCTGGGCAAACTCACTCCGCGTGTTGAATTTGTGCGGATGCGCACCCAGTATGTTTTACGGCTTTCCAAACCGGTTAAGCGTGCCTTGGTTTTTGACGAGTATTGCACCAACTTCCACTTTCCATCATCCATCACATCCACTTCATTCAGTTCAACGATGTAACTACGTTTTCCATGAACAGGCTTCCACCGCACGAGCAACACACCAGGGGCTTTAGTAAGAATAGTAATTACACCCTGAGGCGCGGAGGGCATTCCCAATCTTATATTCTGCTTGCGAATTTCAAAGCCACTTTTCATAATCATCGTTTCCGAGCCACCACTTATCGCCTGCACCCATCCCGCTAATGACTGTAAAAGCACAATCAATGCTTCTTTTTTTTCATCGCGTATTTGAATAGCATACGTCCCTCTGCCGTAAGCTGCGTTATTTGCTTCATCCAGCACCTTGGTAGTTGCAATTACCTGCGCAAGCAGGGGTGGCGGAGTAAAGTTTTTGGTGATTTCCGAAATGATGTATCTTGATTTGGCGAGCAAATCAAGTGTTTTTATGTCTTTCAGACCTTCTTTTACTCGTGCCATGGCAGGTAGGGTTTAGGGTGAACAATAACTATTTATTCTGTACGATAAACCGGCAAAATAGTTAAGGGGAATTTTCAAATCCCCGTTATTACGCAACAAACCATTGAAAAAATTTTGAATAAAATGAGCATGCTTTTTAAATTCCCCGTCACTTATTTCCGGCTGCTGATGGAGAATGCAAAAATCTACGTAACATCTTTTCTTTCTATCGGAAGGAAATTAAAAATCTCTTTCACTACTGTGGCTTTTATTCTGAGGAAATTAAAATTCCCTGTCACTGCTGCGGTTTTTATTCTGAGGAAATCTAAATTCCCTGTCACTGCTGCGGTTTTTATTCTGAGGAAATCAAAATTCCCTGTCACTGCTGCGGTTTTTGTTACAAGGATATTTTAAATCTCAGCCACTTCATGCGAGCATGTGATGAGGAATTTCAAAATCCTCCTCACTAAAAGTCAGGAAGCGACAAGGTATTTCATTTTAGCAGGAATGGAGGAGACAAAAAAAATGACTTTCTCTTGATTCCTAAAACAAATTCCCCTGTGTGTCGCGCGCTACCGGAGTGAAAGGATGTTCAGCAGCTTTTCCTTCCTCAGAGATATGCATTACCGTCCATTTGTGCGTTTTCAGATAATCGGAAACAAGCGACCGATGGCAGCGCCACCACACTGCTTCAGAACACATGTAAGCAGTGCGTGTTTCCTTTGCAAGATTTTCCAACCGGCTGATTGCTTTCTTAAATGCTTCCGTTTCCATATAATCAGCATAGCCTCTGAATGCAGCATTGCGCCATACCGTGTTCGCAGAATCAGCGCGCGGCTTTCTGCGCCCGCCAAGCTCAGGCAAATGCACGTAACCGATACCTGCATGATGCAGCGATAATCCCAACGCTTCTTTATTAAAATGCGGATAACGCTTCGAGCCGGGGAAACTCCTGATGTCGGCAAGCAACTCGATATGGAACGATTGCAGCATGGAAATAAATTTCTCCAACGGGCGCGTGGAATGACCGATTGTCCAAATGAGCCGTTCTTGCATGAAGTAAAATTACACTTGAATCAATCGGGACGCGCGCGATGAAGCGCGAAACTCAAAAAAGGATAAACCTTCGCAAAAGCAACATACGGGCGCGGAAATGCGAAAGAGATTTTACATTTGGGGAGGATAATAGGATGTTAGCTGTAATGCTATGGGGACAGTGCTAACTATGAACTTTTCGGCTTCGAACAAACATTTTTTATGATACACAGACAATAACTGACATTGCCTCTAAACTATCTACGCTGTGTAAATTTTTTATAAAAAACACCTACTAATAAAATGAAAGAGTGTTTCGCCAATACTTTGTTTAAGACATCAAAGAGTAAACTTGACTTGGAGGAAATAGCAAATCTAAAGCATTCGGTTTGATTTTAAAAATTGGACCTTTCTCAACAACGCTTCCAGTTGGTTTTCTTTTTATCAAATGGTCAAGCGTAATAATTCCTTGTTCCAGCAAAATATCAAATTGAGAAACGATTGGTTTCTTGTTTAATAAACTTTCTTAAATTGAAAATCACATTCCTAAACAATATAAAATTGAACCGTTTTATAAACTTTAAAAGAACCATTCTCAAAGGTTCTAACAAAGTTTAAGTTCTTGCCATCTCCTGTTCTTTCAACACTGCATACAATGTTGTTGAAACTTGAAATGATAATTGATTGACCTTTTGAAAGGCTGTTGATTTGTAAGTCTAAGTTTGACCTAATTTTATTTATTTAGTGTGTATCATTTATTGAGAGAATAAACTTGACTTGGAGGAAATAATAAATTCAAAGCAGTTGGCTTTAATTTGAAATTACAACCCTTGTCAATCACAGAACCATTTGCCAACCTTTTTATAGGATAATCAAGTGTAATTGCACCCATATCTATTAACCTGTCTCTTATACAC
>ENA-ORBV01000399-ORBV01000399.1-microbial-mat-metagenome-genome-assembly--contig:-NODE-399-length-100717-cov-12.208287_pt1 | contig 100717 bp, 96 predicted proteins | sample MGYA00237777_ERZ505514 | MGnify/ENA primary metagenome ERZ505514 (study PRJEB26160, sample SAMN06269048) | microbial mat metagenome | isolation source: Oligotrophic lake microbial mat | place...
CCTCAAAGTCCCCCTTCTTAAGGGGGATTTAGGGGGATCTCCGGGGCATAAATATGTTAAGTGAACCGTATTGAATTATAGCCAGCGAAATTCCAACGATTTTCTGCGGAGATCGTATTTTAGCAGTAGCAATTAATCGGGCGATAGGCTGCGAACTAGAAGTAACCTTAAAGAAAACTCACCCCGTTTTGTGGACTTCCTTCCGAAGCCATTTTCCGAGGAGTGAAGCGCATTTATTCAACAACGAGGATTTTTTAACTAAGTTATGCTGCAAGGATTAACTCAAATTGCATTAACCCTAATCATTTTAATAGCGATCGCGCCCGTCTTCGGCAACTACATGGCGCGGGTGTACATGGGAGAACCAACCATCCTCGATCCCGCCATTAAACCCGTAGAACAACTCATCTATAAAGCAGGCAACATCCGTGTTGTAGATTCCATGACAGGGTGGCAATATGCGCGATCGCTATTATACAGCAATCTAGCAATGGGCCTATTTGTGTTCTTAATTTTCATACTTCAGGGAGTGCTACCTTTAAATCCCACCAGCCTCAGCGCACCAACCTGGGATACCGCGCTGCATACAACTATTTCATTCCTCACAAATACCGACCAACAACATTACTCAGGTGAGACAACATTCAGTTATCTATCCCAGTTAACCCTGGGTTTTTTAATGTTTACCTCAGCCGCCACAGGTTTAGCAGTAGGAATTGCCTTTATTCGCGGATTGACTGGCCGCCCGTTAGGTAACTTTTACATCGATTTAATTCAATCAATCACCAGAATTCTCCTACCATTATCTTTAATAATCGCCTTGCTATTGCTAATTTCGGGAGTACCGGAAACCCTAGCAGGCCCCCAAGTTGCCACCACCTTAGAAGGCAGCACCCAAGTTATTGCCCGCGGCCCAGTTGCTCACTTTGAAAGCATCAAACAACTAGGAGAAAACGGCGGCGGATTTTTCGGGATTAACTCGGCTCACCCCTTAGAAAATCCCAACCCTTTTAGTAACCTGCTGGAAATCCTAGCAATGGTTTCAATTCCTGCAGCACTCATTCATACTTACGGCAGATTTGCCAACAACAAAAAGCAGGGATGGCTGATTTTTTGGATGGTGTTTGTAATTTATGTTTTCTTGATTGGCATTGCAGCAGTTGGCGAATATCAAGGCAATCCTCAAGTCAATAATTTACTGGGTTCCGTGCAACCAAATTTAGAAGGCAAAGAAGTTCGATTTGGCTGGGCAGAAACTGCACTTTGGGCAGTGACTACGACTGGCACAATGTGCGGGGCTGTCAACGGGATGCACGATTCTTTAATGCCTCCAGGCGGTTTTGCTACTTTGTTTAACTTGTTTCTGCAAATTGTTTGGGGCGGACAAGGAACGGGAACGGCTTACTTGTTTGTTTACCTAATTTTGAGCGTATTTCTCACCGGATTGATGGTGGGGAGAACGCCGGAATTTTTGGGGCGCAAAATTGAGAAACGGGAAATTGTTTTAGCGAGTGTTGTTTTGCTAATTCACCCGATCGCAGTTTTAATCCCCGGCGCCATTACCCTCGCCCTTACCGACAGCTTGAGCGGCATCAGCAATCCAGGATATCACGGCATTTCTCAGGTGATGTACGAATACGCTTCGGCCGCTGCTAACAACGGTTCTGGCTTTGAAGGATTAGGAGATTCTCAACCCGCAGCAACAGGACTTTGGTGGAATTTAAGCACTTGTTTTAGCTTGCTGATGGGGCGCTACATTCCAATTATTGCTCTGCTGCTGTTAGCTGACAGCATGACAAACAAACAATTGGTTCCCGAAACAACTGGAACTCTCAGAACAGATTCCATTTTATTCACCAGCGTAACAGCAGGAGTAATCATCATTCTGGGCGCGCTAACATTTTTCCCAGTTCTAGCTTTAGGGCCAATTGCAGAAGGATTTGAAATTAGCAGCGGTAAGCTTGAACCCGCACCAATAACTGCGCCATCGCCCCTGGGAACGCCAACTCCTCCATCTCAGTAGCGAAAAAATATCAACCTCACCCTTCTCTTTCTCTGTGCTCTCTGCGTCCTCTGCGGTTCATTAAAAATCCAAATTATGGCTTCCTCCAATACCCCTAATTCCGAAAAAACTCCCCGTTCCAGAGGCTCTCGCGAGTCTCGAAAACACACACCCAAAGCAAATACTAAAGGCCTTTATCAAAGAGCTTTTAAAGACGCTTTTATCAAACTAGATCCACGGGTGATGCTGAAAAATCCAGTGATGTTTGTGGTGTGGGTTGGCACAATTGTGACTGCACTTTTGACCGTAGATCCGACGCTATTCGGCCCGGTTCCCGGCAAGAATCAAGTAGTTTTTAACGGCCTTGTCACATTAATTTTGTTCTTTACTTTGGTATTTGCTAATTTTGCCGAAGCGGTGGCGGAAGGGCGCGGGAAAGCGCAAGCAGATGCACTGCGATCGACAAAAGCAGATACAACAGCCCGCAAACTCCTACCAGACGGTTCAATTCAGGAAGTAAGTTCGACATCTCTCAGACGCGGCGACCAAATTAAAGTGATCGCAGGCGATGTGATTCCTTCCGACGGCGAAGTGATTGCAGGTGTCGCATCGGTGGACGAATCTGCGATCACCGGCGAATCTGCGCCAGTGCTCAAGGAACCGGGTTCGGACATCGCCAGTTCCGTCACCGGCGGTACGCGCATCCTCTCGGACGAACTGACGCTGCGGGTGATGTCCGACCCTGGTAAAGGATTTTTGGACAGGATGATTGCGCTGGTAGAGGGTGCTGAAAGGTCGAAAACGCCGAACGAGATCGCGCTGACTGTGCTGCTGGCGGTGCTGACTCTGGTGTTTTTGATTGTGGTGTCAACGATTCCGCCCGTAGGCAATTATGTGAAAACTCCTGTGGGCGTGGTGACGCTGATTTCGCTGCTGGTGGCGCTGATCCCGACGACGATCGGCGGTTTGTTGAGTGCGATCGGCATTGCGGGGATGGATCGCGTCGCTCAGTTTAACGTGATAGCGACCTCTGGACGGGCTGTTGAGGCTTGTGGTGACGTGAATACGCTGATTTTGGACAAAACGGGGACGATTACGCTGGGCAACCGTTTAGCGGAGGAATTCATTCCGGTAAACGGTCATTCGCTGCCAGAAATGGCGCAGGTAGCACTGACTGCGAGCGTGTTTGACGATACTCCAGAGGGAAAGTCGATCGTCCGTTTGGCAGAAAAGTTGGGCGCAGTCGCCCAGTTCGATCGCGAAAACGCTGAAGGAACCATCGGGCTTAATTTTTCCGCAAAAACGCGGATGTCGGGTACCGATTTACCGGATGGTACGGAGGTTCGCAAGGGTGCGGTGGATGCGGTGAAGGGTTTTGTGCGATCGCGCGGCGGCAATTTCGGGCCAGATCTCGATGAAGCTTACGAGCGAGTTTCGCGCTTGGGAGGCACACCGTTAGGCGTTTGTCAAGGAAACGACACCTATGGCATTATCTATTTGAAAGATGTGATTAAACCGGGAATTCGCGATCGGTTTGACCAACTGCGAAAAATGGGAATTCGCACCATCATGCTCACCGGAGATAACCGCATTACAGCATCAGTAATTGCCGACGAAGCGGGAGTTGACGACTTCATTGCCGAAGCAACTCCAGAGGACAAAATCGAAGTAATTCGCAAGCAACAAGCAGAGGGCAAATTAGTAGCAATGACGGGAGACGGAACCAACGACGCACCCGCCCTAGCCCAAGCAAACGTCGGACTCGCGATGAATTCTGGAACCCAAGCCGCCAAAGAAGCCGCGAACATGGTGGACTTAGATTCCGACCCCACCAAACTAATTGACTTAGTAACAATCGGCAAACAATTGCTGATTACTCGTGGTGCACTGACTACATTTTCGCTAGCCAACGACATCGCCAAATATTTTGCAATTATTCCGGCAATGTTTGCCCCGGTTGGCGCATTGAATGTGATGGGTTTAGCTAGCGGTCAATCAGCAGTTCTGTCCGCATTGGTTTACAATGCTTTGATTATTCCCGCTTTGATTCCCCTAGCATTAACCGGGGTGAAATTTCGACCGCTGAGTGCCAATCAACTATTGCAGCGGAACATTTTAATCTACGGATTGGGTGGAGCAATCGCGCCGTTTATCGCCATCAAAGTCATTGATGTGTTGATTACCGCCGTCGGGTTAGCATAGAGGTTCGGTAGCGAGCAATGTACGGGATTTAACGGATAAAATGGAGAGTCCAAAAAAAGAACATAAATCAAAAGATACTTGCTGCAATTTGTCAAGAGATTTAATCGGAAAACAAGAGGAATTATGAAAAAAAACGATTTGCTGAACGATGTTTTACCGAGGGATTTTAAAGAAACCATTGAGTTGGGACAAATGCTTTGGCAGCGCCACCCAATCCCGGTGCAACTATTTCTGGTAATGTGCTTTAACTTAATAATTGCCCCGGCTGTCTATGCGGCTGCGGATGAAGGTTTGACAAAAAAAGCTGCGTGGGGTTTAAGTCTTTTGGGTTTAGTAATCGTCGGGCTAGCAGCTTATTTGTTTGTCGTAATTTTTCAGCCAGAAAGATTTTAGGTCGAGCGTATAGGGCGCGCAGACTCTGAGAAACCGGGTTTTTTGTCGCATCTGCGGGCTGAAACGAAATATTTTCACAAAAACCCGGTTTCTTAGCCCCGTGCGTACTGACATCCGTTACATCCGTTACATAATCCGTTGCCGAACTTTATTCATTGAGGTAATTTATGAGAGAATTAATCAGAGCAATTCGCGTGACTTTAGTTTTGTGGGGAATCACCGCAATTATTTATCCCTTAATCTTGCTAGTAATCGGTCAAATAGCTTTCCCCTCGCAGGCAAACGGCAGCTTAATTACAAAGCAAGGAGTTGTAGTCGGTTCATCGTTAATCGGTCAACCTTTCAGTTCGGAAAAATATTTTTGGAGCCGCCCCAGCACAACAAATTATAGTAGCTTTGCACCTACTGATTTCGACCCCACAAAGGCAGATAATTTAACTCAAAAAACGGGCGTTTCTGGAGCTAGCAATTTGGCTCCTAGCAACTCCGATTTGCTGAAGCGAGGCAATGAAAAAGATGGTTTTCAGGGAGTGCAAGTTGAATTAGACCGCCTCAAACAAGCTGGAATCCAACCGATCGCCGATTTAGTCTATACTTCCGGTTCTAGCCTCGATCCGCACATCAGTGTAGAATCAGCTAGGGCGCAAATTGAACGGGTAGCAAAAGTGCGATCGCTAAATCCCAATCAAGTAGAAATGTTGGTAGCCAAAAATACAGACGGCAGATTTCTCGGCATTTTCGGCGAACCAGGAGTTAACGTCCTCAAACTGAATGTGGCTCTCGACGGTTTACAATAGTCATTAGTCATTAGTCATTAGTCATTAGTTAGTTGTTATTTGTTATTTCTAGCAACTGTCAACTGCCAACTGTCAACTGTCAACTGCCAACTGCTATGATTCACTCTAGCGAACTCACAAACAATCCAGATGAGGTTTACGCCCAACCAAACCGCACTTACGATCGCACGCGCCGCCGAGGAAAGCACAAAATCTTTATCGGCATGGCCCCCGGTGTCGGCAAAACTTTCCGAATGCTAGAAGAAGGCCACAGACTCAAATCTGAAGGCATTGATGTCGTCGTCGGACTGTTAGAAACTCACGGGCGGAAAGAGACAGCAGCTAAAGCCGAAGGACTCGAAATAGTGCCGCGCAAACAAATGCTGCGCGGCGAAAAAATGCTCACAGAAATGGACACAGAGGCGGTGATAGCACGCCGCCCTCAACTAGCTTTAGTAGACGAATTAGCTCATACAAATATTCCCGGTTCTCTGCGAGAAAAACGATATCAAGATGTCGAAGAAATTCTGAATGCTGGCATTGATGTTTTCTCCACGCTCAATATTCAGCACATAGAAAGTCTTAACGATTTAGTGGCCAGAATTACCGGAGTTATAGTGCGAGAGCGAGTACCCGATCGCATTCTCGAAACTGCTGACGAAATACTCGTTGTCGATGTGACGCCGGAAACTTTAGAAGAAAGGTTGTTAGAAGGCAAAATTTATGCTCCCGAAAAAATTGAACAATCATTAAAAAACTTTTTCCAGCGCCGTCATTTAATTGCTTTGCGAGAACTCGCCCTGCGAGAAGTCGCAGACAGTGTTGAAGACGACGCAGCAACATTAAAAGGTCAAGTTTGCAACATTCACGAACGAGTTTTAGTATGCGTCTCCACTTATCCCAATTCCTTGCAACTGCTGCGGCGGGGCGCGAGGCTTGCTAACTACATGAATGCCCCATTTTATGCTGTGTTTGTCGATGATCCAGACCGATTTTTAACAAAATCAGAAGGCTTACACGTTGAAACTTGTCAGAAACTCTGTCAAGAATTTAACGGGGAATTTTTGCGAGTAAATGGCCCGAATATATCCAAAGCAATTTCGGACGTAGCGAAACAGTATCGGATTACTCAAATTGTGATCGGTGAAAGCCAGCAATCCCGCTGGAATTTGCTGCTGCGGGGCTCTTTGACTCAACAGTTAGTGCGATCGCTCAAAAACGTAGATTTGCACATCATCGCTACCGAAAAAAGTGGGGTTCCTAATTAGTCAGTTGACAGTTGACAGTTGACAGTTGACAGTTGTCAGTTGGTAGTTGTATAAGTAAGTCCACCTAATTAAACGTAAAATACAGATCGCTCTCCAGCTTGCTGTGTATATCTTCTCCCTTCTTCCTTCTTCCTTCTTCCTTCTTCCTTCTTCTTAACAACTGTAACTTTCGGAGGATAGCAGACTCTAGCTGGTGGCGGATGCGCCAGAAGCTTTTACCTGTCAAGATCGCACTTGTTAACCAGCTCAAAAGTGCGATCGCTATGGTGGATATTTACATTCTCGACTTGCTAGCAATTGGCATCCTCCTGCTGACAGTCACCTTGGGTTCGGGATGGATTTCGCGATTGCCACTGTCTTATGCCTTAATTTATCTAATTGTCGGTATCGGATTGGGGCCCTACGGTGTCAACCTAATTCAATTGCGGCCCGAAGCTCAATTTTTAGAAAGACTTACAGAATTTGTAGTGATTGTTTCTCTATTCAGTTGCGGCTTAAAAATGAACCGCCCGCTGCAATTTTGGGCCTGGAATTCCACAGCGCGACTGATAGGTTTTTTAATGCCTATTTCGATTTTTGGGGTGGCCGCAGTCGGTCATTGGTTTGTGAAATTAGATTGGGGCCCAGCAATTTTATTGGGAGCAATTCTCGCACCCACCGATCCAGTTTTAGCCTCAGAAGTTCAGTTAGCTGATATTCACGATCGCGATGAATTGCGTTTTGGTTTAACATCGGAAGGCGGTTTGAACGATGCTTTAGCTTTTCCCTTTGTTTATTTCGGCATTTATGCGCTAAAAGATAACCACTGGCCGAACTGGTTTTCGCAGTGGGTAGTAGTTGACTTGATTTGGGCGATCGCAGCAGGTATCGTTATGGGTATTTTAGTAGCTAAAGCCGTCACCTGGATCGATCGCCAACTCCAACGCTACCGACCAGCCGATGAATTAATGGAAGATTTCATCGCCCTCAGCACAATTCTGCTCACCTATTCCCTCACAGAAGTAGTCAACGGCTACGGATTTCTGGCAGTTTTTGTAGCAGGAATTGTGGTGCAGCGGAGTTACCGCGATCCAGAAAAACCACTTTCCCAACTGCACTTTACCGAGCGCATAGAAAAGTTAATGGAAGTAGGAACAATTTTAATATTGGGTTCCCTGTTGCGCCTAGAAGCTTTGGTGGCACATGGCAGTTACGCCCTCTTAATAGCTGGATTGTTAATCTTTTTCATCCGGCCTGTGGGAACTTGGATCAGTACGATCGGCAGTCGATTGCATCCCGCCAGCCGCTTGCTGTGCGGTTGGTTTGGCATTCGTGGCGTGGGTTCAATCTATTATCTTACCTATGCTTTCGGTCACGGATTGAAAGGCGAAATCGGCGAAAAAATTGCCTGGATTACTTTTACAACTATCGTAATTTCTGTGATTTTGCACGGCATTAGCGCCACCCCGTTAATGAACTGGTATGAGCGCCGAATTAAACCAAAAGTCCCAGATTTAATTTAATTTAGCCACGCATCCTATACAGATTGTATGTGATTTTTGTAAGGACACGGCACTGCTGTGTCCTTACCCATACTTACCGCTAAACAGGTTTCACCCCAATTAATAAAGCGAGTTCCCGCCACTTCCAATAACCATCTACCTCACCAAAACCAATTTCTCTAAACCAGCGCAGTTGCGTTTCCACATCCAGCAATTTATTAGACGGATCGTCGGGTGAATCGCTAATACCCAGCGCCACTCGAAACTTCTCGTGTAAAGCCGGAGTTGCGGACGCTACGTGTTCCAAATTGCAAAAAATGCCTCCGGGCTCCAAGAGCTCGAAAATCTCGGCGTAGAGGGAACGTTTGCGATCGTCCTTTACGTGATGAATCGCAAAACTAGAAACGATCGCATCAAACTTGCCCAAATCCGGTAGCGGTTCGTCAAAATTGTGCTCGATTACCGTGACATTCTTGTCATCAGCAAAGCGAGTTCTGGCTTTTTCCAGCATTGTCGGCGAAAAATCGATCGCCACACACTCAACATTCGGGCGATCGCACTTAAGCAAACCCAACAACCGCCCATCACCCGTACCCACATCCAGAATACGGCGCACAGTTTTCGGCACCTCCTCCAACAAAACCGCCTCACCCTCAGTGCGGTGAGGAATACCATCAGCCTTAGCAAGATACCACAAAGCGTGTTCCGCCGAACTCCAAAGATTGACTTGACTCATAAACTTTCAACCCTCATAAATTTCGCCATTTTTGTGAGTAAAAATCCAACCATTGCCGCTAGCTTCGGCAATTAGATCGTCATCGGGATAATTCGCTGAATCACCAGGAGTGCGATCGCCAATTTCCAGATAAACAACATCAGCATTCGAGCGGTTAACCAAATGATGCCCATCAGCATCACCAGCCCGAAAACCCGCCGCCATACCCGGTTGCAGCACTTCCTCACCCGCATTAGAAATCAGAGTAATCTCCCCTTCCAGAACATAGACTAACTCATCTTGACGAGAGTGCCAATGTCGGAGAGCAGAACAACTTCCCGGCGCCAGCCTCACCAAATTTACCCCAAAATTCAGCAATCCGGTGGCATCACCCAAGCGTTTTCTAGCTCTTCCCGCAACTGCAGATTTGAATTGTTCAGGATAATTTGAGCCTGTACTTTCCGGGACATTTTCAGGATTGACAATCATATAACTGTCCTAAATAAAAAAGATGGACTTGACTCATAAATTTTTAACTCTCCAACCTATCCTTACAAACTACTCAAGTCAGATATTACTTTCTTGGAGATTCCAATAGCTATTAATGCAATACCGGATAATCACGGTACTGCATCGTCATAATCTACTTTTCGGCGATAGCTTCGCAAATACCTCAAATTTTCTGCTATTTTCTTGCGAGTTCGATCAGGACTGATAGCGAATTGTTGCTGAACGTATCGGTGAGCTTCTCCTGTCTTTGGAATAGAAAGCCCTTCGCTATCCCGTAAATAGTTTCGCGCTTTAATGAAAGCTGCATAGTAGGCTCTACTGATAGCAGCACGCAATTTGGCTTCTTGATTTGCAGGTGCAGTTGCTTTACCTGCAAGTTCTCTAGCTAAATTAAGATATTCTAACCATTCAAAAGTCATCGGGATATTCTAAGATAGGACAAAGTGGCTGTCGTATTTTATCTGATAGATTTAACCACCAATCATCTTGAAATTGATTAAGTTTTTCAACTGATTCATCTGGATTTAGGTTCATGCAAATGGCTAATTCTAACATAGCATCATCGACAGTTTCTGGGTCAGTCACCAATTCAAGAAATAACTCAGCATCAGGGAAGTAATGGCAAATTTTGTCTGGTGCTTCCAGCAATATGGGAATCAAAAAATCATTTATTTCCAGAAACTCCAATATTTCAGTTTTTCCTCGCCAACTGTACAATTTTTCCAGGGATTCAAGATCGGCCAAAGAAACAGGATTCCGCTCGGTTAAGCTTTCGTGCAGCAGCATTAGGGCTAGGCTGTCAGCATCAACTCCACGGCGTTTCGCTTCTGCCAAAAGCTTTTCGCCGTCTTCATGGGACAGTTGGATGGTCAGGGTTTGAGAATTGCTCGCGGTTTTCATGTAAATTGTATAACCTAACGATTTTTTTCCGAAATGGTAGCTCCCCACGTTTCGAGAGCCGCCGCCTTGATAAAGCAGGCTAATCTTAATTTTACACCCGCTGAAATTAAGAAAATAATTGTCGGAACAGTGACTAGATCAGGCTTAAAATTTGACTGTTTATAGGTTGCTTAACTGAGAGATTACCCGCTGCGCTCGCTAGACTGCTATTTTGCTAATCTTGAACAGTTCTGGTACACTATTGTTATAATCTGCTTCGTTTCGATCCCTTCTCAACTTTTCCAAGTTCCTCCCTATATTTTGACACTCGGCTTCAGAACTCTGTTTGAACTGCTGCACAACATACTTCTGAGCATCTGCCGTTTTCGGAATAGAATGCCCTTCTGTTTCCTGCAAGTAATTTCTAGCACTGATAAAAGCTGCATAATATGCCCGACTGATAGCCGATCGCATTTTTGCTTCTTGATTTGCAGGAGGAGTCGGTTGACCGAGAAATTCTTTTGCTAGATTCAGGTACTGCGACCAGTCAAAAGTCATTATTAGCGCACGCCACAACTAAAAACTCGCCGCACCTCATACGGCAGAGGTAAATACCAATCCTCTGACAATTTTTCTTCTTTGTCAAGTGCCTCGTCTATGATTTCATCGGCGTCACCATCAATAATAATAATATCCAGAAATAGCTGCGCGGAGTTAATAAATTTAGAGTCTGCCTCAACTTCAAGGCACAACTTTTTACCGGGGAAGTAATTGAAAATTTTGTCTGGTGCTTCCAGCAATACGGGCATCAAAAAATGATATTTTTCCAGAAACTGTAATATTTCTGTTTTTCCCGGAAGCTGTACAATTTTTCCAGAGATTCAATATCGGCACCAGCAACAGGCTTTAGCTCAGTTAAGCTTTCATGCAGCAATATTTCAGCTAGGCTGTGGGCATCAAGTTGACGACGTTTCGCTTCTGCTAAAAGCCTTTCGCTGTCTTCAGGAGACAGTTGGATTGTCAGGGTTTGAGAATTGCTCGCGGTTTGCATATAAGTTGTATAATCTAAGGTTTGTTTTTCCTGTTTCCATTCTGCCTTATTCTAACGGTTTTAAAGTCGTGGAATTTTCCCGAATCGGTTTAATAAAACGGCTGTTAGCCCGCACAAAACAATTACCCTTATCCGTGGAAATCGGCAGCCAAGGCTTGCCCTGAGAATCAGAAATCATAATTTGATTAGCAAGATTTCCCGTCACCGCTTGCAACCGTTCTCCCCGCAAAAAAGTAGTCACCACAGGCCACTGCGAAACATTGTGTTTATTCCTTTCAAATAACTCATAGGGCGCATTAAGACCATCTACAGAGATCGATCGAAATCTGTGAGCCATCCGGCAATTTAACCCTTGAGAATCAGAGTCAACAACCATCCAATTTACCTGCCTGTTGCCCCGCTGTCTTGCAGGTGGCACCGGATAATCACCTTGCTTGTTAGCAACAGGTATTGCTGAGGCTAAATTAACCCCCATTCCTAAAATCTAAGCCACTGCCAGAGAGACAATTCTAATTTCTGTTTTCATTGCTACCGACAATCCTTTAATTCGAGCTCATCACAATTTTATAGTACCTGCCACCTCCCCGGCACTTTCGCATCCCACCTCCGACAGTTCCCGCAACCCATTAAGAATGTGTTATAAATATTGAGATTCATTAAGAAATATTGCTCAAATGCTCCTTTCACCCTCTGGCGCCAGCAAACTCAAAGAATCTTTAAAAGAAAAAGTATTCTTCGGGAATGAGCCAACCCCCGAACTCATAGCCATCTTACTGATTTACTTCGTCCAAGGCATTCTTGGACTAGCCCGCTTAGCTGTCAGCTTCTTTCTCAAAGACGAACTCGGCATGAGTCCGGCAGAAGTCTCGGCAATGCTGGGCGTCGTAGCCCTGCCTTGGATTATCAAACCCGTGTTCGGCTTCATGTCGGACGGCTTGCCGATATTCGGCTACCGCAGACGCCCTTACATCGTCCTCTCCGGGCTGCTGGGAACGTCAGCATGGGTGGGGCTCGCAACAATTGTACACACGCCGTTAGCCGCTACAGGGGCGATCGCCCTGAGTTCCCTCTCCCTCGCCGTCAGCGACGTAATCGCCGACTCCCTGGTAGTCGAAAGAGCCAGAAAAGAATCCGTTACCGACGCCGGTTCCCTGCAATCCTTGTCTTGGGGCGCTGCAGCCCTCGGCGGACTAATTACCGCCTACCTCAGCGGTTCCCTGCTGCAACACTTCAGCACCCACACAATATTTTTAATCACCGCATCTTTCCCGCTAATTGTATCAGCAACAGCTTGGTTAATTGCCGAAGAAAAAACCAACAAAAGAACAGACTTTGAAACAGTCAAAGACCAACTAAAAAAACTACGGCAAGCTGTTACCCAAAAAACAATTTGGCTGCCCACCGCCTTTCTCTTCCTCTGGCAAGCCACCCCAAGCTCAGACTCCGCCTTCTTCTTTTTCACCACCAACGAATTAGGCTTTCAACCAGAATTTCTCGGTCGAGTGCGCCTCGTTACCAGCATTGCCGCCCTCGCCGGCATCTGGCTGTTTCAGCGCTTCCTCAAAACAGTTCCATTTCGAGTAATTTTTGGCTGGTCAACAGTCATTGCGACTGCTTTGGGCATGACTACTTTATTATTAGTAACTCATGCCAACCGAGCTTTAGGAATTGACGATCAATGGTTCAGCATCGGAGACAGCCTGATCCTGACAGTAATCGGACAAATTGCTTATATGCCGGTGCTCGTACTCTCCGCCAGATTGTGTCCCCCAGGCGTCGAAGCAACTTTATTTGCCGTGTTGATGTCAGTCACCAACTTAGCAGGACTTATTTCCCACGAAGGCGGCGCACTTTTAACCCACTTGCTAGGAATTACCGATCGCAATTTCGATAACCTCTGGCTGCTAATTGTCATCACAAACCTCTCCACACTTCTGCCGCTACCGTTCTTAAATTGGCTGCCCGCCGACAGTACAGAAAGCGCCGATCCAAATTCTCAAAAGTCTCTTCCCGTATTAGAACCAGAAATGGGCAGTTCCAAACCAGGCGGACAGCATTTCATGCCCGAATACTTTCCCGACTTAGTACCGACAGTAAGGTCACAAAGCCGCACCGCAGAAAACAAACTCAGCTAATCCCAATTCATCTGCGTTTACCTGCGTTCATCAGCGGTTAAAAAATTCGCTCCCATACATTTACCAATGCCAAACTTACAGCTTTCCAAACCTCAAACAGCCGCCCCAAACTCATCATACGATCGCACAGACTGGCAGCGCGGCTACGAATCCCAACCCAACGAATCCGACTACTGGATTGACGACATAGAAGGCGAAATCCCCGCCGACTTGCAAGGCACATTCTTTCGCAACGGGCCCGGATTATTGGATGTCAACGGCCAGCGCATCCACCACCCCTTTGACGGCGATGGGATGGTTTGTGCGATCGCAATTTCTCAAGGCCGCGCCCATTTCCGCAACCGATTCGTGCACACAGAAGGCTATCTAGCCGAACAAAAATCCGGAAAAATCCTGCACCGAGGCGTTTTCGGCACACAGAAACCAGGGGGCTGGCTAGCCAACATCTTTGATGTCAAAATCAAAAACATTGCCAACACCAACATCATTTATTGGGGCGACAAACTGCTAGCACTTTGGGAAGCGGCACAGCCCTACAGACTCGACCCCCGCACCCTAGAAACCCTCGGCTTAGACACCCTAGACGGCATCTTAGAACCCGGTGAAGCCTTCGCCGCCCACCCCAGAATAGAAAAAGGCAAAAATGGCAAAGGAGACAGATTAGTAAACTTTTCTGTCAAGCCCGGTTTGTCGAGTACCATCACCATTTACGAACTCGATGCAAGCGGCAAATTATTGCAGAAACACGCCCATGCAATACCGGGTTTTGCCTTCCTGCACGACATGGTAATTACCCCGAATTACTGCATATTCTTCCAAAATCCCGTCAGCTTCAATCCGCTGCTTTTCTTGTTAGGATTTCGGAGTGCCTCCCAGTGCATTCAATTTTCGCCAAACAAGCCAACCCAAGCAATTTTAATTCCCCGCAACGGCACTGACGAGGTGAAGATATTAGAAACTGAACCTTGTTTTGTCTTCCACCACTGCAACGCATGGGAAGAAGGAGACGAAGTTTTTGTAGATTCAGTTTGTTACGAATCATTCCCAACGGTAGAGGCGGACGGCGATTTTCGCGAGATTGATTTTGACAGCGTTCCAGCGGGCGAATTGTGGCGGTTTAAGTTAAATTTGCAAGACAAAACGGTGCAGCATCAAGTTGTTGAAACTAGGTGCTGCGAGTTTCCGACTCTGCATCCCAATAATGTCGGACAACCTTACCGATATCTTTACATCGGTGCTGCGGATTCTCCCACTGGGAATGCTCCTTTGCAAGCTATCCTCAAAATGGATTTCGTGACTGGTGAAAGGCAAATTTGGAGTGCGGCACCGCGTGGTTTTGCGGGGGAACCGGTGTTTGTTACCCGTCCCGATGCTGTTGCTGAGGATGACGGCTGGCTGCTGGTTTTAATGTATGATGCAGCTAATCATCGATCGACCTTAGTGATTTTAGATGCTCGTGATATTACCAAAGGCCCTGTAGCGCGCTTGCATTTAAAACAGCACATTCCCTACGGTTTGCACGGCAGTTTCACAACAAATGTATTGCTTCCTATCGGTTCGTAGTTGCGCTACTATGGGCGGGCAGGATGCCCACCCCACAAGAAAGAAAATTGAACTCTTGTGGAACAGCCCGGAAAGCCTGTTCATGAAAATAGTGCAAGATGTCAGTATTAACTGAGATGTTGCACCATTCCCAATAAGCCTTTTATGAGCGGGCTCTGGGGCCTGTCTCACAAGAAATTCACTCTTTGTGGGACAGGCCCGAAAGCCTGTTCATGAAAATAGTGCAAGATGTCAGTTTTCACCGATTTTAGCTATGAGACACAAGTTTTAACCCCTGACGGGCAGACGGACTGGCGGACTGGCAGACTGCGGGAAATACTAACAACAAATCAAAATATAAAATATCCATAATAAATGCAAACTGTCAACAATTTTAATCTCAAAAAAATACTTATTTTAATTTGCAGTCTGGTGGTAATTTTGGCAATTATCTTATCTATTTACTCTCACAATGCTAACGCCCAAGAGCCTTACAAACCAGATCCAGAAAGCACTGTAGCCCCCAAAAGCTTAGTTGAGGTCAAAATGACGGTAATTGGGGTAGACCCGATTAAAAACGAATTAGAAGCCCGCTTGCAGTTTGAGCTCAAAGGTATTTATAAAAAAGGGCCAACTTACCCGGCTCAAGACTTGTTAATGACAGTTAACGGCGCAAATATACAGGATTCGGAAATTAGCTTTAAAGAAGGCAAACCGATGATTGTCCCTGCATTAAAGTTTAACTTAGTTAAAGGAAAAATTAATAATTATCCGTTTGATAGGCACATTGCTAAAGTAGCTATTTCGATTGACCCGCTGGCTTCAATTGGTAAAAAATTTGCTCCATTTGAACTGAATCCCGTGCCGCTGGAATTTAATTTTCATGCCGATGTTCCCGGTTTTGACATCAGTTATAAGCCGATGGAAGAGAATTCATCTATCTTTATTTATATCGATGTTTCTGCAACTCGCTCGATTCCGGTGAAATTCTTTGCTTTAGTGATTATTGTAATTATGTGGGTGCTGTCAATTATGGCGCTGTTGCTAGCATTAAAGGTGATGAAATCTGGCAAGTTACCGGAAGTGGGAATGCTGAGTTGGACTGGTGTGATGTTGTTTGCTTTTCCCGCGATTCGTAATGCTCAACCGGGAGTACCACCAGTAGGAACGGCTAGCGATTTCCTGTCGTTTTTTTGGACTGAAATTATTGTTGTGGTGGCGTTGGTGATTATTGGTAGCTGTTGGTTGAAGCGGTATCATCCGCCGATTGATGAGTAAGCTTGCGGGAAGTTGGGAGATTGGGAGATTGGGAGATTAGACTTATTGCATAAATCTTTGATAGAGCCGGTCAACCGCAGATAAAAGGCAGATTGACGCGGATAAACGCAGATATTTTCAAGATAGGAAAGCTTGGGAATGCAATTAAGTCTTTTCTTCACTCTTCCTTTTTCCTTCTTCCTTCTAATTAATTTTTCACCTGCAAATTCTCAATATCCTTTGCGGGTACGCCCAAACCGCGCAAAATAGTAAAAGCCATAATTCGATACCCCGACGGATTCGGGTGAACTCCATCTGCAGCCAACAAATTCAGAGTTTTGCCCGCGTGCTTTTGATAAGTGCCAATAACTTCCCGAAAAGGTGCATTCAAATCGATAAACAAGCACTGATTCTGCACCGCAATTTCTCGCATCGCGGCAATATACTCTTGCAACCGGCGATTTTCTGGGCCGTCGAGAATTTCGCCTATTGGAGTAGGAGAAAGCAGTACAACTCGAATTCCTGCGGCTTTTGCGGCCACCACCATTTGAGTTATTTTCTCCCGATATTGGGCCAGTGGCACTCCTGTGGGCAACTTTCCTTGCGGATAAAAGCGCAGGCTTTGGAAGTCAAAGAAAGCGTGCCAAACGTCGTTGACTCCGACATTAATCATCACTAAATCTGGCTTTTGGTCGATCGCATCTTTCTGGAAACGCGCTTGCATATCAGTCGCCTTGTTACCGGAGATTCCGGCGTTGACGATTTCGATTTTGCGATCGGGATAAAGGGCATTCAGATAGCGTTGTAGCAGCCAAACGTAACCTCCGGGGTATTTCCCGGCTTCGGTGATGCTGTCGCCCACAGTCACAATTTTGCGCTTACCGGCGAGCACGTTCTGGATTTCTGGCGGCGGACTAGCTTCGGATACGGGTGTTGTAAACACGGGAAATAACGAGTGAGGAATGTTGAAGGCAATAATAGCAGCAATTACGGCGAGGGCAATTCTGATTAAAACTTGCTTCAGGGGGGATTTGGGACGGGGCGATTGCACATTTGGAGACATTACGCAGTTTGTATTAAATTGATGCTTGAGGACATTCTATGATGAAACTACAACAGTTATTACAATCCAAGCGCGAGGATGTCCTGCCGGTGGCGCTGCGACATGGGGCGTTTAATGTACGGGTGTTTGGTTCGGTGGCGCGGGGTGTTGTCGATGAGAGTAGTGATATTGACCTTTTGGTGGATTATGATTTACAGAAAATTTCGCCTTGGTTCCCAGGGGGGCTATTGATGGATTTGCAAGATATACTAGGTTGTAAGGTAGATATTATGACGGAACAAGGATTAAGCCGTTTGATTAAGGATCGGGTTTTGGCGGAGGCGAAATATTTCGTCATTTTTACTTTAAAGGAGGCTGTATGATGACTTTACAAGAAATTATCGATCAGGTTCAAAGTTTATCAATAGAAGATCAGGATCAGTTGTTTGAGTTGATCCGCAAGCAACGGATTGAAAATCGGCGGGCTGAAATTTTGGCGAATGCTCAAGAGGTTTTTAAGGCTGTAGAGACGGGAACAGCCATGAGAGGAACTTTTGAAGAGTTGAAGTCATATTTATTGGAGGAGGAGGAATGATTTTAACAACCGATCCGAGTTTCAAAAGAAGTTTTAAGCGATTAATCAAAAAAAATCAGCAATTACAAGACCAGATATTAGAGGTTTTAGAATTGTTGGGCGATGATCCTTTTAATCCGGCTTTAAAATCTCATAAGTTAACGGGGAAATTGAACGGTTTATGGTCTTGTTCAGTGGCTTATGATTGTCGAATCATTTTTGCTTTCAAAAAAGATGCTACAACAGGTGATGATTTAATTGTCTTGGTTGACATTGGAAGCCATGATGAGGTTTATTAATATGTAGCTGCGCCTTGACCCTATGCCCTACGGCTCCAAGCCCCTTGATTTCGATTACGATAGAAACAGGACTTACGCATTTCAAAGTAATTCTTTTTTGGCCCATGAGTTCCGACTTAGTTCCCATCCTGCCCAAAGTATCGATCGGCCGTCGCGCTGCGGCCTTCTGCATCGACGTGAGCGCAGTTGGGTTGCCCAGCTTGCTTCTCGGTACTAATTTTATCGTTAAAGCCATAATTTTTGTCCTGCTGTGGTTAATAATGCGCGTAGCCATCGTCAGAAAAAACCAAGGTCAAAGTCTCGGGCGCTGGCTATTGGGGATGAGAGTTGTTGATACCAAATACCAACGGACTCCCGCAGTGCAACAACTCTGCAAGCGCGAGGCATTACTGGGCATTTGCACGGCATCATACTTGGTAGGTTTGTGGGCAAGCTCACATTACAACGAATATATCGATCGCCCGGTTATGCTGCTAATGCCCTTGCAGTTTGATGCTATGTTTGCCTCCGTCTCCCAAAGCAAAAGGTTTCCCCGAGCTTTGCACGATCGACTCGGCCAGACGATTGTAGTCGGAACCCGCCGCGGCTACTGTCTTCACCTCAAAGTTAGAAGATTGCTTAATCAACAGCAGAGTAATATAAGCAAATAATAGATTGTGTTTAAATTAGTCTTAGTCAAAATCTATTGAAAATTATGGCTAAAGGCGTCCGCATCATCATTACTCTATAGTTTAGTGAGTGCTTAGCAAACACTCAAACAGCGTGTCTTGCTACAACACAAAAAGTCTAATTATTTTTGAGGTAAAGCAATTATATCCGTTTTTTATGGTCTTTTTTACTTGATTAAAAATTGCGAAAAACCAGATTTTTCAGAGAAACAAGAAGTTTGGCATTCTATCTATAGGCTGCGGACTCCGCACCTTGGACATCTAAGTCGCGCGTCCAACCATTTTTTCGTAATTCCTGAGTAAAAGCGGGTTTTGACGTTGATTTAGACCGATCGACCGGCTCCACAGTTTAAGATTGAAAAGTAGCTAATGGCGATCGCGCTTTTGACCCATGAGTTCCGACCTAGTTCCCCTCCTGCCCAAAGTATCACTCGAACGTCGCGCTGCTGCTTTCTGCATCGACGCGATCGCAGTTGGGTTGCCCAGCTTGCTTCTCGGCACTAATCCGATCGTCCAAACCATCTTTTTTGTCCTACTGTGGATGATCCTGCGCGTACCCATCGTCAGGAAAAACCAAGGTCAAAGTATCGGGCGCTGGGCGTTGGACATGAAAATTGCCGATGTTAGATTCCAACGGATTCCCGGAGTGCAGGAACTTTGCAAGCGCGAGGGATTGCTGGGCATTTGCGCCGCCCTAGCCTTTGCCGGTGTAGCCCGACTCACATCTACCAACGCCGCCGTCTTGCTGCTGATACTGCCGCTGGCGATCGACTGTAGCACCGCCTTCATCGACACCGCCCGGTTTCCCCAAGCTTTTCACGATCGACTCAGCGGGACGATGGTCATCGGAACCAAGCGCGGCTACTCCCTCGACATCAAAGTTAGAAGATTGCTTGACCAAGTGCAGAGCAATGTGAGAAGATAATAAATTGTGTTTAAATTAGTCGAAATTTATTTAGAATTATGGCTAAAGGCGTCCGCATCATAATTACCCTAGAGTGTACTGAGTGCCGAACCAACGCGAGCAAACGCTCCAAAGGCGTGTCTCGGTACACCACCACCAAGAACCGTCGCAACACGACGGCGCGGCTGGAACTCAAAAAGTTCTGCCCTCATTGCAACAAGCACACTGCCCACAAAGAGATCAAGTAGTCATTAGTCATTAGTCGTTGGCAATTGATATTGATCCGCAAAAAGCAGATAACTAACAAACGCTTTCCTGACGGCTAGCAACTAGCGGCTAATAACTAAAAACTCACAGTCAGCAGTCAACAGTCAACAGTCAACAGTCAACAGTCAACAAACAACAAACCATGACTTACTTTCGCCGGCGCGTTTCGCCCATCAAACCAGGAGACCCGATCGACTACAAAGATGTAGATTTGCTCAAAAAATACGTCACAGAACGCGGTAAAATTTTGCCCCGCCGGATTACCGGTTTGACGGCAAGACAGCAGCGCGACCTGACTCGTAGCATCAAAAGAGCAAGAATTGTAGCTTTGATGCCCTTCGTAAACCAAGAAGGTTAACTGGATTTGGGATTTGAGGTTTTAGATTTTGGACTGGAAATAAGACTTACGCGAAAACAACGTCTTTTTGTCGCCAGCGATGGTCGCTAATCGATCGCAATATTTTGTATTTAGTCGCTGCTGCGTAAGTCTTAGTCAAAATCTCAAAAGTTAAAAATTAAAGCATGAAAAGCATAACTTTTTAGATGTTATTTTTAACAATTGATGTAAAAGTTGTCAACATCCTAAATCTAAAATCCCACATCGTAACCAGATAAATGGTAATAGTAAAAATATCAAATATAAAATAATAAAGCTGCCAAGTGGAGAAGGGAACGTTAGTAGAATTTAGAGTGCACGGCGACCGTCGTCTGGCAGTTGCCGATCGCCCCGACGGCAAAAAAAACTGGGTTGTCGTAGACGAAAACGGTCAACCGCACAGCATACCGCCCAAACAAATCAGCTACGAAACAGTCGGAGAAACTTACAAACCCTCCGACATTTCCAAATTTCTTAAAGAAGTAGAAGGTTACTCAGATCCATCGAGTCTTGAAGTGGCTTGGGAACTGCTAGTGGATGACGGAGAAAATACAGACCCCGAAGCCCTGGCAATGCTGCTATTTTCCGATCGCACTGCGGCCCAGTGTTACGCAGCTTACTGTTTGCTGTCAACTGATAAACTGTATTTCAAACAAAAGGGCGATCGCTACGAACCGCGATCGACAGCCCAAGTAGCCGAAATCAAACACCAGCAAGAAGTAGAACAGCAGCGACACCAAGAATCCCAAGGATTTTGGGATCGAGTCAAACAGCGACTGGCTGGGGAAAATAATGTAGATTGGCTTCCTAGCGATCGAACTCGCCTCGACGCCCTAGAACGCTTTGCCACCCTCGGAGAAGAAGCAACCCATCGCACGCCGGCATTAGAAACTTTAGCCAGCTTACAACGTCCAGAAAACCCCGAAGCAGCATTTGGGCTCCTAGTCGATCTCGGCCTGTGGAGTCCCCACGAAAACCTGTTTTTGCGGCGCAGCCAAATTCCTCTACAACTATCGGCAAAGGTATTAGAAGTGGCGCAAAGCTGCCTAAAAGAACCCTTAACCGACTCCGACACAGATAGTCTCGATTTAACTCACCTCAAGGTTTACACGATCGACGACGAAAGCACCACCGAAATCGACGACGGACTCAGCTTAGAATTCCTCGAAAACGGCCAGCAGCGCCTGTGGATACACATCGCAGATCCCACCCGCTTGCTTACCCCCGGAGACGAACTCGACCTCGAAGCCAGAAAGCGCACCACTACGGTTTATCTGCCCACAGGCATGATCCCGATGTTTCCCCCAGCTTTGGCAACCGGGCCCATGAGTTTAATTCAAGGTAAAGAGTGTAGCGCCCTCAGCTTTAGCGTCACCTTAGACGAAACAGGCGCCGCCCAAGATGATTACAGCATCCACATCAGCAAGATCAAACCTACCTACCGCTTAACCTACGATGATGTAGACGAAATGCTGGAGTTGGGAATCGAAGCAGAACCGGAAATAAGCGCGATCGCCTCAGCAGCAAAACTGCGCCAAAAATGGCGAGAAGCCCAAGGCGCCATCAGTATTTTCATGCCCGAATCCGTCATCAAAGTCAACGGCGACGAGATCAAAATCCACGTCATCGACGACTCCACCGCCCGACTTCTAGTAGCTGAAATGATGATTTTAGCTGGCGAATTAGCCGCCCGCTACGGTCAAACACACAGCCTACCAATTCCCTACCGCTATCAGCCGCAGCCAGAACTCCCCCCAGAGGAAGAACTGCTAGCCGTACCCGCAGGCCCAGCCCGCGCTTGCGCCGTGCGACGTTGTATGCCCCGCAGCGAAATGGGCTTGACCCCCGGACGGCACGCAGGCTTGGGTTTGGAATCCTACACTCAAGTTACATCTCCGATCCGCCGCTATACCGACTTGCTGACTCACTTCCAAATTAAAGCCCATCTGCGCGACGAGCCCCTGCCTTTTTCGGCCCAAGAACTACAGGATATTGTGATGTGTCTCGGTACCGCAGTTAGAGAAGCCTCTACCGTGGAACGCCAAACTAACCGCTATTGGGGATTGGAATATTTGCGGCGCAATCCTGATGAAGTTTGGGAAGCTTTGATGCTACGTTGGCTGAGGGAAGATAGCAATCTTGCTTTGATTTTGTTGGAAGAGTTGGGTTTGGAATTGGCGATGCGATTTGGTCGATCGGTCGAAATTGGCGATCGGCTAGAAGTCAAAGTCACTCACTGCGATCCGCGATCGGATGTGATTAACTTCCAAGAAGTGATTCTGGAAGCCGCACAATAGGATTTTAGATTTTAGATTTTAGATTTTGGATTGCAAAAATCTGTGTTGAAGGCTGAAACTGAGGATAAATCTCGTTTTTAGTCGAGTTCCTGACCCCCTCGCATCCCCCTTGTCAAGGGCAGGGGGGTAAAAAATATCATGGTTTCATATCTAGTCCTGTAAAATAATCATAATTCTTGTCAGGGCTAGTTCAGCCCCGATCTGTAATATAAGCCAGAAATCCCCTAAACCCGCCCCGATCAAAATATTGTGGTCGATCGACTGGACATGATATCCGATCCAAGACGGGTAATACTTTTGACATTAAGTTGACACGCTTTGCTATCTCCTCTGTGTCCTCTGTGTCCTCTGCGGTTAATAAAAAAAACTTCAGCATTGTAAAAAAAATTGGAAGTTTTTACCGCAGCCTAGTAATCTAAAATTTAAAATCGCAAAATGCCCAATTCAATTAGCCAAGTTCAGCCGCCGCTGGAATTCATACCCCCAGCCTACGACCCCCTAGTAGTCCAGGGTTGTCAGCAAATACTCCCTTGGTGGCTGCGATTTAAGACGAATATCAGCCACATTCAAGCCGAAAACGTCGAAACCCTCGCCGAATTATTCCACCAATTTCAAAATCAGAAAGTTCGTTTCTTGCTAGCCTTCCGCCACCCCAACTGCGACGATCCCTACTGTTTGGGACAACTGGTTTGGAAACTCGTTCCCCAGGCGGCGCGCGCCAAAGGCATTCCCCTGCAATTCCCCGTACATTCGCACTTTATTTATGATCGCGGAATTCCGCTGTGGGCCGGTTCTGGCGTCGGCTGGCTGTATTCTCGCCTCGGTGGTACTCCGATTGTGCGCGGTAAGATCGATCGCGCCGGATTGCGATCGGCCCGCAATTTATTTGCTAACAGCCAATTCCCGATCGCCGCAGCCCCAGAAGGCGCCACCAACGGTCACAATGAAATAGTTAGCCCCCTCGAACCGGGAATTGCTCAAATGGGCTTCTGGTGCGTTGAAGACTTGCTGAAAGCCGGACGTATTGATGAAAAAGTGTTAATTGTGCCGATCGGCATTCAATACCGCTATGTCAACCCGCCTTGGGAACCCCTAGAAAAACTTTTAACTCAATTAGAAATTGATTGCGGACTGCCACCCTTAGAACGCACCAATCTCGCCAATCTAGAGGCAGAAAATTCCGCTACCGAAGACCAAAATCACAAATTTCAATATCTGCGCCTGATTCGACTTGGCAGCAACTTATTAACAGTAATGTCAGAGTTTTACAGCCGTTTTTATCATAAAAAAATACAACCAGAAATATCTATTTTAACATCATTGTCGTTATCAGAAAAAACGGCTAATAATTCGGGTAATGAAGTAATGATAGCTCGACTGAAAGCACTGTTAGACGTGGCTTTGCAAGTAGCAGAAGAATATTTTAACTTAAAGCCCAAAGGCAGTTTGATAGACCGCTGCCGCCGTCTGGAACAAGCAGGTTGGGACTATATTTATCGAGAAGATATCAAAGATATTGCAGCCCTTTGTGCCTTAGAAAGAGGATTAGCCGATCGCCTCGCTGAAGAAGCAAGTCTTCGGATGTGGCACATGAGACTGGTAGAAAGTTTCGTGTCCGTCACGGGCAGGTACGTCGCAGAACAACTGACAGCAGAACGTTTGGCAGAAACAACTTTGCTGCTGTGGGACGTACTGGCTCGCATCAAAGGGGGAAATCCTTTCGGCAGACCGAAGTTGGGCAAACAGCAAGTACAAATGACCGTGGGCGAACCCATATCAGTGAGCGATCGTTGGGATCGATATCAAACCAGTCGCAGGTTAGCAGTTGCCGAACTCACTCAAGACTTGCAATCAGCTTTAGAAGCAATGATTAAATCTTAATTAGTCAGATAAACAAGAGCTTCTAGGGAAGAAGGAATATATATTTTTCTTGACTATTTTTTTTGTGGTGAATTATAAACAGATTGTTATAGACTTTTGGAATAGGTCTAATGAACCGCCAAGCCTCGCTCGACAATGAACCAATAAAAATTAGCGATGACTAACAAACCTATCGATTTGTCTACTAACTCAATTAAGGTAAAACTGCTGAATTATTTAGCGCAGGAATTGCTCACACCGCTCACTTCTGTCCTCGGCATGGCAAGCGTGTTGAAACAAGAAATTTATGGCCCCTTAACGAGCAAGCAAAAAGAATATATTGACGTGATCCAAGACAGCAGCCGCTCTTTGCGATCGCTAGTTGAAGAAATTTTGGAACTCGCAGACCTAGATGATTCCGCTTTCACCTTGAAGCGAACCGCAGTCGATATAGAAACTTTGTGCCAGCAGGTTGTGACAATCCTGTCGCCGGCGGCAAGTAGACGAGAGCAAGAAATTAATTTGTCGATGGGGCCCGGGTCGCGCATCTGGTTGGTGGATAAAGATAAGGTTCAGCAAATGCTGCACCACTTAATTTTTAGCATTATTCAATCTGCTGGGGCAGGCAGCGTGATTCGAGTCCACGTTTCTCGGAAAGAAGACGGTATCAACATCGGAGTTTGGGTTTTTCATCCTTGGTTAGGGGAAAGTTTGCCCCATGCTAAACTCTACACCGACTACTTGTTGAAGGCCGGATCTGTTAGCGGTTCGCCATCGCACTCCGAAACCGACTCCCTCGGAGTCGAAGCGCAACTCCCGACACAGGGTTCGCAGCGATTAACGCTGGCGTTTTCTGAGTTGGCGGCTTTGGTGGCCCAGAATGCAGAGGATAGCGCACCTGTTTTAGCTGGTTACGGGGCGCGGGAACGCTTGGGGCTGCTGCTTTGCTGCCAATTGGTGGAAATTCAAGGCGGTCAACTCTCAATTCAAGGAGCCCCGGAATCTGGATATCGCTACGTGCTCTGGCTGCCCTGCACAAATGCTACGGAATTGTTGGAAGGATGAAGTTAGTTGACAGTTGACAGTTGACAGTTGACAGTTGACAGTTGACGGTTGACGGTTGACAGTTGACAGTTGACAGTTGACAGTTGACGGTTGAGCGAAGGAATAAGGAATAAGGAAGAGGGCTAGAGGGGGATAATTGCCCGATTACCTATTACCAATTACCGATTACCGATTACCGATTACCAATTACCAATGCCCGATTACTAAGTACAAATCTAAAATAGCAATGAATTCAGTTTGGCAACAGTTAACTCTGGCAAATTTGCCGCTCTCTCAGTGGCAAAGTAGAAGTTATTTATTCAATTTGGCGATCGGCTCTTTACGCAGTTGGCGACAAAGTAGCTGGCTGATGCAGTGGGCAGAACCCTTGGGTTTTGTTTTGCTGGCCTTGACTTTCGGTTTTGCGCCGTTTGTAAGCAATGCCTTGGTGGGGGTGTTGATGGCGGCTAGCGCTGCATTTTGGGTGCTGCTGACTGTTTCGGACGATCGCGCGATCGCCTTGAGCCCGATTCACTTGCTGGTACTGCTGTACTGGGGCATTGCCACCGTCGCAACGGCGATGTCGCCGGTGAAAGTCGCCGCTGCTACTGGTTGGAGCAAGCTAACGCTGTATTTGCTGTTTTTTGCGCTGATGGCTCGGATATTGCGATCGCCCCGTTGGCGATCGTGGTTAATTGCCGTATTTTTGAACGTCGCTCTAGTTGTCAGTTTCTACGGCGTGCGACAGTGGATTGACAAAGTGCCACCATTAGCTACTTGGAACGATCCGACTTCTACTCAAGCCAATGTCACGCGAGTTTACAGTTTTCTGGGAAATCCTAACTTGCTTGGTTCCTATTTACTGCCAGCCATTGCATTGAGCGCCGCCGCACTTTTTGTGTGGAAAGGATGGGGAACAAAAATTTTAGCGCTGACGATGCTGGTGGTGAATTGCGCGTGTTTGCGCTACACGGACAGCCGGGGTGCTTGGATCGGTTTTGTGGCTCTACTGGTGGTATTTTTAGTGCTGCTGTGGTACTGGTACAGCCCTTTGATGCCTCGGTTCTGGCGAACTTGGGCGCTGCCGTTAGGGTTAGGAGGTTTGGCTGGGGCCTTAATTTTGGGAGTGGCTTTAGTGGAACCCCTGCGCGATCGAGTTTCGAGTATGTTTATCGGCCGAGGTGACAGCAGCAACAATTTTCGGATTAATGTTTGGACGGCGGTGGTTGACATGATTCGCGATCGACCAATTCTCGGAATTGGCCCGGGAAACACTGCTTTTAATAAAGTTTATCCGCTTTATATGAAGCCGAAATTCACTGCTTTGAGCGCTTATTCCGTGCTGTTGGAAATTGCGGTGGAAACCGGTTTTATCGGTTTAATGTGTTTCCTGTGGCTGATGACTGTCACCATCAATCAAGGTTTGTTGCAGATCAAACATCTGCGGGATTCACAATTTAACATCTCTAGTTTAGAGTCGGAATCGCAAAATCCCAAATCTAAAATCCCAAATCTAAAATCGAATCAGGGGTTTTGGTTGATTGGGGCGATCGCAACTTTAGCCGGCATGATGGCCCACGGTTTTGTCGATACAGTTTGGTACCGGCCGGAAGTTAATATGCTTTGGTGGTTGATGGTGGCGATTATTGCTAGTTTTTACAGCAACTCGCATCAGCAGCAGCAAGATTCAGCTTTGACGGAGGGCGAGTAGATAGAATTGCTGGCGGGGATTTTCTCCCCGCCCGGTGTGGATTCCAGCAATAGCCGATACAGCAATGATTAAGAGTTATATCAGTGCCAAAAAAAAATGCAGCTTTATGCAAGCTGCAAACCATTATAGCCATAAGTTATTTCCAATTCTTCAATTCTTAATCTCACATCTCAAATGCTATAAGGTGCGGACGGCGCACCTTGCATACTACTACTACATACTACATACCTGTTGCTGTAAAGTGGTGATGGTACACTCTACAAAATTTATTGAAAATAACTCTTATTCTTCGCTCTCCGGAGTCATGATGAATCTCGGACACGCATATTTTCCACCATTTCTATCTCTGCACTGTCGCATCGACTGATTCGAGTTGAACAGCATTTTGACTGATTCATTAACGGCAGGGTTAACAGTCGCAGGAGTTGGGAGTGCTTTTGAGGCTTGACTTAGCTCCAGTACCGTTATAATTGCCAGTATGGTTGATGAAAGCAAAACTGTGCGTTTCATTTATTTGTTTTTTCCTCGTTTAATCGTTGACGTGCCATCCCTATCCATATATCCTCATCGAATTCTTGAGAATCCGCATACTTTAGACAAATTTTCCACTGCGGTAGCGCTTCCTTAGTATTTTTCATCTTTTCTAGGACTTGCGCTTTTAAGCAGTAAGTTGCTGGTCCTTCACTATCAAGTTTAATCGCTTCATCCAGATGTTGCAATGCCTCTGAATATCGACCCTGTTCCAGGCGAGCCCATCCCAAATTTTTGAGTAAAGAATATTTGACTCGATCGTCCTCAGCTAATTTCCAACCTTGCAACAGGAAGTGAACGGCAGCCGGATAGTTTTTTTGATCAACTATATATAATCGAGCCAGATTGCTGTAAGCAGCAGGCAGACCGAGTTTGGCAGCTTGCAGATATTTTCCTCGGGCACATTGTAAATCTTGCACCTCTTCGCAAAGCCATCCTAAATTGTAAAGAGCTGTTCGGCTTTTTGGATCTACCCAGAGCGCTAACTCATATGCTTTTTGAGTATCCGCCAATCGATTGGCTTTGTAGTTTTCAAACGCAATATTATTAAAAAAAGATGCCAGTTCCGGCAAAGCAATTTTCCAGCCGCCAAAGCCTACTGCTAGCATCAGCAAAAAAGCTCCCCACTTGGAGTTATGATGCTTTTTTACTGGCTCTTTCATGGCATTGAAAATGTTAGCTAATGATGTCATTTTTAGCATTTTTTAACTTGAGAGTTGGGCGATATTTTGTTTGCCAGATTTAATTGCCACCCTAATGGCATCATAATCTTACGAAATGACTCAGGTTTGAGCCCATTTCTCATAAGAGTTTGTCAGTCCAAAGCCGAATGCTTGGGTAATGCTCCCACTACCCAGATGTATTCGAGCATAGGTTAATCATTCATGAGGCTCCACAAGCAATCCGGATATTTTCAGAAAAAAGGAAGCGGGAAGCAGCAAAAAGGTAGAACTGTTGCCTTTTCTAAGTAATAATACTTAGTCAGCGGTCAGTCGATCGACAGTATGCGACTGTATGAGGAGATACAGCGTATTCCAGGTTTATGAAGTGTAGGGACTTACCCTGGGCCGTTTCCCTACGGGGATGGAACGAGCTGGGGTTTAGTTCCTCAACATAGAATCTGCTGTAAGATGGACTCCGGTGAAATAACTCTAATTAAGTTTGTAGTGACGATGGAATTCCTCAAAATCTTCAAAGGAGGATTTTGAAAAATCTTATGATGAGTAATTAACAGAACTCGATTTAAAATAGCCAATCATTAATGAGCAATCACCAATCATGAATCACTAATGACTCCTGACTAATAAACATCTCCATAAATTAACTTTCAACCTTCGAGTAGCAAAGGTTTTAGTTTATTGTTCGGAGATGTTTAATGACTAATGACTCTGACTAAAATTGCTTCATCGCTCTTTCCATATCCCGCTTGTCTTCGCGTTTCTTCAAATCTTCGCGCTTGTCGTACAGTTTTTTCCCTTTACCCAAACCGATATCAAGTTTTACCCAGCCACCTTTCAAATACATTTTTAATGGCACTAAAGTCAAACCTTTTTCTTCGACTTTGCCGATTAATTTGCGAATTTCCTGCTTGTGCATCAGCAATTTACGGGTGCGGCGGGGTTCGTGATTAAAATAGTTGCTAGCACTTCTCCAAGGCGAAATGTGAACGTTGATGAGCCACAGTTCGCCGTTCCGAACTAAGCCATATCCGTCCCGCAAATTGGCTTTTCCTTCCCGAATTGATTTGACTTCGGTGCCCTTCAACTCGATTCCCACTTGGTATGTCTCTATAATTTCATAGAGATGGCGCGCTTGTCGGTTATCGCTAACAATTTTGTATCCTGGGCTTTTTTCGCTCATTTTTACCTCCGCTAAAATTAATTATTATAACGCTAGCTTCTCTGTAGAGAAAATCGAAGCTTGACAAAACTTAAATAATCGGTCTAGGCATTACCCATTTGGCTGAGCTAAGATGTCACCAACGTGAATGTCAAGCGGTATCATGCAGCGCACAAATATTCCCAATTCTGACCTTCCAGATGCTGTCAGTCCCAATTCGGCGGTTAATTTGGTTTGGCTGGCTCCTTTTTTGCTGGCGCTTGCTTGGTTTTGGGCCAATATCTCGGCAGTTAAGTGGCTGTTATCCTCGTTTGTTGAGATACCCACACTATACAAGATAGTAATTGGCTTTCTGATTGTAGCATTAGTAGTGCGATCGACTGGGAAGTGCGATCGCCCGCCCGGATTTTCGCCAAATTTCGTTTTGAGGCGATATCCGCTGCTGTTGATGTTGGGTGCGGGTATTTGCTCGATCGCCCTTCAGTGCATAATTGATATCAAACAAATTACTGTCCTACTGTTTATCCTCGGAACTTACGGGCTGTGCGGCTTAATGGTGGAGCCGAACTTTTGGCGAAAAAACTTACCAGTTGCGGGCTTGCTGGCTTGTATTTTACCATTCAATAGTCAGTTTAATAGCGGCTTAGGTTTGCCGGCGCGAGTGCTCACTGCTCAGATAGTAGAACAGTTGCTCTCTCTGCTGCACATTGGGGCTATTTCTTCTTACGATATTATCGTTTTGGAAAACGGCATCGCTCACGTTGACGTGCCTTGTAGCGGCATTAAAACCCTCTTAGTCGGAACGCTATTTTTGCTTGCCGCTACCTGGCTAGAATGCCGCAAATTGAGTTTAAAATGGCTGGCAGTGTGCGCTGCTAACTTCTTAATGTTAGTGTCTGCTAACGCTTTGCGAGTTGCCGTGCTAGTGCTGGTTGCCCAAGTTTTTCAACAGCCAACTTATGCAGCAATGCTGCACGTACCCCTAGGAATTGTGGGTTTAATCGGCGCTTGCTTTTTAAGTTGGTTAATGCTGCAAAAAGTTCCGAAATTTCAAGAAACAAAACAAATTGATTTTAACTCGCAACGGGATTTAGAAATACTCAAAAATCAGCCTTTTGCCAAACCGGGACTAATTGTGGCGGTGGCTGTTTTGGCCGTAATTTCTCAATTGTATCATGTAGAAAGTGAAAAATTAGCGATCGCCCCCCTGAAATTTCCCGAACCGATTGTGTCCGAATCAATCCCGCTGAATCCCAGCGAACAAAAATTCTTTGGCAATTACCCCGGCACCCAAACAGAGAAAAAGAGATTTGTGTCAGGCAACTTGCGCGGTTCCATGCTCACAGTAGCCAGCACATCTTGGCAGACTTATCACGCACCGGAGCTGTGTTTTGTAGCCAGCGGCATTCCAGTCAATCGCATAGAAAAAAAACAACTAACTCCTGAAATAACAGCGCGCTGGCTGTCTCTCAAAGACAACCAATTATCAGCAGTATACTGGCTGCAATCTGCACAGCTAACTACAGATAACTTCATGTCCCGTATCGGCAGCGACCTCACTAACAAAAACCATACTTGGGTGCTAGTTTCCATTTTATTTGACAGTTCGCTACAAGCCGAAAATCATGAAGTAAAAGAGTTTGCTAGTCATGTATACGATACCGTCAAACAAAGCTTACAAGGACAAATGAATGAAAATTAAACAGGTATTTAATGGAGTTTTTCAAACAATTTTTTGGGTATGGAATTTGACTTTTTTATCGATTGTTTACTTGGGAATTTTGCCGATTATAGGAGTGCCATTAATTAGGGCGACAATCGATGGCATCATCCCGCTAGAGTTTTCTTTGACGATGGCAGCTACGATCGCAGTACCCACAGTATGTACAGTAATAGGAGCTAGGCGTTTTAGCAAGCAACCCCTACAGCTAATGCGTTGGTTTTACGGCGTAGAAGCACCGCTATTTTTGCTGTGTTTGCTCCGCTTGTTCCTGCTGCGAGAACTCACCCCAGCTAGTTATCAAATCATCGCTACTATTGCTTTGTGCATTGCAGCATTTTTAGTGGAAATGCTGTACGGATATCTGGGTAAAAGAGAAAATGTTCAAAATATCTCAGATTCTCAAACTTCCCATAATAAACAGCCTCGTTTTTTAAGATTAATCGGAGAAAAGCGAAGTGCGTGGCTGCAATTAGGATGCCACAGTTTAATGCTAGTAGTGGGCATTTGGGCGGCAACATTGCTGATGTATTACGCTGTACCTGTGGCATTGTATACACTTTATGGATTCTTCACTGTAGTCATTGAATTTTTCAAGTTTACATGGGTATCAGCATTTTGGGATATCTTTAGATACGGGGAGTGGATCTGGGGTTTAATTTGGGTACCGCTATCGTTTATATTGTTTGGTTTAACCTGTAGCTTGTTCGTTGTCATGCCTTCGCTGTATGGCTTTCTTAACATTCATTCCGGGCGGAAAATATGGCAGAGTTTTGCTGCACAATACGGGAAAAATAAAGCGATAATTGGAAGTTTGGGAGTCATAGCAGCTTGGCTGGCTATTTTCGTCGCTTTGCAGCAGCAGCCACAAGTTGCAGCACTGAAAATGCTGGCGACTCCCCCCGCAAATGACACGGTTCGCCAAACTTTATTAGCCAAGTCTGATATAATTCGGTCCGGCTTAGTTAACGCTTATTTGTCCCCTTACCGCTACCTCAGCACTGTGAGAGAAAACAACCACATTTATGAGATATACAAAAACACTTTGAATTTACCTGACCAAGCGGCTCAAACGGTGCAGAATAGCTATAATTTTTTAATGTCGCCGTTTTTGTATCAAGGCTCTAGTGCTGATGCGGAAAAAGCCGAAAAACTCTACGGCGAATTCTTCGATACGGAACTGCAAAAAGGCGACACAGAAGCAGTAAAACACGCGGTACAGTCAACATCAAATCGGGAAGAAGCAAAAGCCGGTTTGCTGAATGTCAATCAAGAAAAAGTATGGTTGCAGTCGCAAGAAGTGACAGTCAAAGAAAACGGCGACTGGGCTGACGTTCAACTCTACGAAGTTTACAAAAATCAAACGCCCAACTTGCAAGAAGTATTTTACTACTTTTCCTTGCCGGAAAGCGCCGCAGTTACAGGAGTTTGGCTGGGCGATACTGGCGATTTGAAAAAGCGTTTTGCATTTACTGTATCGCCTCGCGGTGCGGCCCAGCAAGTCTACAACCAACAGGTAGTAGAAAGAGTCGATCCGGCTTTGCTAGAACAAATTGGTCCCAAACAATACCGTTTGCGGGCTTTTCCAATCCCGGCCAAACGAGAATTCACCCAAACTGATGGGCCAACGGAAATGCACCTGTGGCTTACTTACAAAGTCATGCGCCAGCCGCAGGGTTGGGTGATGCCTGTTTTGGCTGAGAAACGCAACATTTTTTGGAACCAAAATACTCGCCGCACGATCGCCGGAAAAGAGGTAAAATACAGCGGGAAAGAAGCAAGAGAAACTTGGCTGCCACCATTTTTGCCCGCAGTCGCACAGCAACCGCTAACAGCGCAGCAGGCGGTTCTACCGGGAGCAAATATTATTTCTGCTAAGCCGCTGGCTGATGCAAATTACTCGCTACCGCAAGGCAAAAAATTTGCAGTTATTCTCGATACTTCCCGCAGCATGGCGGCGGAAAAGAAGGAAGTAAAAGAGACTTTTGAATGGTTGAAAGCTAATGCAGCAGGCAAAAATGGTGTTGATTTGTATGTCGCTAGCGCTGCGGGAATGCCACCTAAGTTTGTGGAAGATGTACGCAATTTCGATGCGGCAAAGGTGACATTTTACGGTACGATTCAGCTCAAAGATATGCTGCAACAGTTTGCACAGTTGCGGGGCGATAAAAGTTACGATACTGTATTTGTGGTGAGCGATCGCCACAGTTACGAATTATCGGACGATCGCAAACCTAAACTTTCCATCTCTGCACCCCTATGGACAGTGCATTTGGGTGCTTTGCCCCCCGGCTACGACGACGCAACTTTGAAGGTAATTCAAGATAGTGGCGGCGGAGTTGCTACGGATATGAAAGAGGCGATGCAGCGAGTGGCGACGACAGCAGCTTCGGGCAAATCTACAGTTAGCGTTGTTGACGGCTATGTTTGGAGTTATGCCAAAACCCCGCCCTCGAAAAAAACCGCAAAATCGGCGGCAGTTGCAGAGTCAAAAAATGCCGGAAATGAAGGCTTTAAACCCATAGCTGCGCGGCAGTTGATAACGGCACTTAGCAAGCAGAAAAGTTCAAATCAATTGACGCAACTGGATGCAATGCACGCGGTGGCTAAAAATTTCAAAGTGGTGACTCCTTATTCTTCGATGATTGTGTTAGTTAATGACGCGCAAAGGGAGCAGCTAAAAGCAGCGGAAGCTAAGAATGATCGATTTGAACGCGAGGTAGAATCGGGTAAGGAGGAGTTAACTAAGCCGAATAATCCTCTGAATGTTTCGGGGGTTCCTGAACCGGAAGAATGGCTGCTTTTGGCGGTAGGTGCGATCGGGCTTTTGGTGATTTTTCTCCGTCAGCGGCGCGCGAAAATGGTAGGTTGAAAGCGACTCCCTCTATGGATGGTTCGGCGGTTGAAACCGCTCCTTGTCAAACAAAGTCTGCCTCCGCAGACTAAGAGAGTGAGGGGGTATTTAAGCCGGACTTGATATCAAATATTAATCTACAGTCGTCTTGAGACGACTTCAGCTATGAGACAGGGGTTTAAACCCCTGTCGGACTTAGCTAATAACGAATAACTAATCTATTTCTACAAAAACGCGATCGCCCTCAATCTTTACCGGATAAGATTCCAGGGAATCGGCGGGTGCATTTAAACATTTACCAGTATCTAACTTGTACTGATATTTGTGAAAGGGACAGGTAATGATACCGCTGCTTACCTTACCCATGTCGATCGGATATTCTAAATGAGTGCAAGCATTGCGGTAACAAGTGACATTCCTGCCTTGACGATTCAAAATCACTGAAGTACCCTCAACTTTTACCTTCAACACACCCCATTCGGGAACTTGATTGAGCCCTGTTATCTCTACCCACATATAATCTTTCTCGGTTTAAATAAATTATTGCAAATTAATGCGCGATCGCCCTTAAATGCAGGACAATGATAGGTGCGACACTCTCCACACCTGAGAACCTAACCGTTTTCCTCGCCATCTCCCAGGTACAACCTGACGAATTCATCAGCCGCCTCCCGATTGAATGTCTGCAACGCTTGCTTAATCGCAAATACCGCCTCGGCGGACGGATCTCGTTCTTCGCTCACCCAACGGCTAACGTTTGAGCGATCGATTTCCATCTTTGCCGCCAATTGATATTGACTGATATCGTATGCCTCCAAGATTTGTCTGAGGGCTTTACCTGCTTTTCCCATGTTCCCGATTGTGTCAGAGAGTCACGATCCTGTAAACGTTGCTGATTGTCACAAAGTGCGGTAAACTTTGTAGATTAAGTGCGATCGTTTTTTCCCTCTCAATTTAATTGTATGGCTCGTCAAATACCAGAGTTGGGCTGGGGCGATCGCCTAGCCCGCTGCTAACCGGCGTAAACTTACGCATATAAGGAGACCTGTACCCTAAAACAATATCCGACTTGGGTACTCCGACTTCAATTAACTCATTAGCAATTCCTACTTCAGTTCCATCTCGCTGAATCCAAATCTTGTCCTCTTTAATATCGATGTGAATAACGCAACCATAAACTCGTCTTTCTCCACGCCATCCCACATGAAACATCAAATAGCGATCGCGTTTGATGTCACAAGCAATTTCAGTTTCTATCTCCCCATTGTCCGAACCGCAGCTAGAGTGTTTTTCAATGATTGATTGAATGAGCTGCCTATACTTTTCTATTTCCATATAACGATCGCCTCTCTCGCAGGATTAAACACAATCAAGTTTAATTGCATCCGCGTCACTGACATTCGAGCTAAACGCCGTGTAAAAAACTCTTCATAAATATCTTCTGGAATTACCAGATACAAGATTAATTAGGATCGTTGTTACTCCTCAGTGTAAAAAATATTATCATTTTTTATCTCTTTAACAGAAAAAGCATAACCAATTCCTACATTCGCAGATCTTTCTATTTCGTAAGTCAATTGCAATATCTGTTCCTGATTAGCTACCATCCCTTGTACTGGATTGAATTGACCTATAAAGATGGCACCTTGGGAATTTTGATGGTGTAAAAATTGTATATTTTCTTGTATAATTAAACGTAATTTTTTAAACATTTGTGTTAGTCCCGTTGCTTTGCGAGTGATTATTCCAATAACTTCAGATGTTTCCAGGTCAATGAGTGGCCCGCCGGAGTTGCTAGCATTCACGCTTCCGTCAATTTGTATAATATCAACCATTTTACTTTTATAAAAAGATGAAATGATTCCCATGTGACAGACCAGATTCAAGTGATCTAATGGATATCCTAAAAATAAAACAGAGTCTCCAATTCGTTGTTTGTGAGGATTGCCAAAAGAAAAGTTATAAAGTTCTTTTTTTCGTAAATCCGGAATATCAAAAACAATGTAATCGTAATTTCTTTCATCTGAAGTCGTTGTTACAGTATTTAGAAAATCTTTACAAGTTAATTGAATTCCATCCAAGAGAATCTGATCGCTATCATAAGTTCTTAGTAAAACAATAGAATCACGAGGAGCCTGATAAGCGACATGATAATTAGTTACTAAATAACCATTTACCATGAAACCGGTTCCCGATGCTGCACGCTCTCCATTGATAGTATGCACGATATGAACAACACCAGATTTTACTTTTTCTACAAGCTCGGCGGTAGACTTTGTAACAGAAGTTGGAGGGGAGTTTGAATTAACAATTTGCATAAACCCTGATGATGAAAATAAGTGAAGAACTAATTAACCTTAGCGTTAGGCAAAAAGCTCAGATTACGGACAACCGAACCCAGCCAGTCGTAATTACTGAACAACTTCACGACCATCAGCGCTCGATCATCACCAACGAGAAGACAGTAAAAGAAAAGATAGGAGCAGCATCTGTGGATCTCTGTTAGCGATCACACTCAGTCACCGCGACCATGCTGGTTTTTGAGCTTGTGACTCCTAGCCTGACGGTTGCTTAGACTTAGACGCATGGTTGGAGTGATGGCGATGCTTAAGGATGAATCTGACTCAAAATCAACCGCAACCGATCGTAATCATCCTTCAGCAAAACACTCAAACTCCTCCCCGCTTCCACCAACCAAGATCGATCGCGCATCCGCAACTGATAAATCTCCCGAATCGCCGCCGCCGTCAGCGCATCCACTGGCGCATTAGCCACCCCCAGCAGCGTCCTCAAAAAATCCAACTGCACCGTAAAATCAATCACCTCATCCGGTTCGCAGCGATAAACCGCCTGGTGAATTTGCGGCGGGCGCGGCGGCAAATACTGATAAATTTTACCCCGCGATGGGCCGTGACCGTTCAACCTTTCCGGCGCAGTCTCAAACCCCACAATCGCCACTCGAAACTCGGTTTTGAGCATCGCAAAAATCTGCGGTTGTTCTTCCCGCAACTCTTCCAGCGACAAACCCAAAGCCCGAGCTCGGTGCACCGAGTCGATCGGGCTAGTCGTCGCGTAATAAACCACACCGTAGATTTGATTTTTTGACTCTTCATCCAGCGCCTTAACCCAACTTCCAAAAGGCGGCATCACCGGAAAACTCAAGTCATCCGGTTCCAAACATTGAGCCATAAATTCCGAAGTTGCCGTCTCGATTACCTCAGCAATGCGATCGGGATGGCGCTCTTTTGTAGCAAATTGGGGTAAAGGTAAACGCATAGTTTAGTCAGTTGACAGTTGACAGTTGACAGTTGACAGTTATTATTTTTGAATCTATTCCAATAATCAGTAACCAATAATTACTGACTACTGACTACTGACTATTGACTACTGACTAATTACTATTTCGCGCGGCCAGCAGTAGCATCCACGAGATCCAACTGCGAAAGGCGGAACGTGATCAGCTTGTCCCAATTGCCACCTTCAAACAGTACCGCGACTTTCCCGTCGGTAACTCGCTGGACAAGTCCTTGAAAGCCGTAGTAAATCTCGCCCTTATCTTTAACTCGAACTGCCGAACCTGGAAAAATCATAATTGTTTGAAAGTTAAGTTTGACTGTTTATAGTTTACCGTTTCTCGTTTCTAGTTCCCAAGCAGAGCCTGAGAACTAGGCAAATCTTCGTCAACCGGAAGACACGAGGCAAAGCCCAGAAACGAGAGTTTGTTAGGCTAAAGCTGCTACGGAAACTTTACCGGCAATCCTACCCGCGATCGCCCGCAACTCCCTTGCCGAAGCAGAACCCGGTTGTCCCACCACGATCGGCACCCCCGAATCGCCACCTTCCCGCAGCGGAATTTCCAGCGGAATGCGGCCTAACAGCGGCACTCCCAACTCAGCAGCAGTCTTTTCCCCGCCACCAGAACCGAAAATATCGTATTGCTTGTCAGGCATATCCGGTGGCACAAAATAGCTCATGTTTTCCACAATTCCCAATACCGACACTCCCAACTGCTGGAACATCTTCAACCCCTTGCGGGAATCCAACAAAGCCACCGTCTGCGGCGTCGTCACGATCACGACACCAGCCATCGGCACCGCCTGCGCCATTGTCAACTGCGCGTCTCCAGTACCCGGAGGCATATCGACAATCAGATAGTCTAAATCGCCCCAATTCACCTGATAGAGGAATTGCCGGATGATCCCGTTCAACATCGGGCCGCGCCAAATCACAGGTTGGTCTTTCTCAATTAAAAATGCCATCGACACCAATTTGACACCGTAGTTGAAGGCTGGTTCGAGGCTTTCCCCGCTTTTTCCGTCCCTAACCATCACTTTCGCGTCCCCCAAACCCAACATTGTCGGGTCATTGGGCCCATAGATATCCGCATCCAGCAAACCCACCTTAGCGCCGGTTTGCGCCAACGCTACTGCCACGTTTACCGCCACCGTGCTTTTGCCGACGCCGCCTTTACCGCTGGAAATTGCGATAATATTTTTCACGCCTTCAATGCCTTGGCGATCGACCACTCCCTTCTGCTGCGGCGTCTCGGCTGTCACCTCCACTGCCACTTTTTCGACTCCTGGCAACTGTTTGACCGCTTTTTGGCAATCTTCGACAATAAATTCTCGCAGCGGGCAAGCAGGCGTTGTCAGCACTAAAGTAAAACTGACGACACCGCCGTCAATTTTTATGTTACGAATCATGTTCAATTCCACCAAACTCTTTTGAAGTTCGGGGTCTTGCACAGGTCGCAGAATTTCTAAGACTGAACTAACATCGAGTGTATTGGGCATTGTGTTCTCCACCATAGCTCTGCAATTGGGTTAGCGAATTTTCGATCGCAGGTTTAAGTATATTTTTATTGCTATTTTTTAATGTAACTTCATAGCGATCATTTGCAGACCTACGGTGGCATAATTACATGGCAACTGGATTTGGGAATCATTGCCCATCTAAGACTAAAATCTGACAACAGAAAATTTTATGACAGTTTCTACCACACTTAAAACCGCCACTTCCCCGTTTTTGCCACCGGCTGACTCTAGAGCTAGAGTCAGTCAATTTATGAAAAGCCTACAAGACGAAATTTGTCAATCCCTCGAACAGCTTGATGGCAGTGGCAAATTTAAGGAGGACTCTTGGGAACGATCCGAAGGCGGCGGCGGACGTTCTCGCGTCATGCGCGAAGGCAATATTTTTGAACAAGGGGGAGTCAATTTTTCCCAAGTGTGGGGCGAAAGTTTGCCGGCTTTGATTCTGGCCAAGCACCCAGAAGCCGCCGGTCACGATTTCTATGCAACTGGCACTTCGATGGTGCTGCACCCCCGCAATCCCTACTTGCCTACGGTTCACCTGAATTATCGCTATTTTGAGGCCGGCCCGATTTGGTGGTTTGGCGGCGGTGTGGATTTGACTCCTTATTACCCGTTGGCTGAGGATGCAGCTCATTTCCACAAAACTCTGAAAGCAGCTTGCGATCGCCACCATCCCGGATATTATCCGACATTTAAACTTTGGTGCGACGAATATTTCTACCTGCCTCACCGCCAGGAAACCCGCGGCGTGGGCGGCCTGTTTTTTGACTACCAAAGCGCTCAAGGCGCGCTTTACCGCGACCATCATGTCAAAGGCAAGGCCGCTGAGTGCAGCAACAACATCGGGGTGCCGGAACCTAGAACTTGGGAGTCGCTGTTCGCCTTCGTACAGGACTGCGGCCGGGCATTTTTGCCGGCTTACACCCCCATTATTGAAAAGCACCGATCGAAAGAATACGGCGATCGCGAGCGTAATTTCCAACTTTACCGCCGCGGCCGTTACGTTGAATTTAACTTAGTGTACGATCGGGGCACGACCTTTGGCTTGCAAACCAACGGACGCACCGAATCGATTCTCATGTCCCTGCCGCCTCTGGTACGCTGGGAGTATTGTTTCGAGCCAGAACCCAACTCTCCAGAAGCCGAACTCTACTCGAAGTTCTTAAAACCGCAAGATTGGGCGAATTGGATGCCTCAGCAGTCACCGACCTGAGTTAAACTACTGGGAAAGTAACCACCGCGATAAATAGTAATAAATTTGAGGGAAGGGTCAGTGATTCATATTGATCAAAAAACCCACACGCTTCAAGACGGTACAACAGTTATCGTCTTAGCACCGACAGGACGGTTGGACATCACGACAGCTTGGCAATTCCGCCTCAAGTTGCAAGAGTGTATTTCCAAACTTAGCCGCCATGTCGTCGTGAATCTTGGTCAGGTAAACTTTATCGATAGTTCTGGCCTGACCTCATTGGTAGCAGGTATGCGCGATGCGGATAAAGTTAAGGGAAGTTTCCGCATTTGCAATGTTCATCCAGAAGCCAAACTGGTGTTTGAAGTCACCATGATGGATTCTGTGTTTGAAATCTTTGAAACGGAAGAAGAAGCTCTAGAGGGGGTGCCGCGCGCCAGTTGAGCCCTCCCGCCGACATCGGTTGCGGTGTAAGGACAATTTAAATCAAACAAAACCTGCCTCCGCAGGTTGAAGAAGACCGGGCGATTGAAATCGCGTCTACACAAACAAAACCTGCCTCCGCAGGTTAAAGACCGGGCGGTGAAAATTACGTCAACTTCTTTTTTAGTCCGCGGAGGCGGACTTTGTTTGTGTAGACGCGGTTTCAACCGCCGTCTGATTTGCTCCCAAACCTATTAGCCAGTATCTCAGAAGCAAAATCCTGGCGCTTGACAAATCTCAAAGGGCCCATTAAAGCCCCCCAGATAGCCTTGCCTGTCGTGGGGCTTATTCCTTTGTCGTAGCTGATAAATTCCTCGCCTGCGGCTTCAAATCCCAAGTCTACTTGGTAGTTTTGCCCGCCGTAGGTAAAGCCGCAGCGAGTGCCCTCCGGCAAAGATGCCCGAAAACGATAGCGGTTTGAGGCTAAATTTTGCACCGCCACGGAGAGGGTGCAGCCTGGGAGGAATTCGATTTGCTCCCTGGTTAGTTTTGCTAACAAGTCGGGGTTGCTACCTGCTCCTTTGACGGCTGCGATATCCTTGAACATATAATACTGAGCTTCAATCAGTCCTGGCGCTATCTGTGAGTGCCTCAGTTGCACGATGCGGGGGCGGTATGGCTTGTCTAATTCCAGAATGTTGGCTTGTTCGGCAAACAGGGCAATGCTGGGTTCGGAAAATAACGGAACCGGCAGGGGTCTTTGCCACAAACGAAGGTGGACGTACCACGTCGGCTCTGCTAGCGCTTGTTCTCGGTTGTCAAATTCGCCCGCCATGTACTGGGCTAAAGCTATTAATTCTGGAGAAATTGTCATGTTTGTTGGATTTTTCACGATTATGACTTGACAAAAAAACTTAATTGTGATAAAGAACCGATCTGGGCAAGTCAGAAGATTAGATTTATGAGCGATCCCAGAAGAGCTATGATTGTAAAGATACTGGGGTTTTACCCTCCTATTGCGACATATTAATTGTTGCTGCCGATCGCGCGTAAAATCTTTTTGATAAAATTTTGTCTCGCAAGGAGGCGGCAACGCTTAAAAAAACTGGCAACTTTTGTCAGCCCGATCGCAGAATTGACTCCCCGACTTTACTCACGCCGCGCTGGCACGCCCGCTACGGCAAAATTATTTATCTATAAGACTCAGGTGAACAATAACCGTACTGTTTCAGATACTAAGCGAAGTTTCTATACGATTCACACTCGACCGATCAACTCAATTTACCGTCGAGTGGTGGAAGAGTTGATGGTAGAAATGCACTTGCTTTCGGCGAATGCCGATTTTCAATACGACCCGATTTATGCTTTGGGTGTAGTGACAGCTTTTGATCGATTCATGCTCGGGTACGCCCCTGAAGCAGACAGACTTTCGATTTTTAACGCTTTGTGCAAGTCCCTAGAAGACGATCCCGAACGCTACAAGCAAGACGCTCAGCGCTTGGAAAGCTTGGCAGATAGACTTTCCGGGTCAGAGTTGCTCTCGTGGCTCGATCGTTCGACCAGCTTTGAAGATACAGGAGATTTGCAAGCGTCTTTAGGGGCGATCGCCAGCAACCCTCAATTTAAGTACAGTCGCTTGTTCGCGATCGGTTTGTTCTCGCTATTAGAAAAAGCTGACCCTAACTTAGTAAAAGACCAAGAAACGCGAAACGACGCGATCGCCAAAGTCAGTGCGGCCTTGCACCTGCCAGAAGACAAAGTTAGCAAAGATTTAGATTTGTACCGCAGCAATTTGGAAAAAATGGCTCAAGCGCGAATAGTGCTTCAAGATGTCATCCAAGCGGAACGGAAAAAACGCGAAAAGCGAGAAACAAAAGTTACCGCTGGCCCCTCGGCAGACTCTTCTGACAGCAACAATTAATCGTTGGAAAAAACAAGTCATATCGTGTCCGCTCGATTAACCGCACGCGCGATGAATCTTGGTTGCTCAAAAACTAGAAATCCCGCTTTCTCTCAAGAGAGCGGGATCGACTTAATCAAAATAGAGCTGTTGGGGTGGTACTAAGGCTGCGGCTCAAAATTAGTGGCGTTAGCTTGCAGCCAAGTGCTTAGCTGTGAAAGAACTTCGTTTCCCGAAGACTTGCCCAAAGCTGTGGGGTTTGGGGTGTCTGGCCTGTCCAAGTTGCGGGCGATCGCTGCGTTGACTTCTTTGGAAATCAAATCGTGAAGTTGTTCTTTAGCCCTAGCTCTTTGAAAATGAGCTCCCTCTTCCGTCGTAGCGTACAGAGGTGGCAGCCTATTTAAAGCATAAGCTGCAATATCTCCCACATCCAGACTTAGGTCGCTCGTCGCCTCAATTTCTGCCACCCTAGCGATCGCATCACTGAGTACCAATTCTTCCATCACGTTGATGAACTGTTTGCGTGGCAGAACCACAACTTCGCCCGTCAACAAAGATCCCATCAGACGATCGAGAGCCATGTACTCTTCGATCGACAATTCCGAAGCAGTATTGCAGATCCGTCCCACCTCAGCTTCCATAGACGGCGTTAAATAGCCATCCTGCAAAGCCTGTTCAACAATTTTTTCAATACTCATATATGCGTCCCCGCTCAACGGCATCATCAATAAAGTTTTGTGAAGACGCGATTGTTAGCGTCTTGAGATTCGAGTTTTGAGAGTTGAGTTGAGAATTTTTATACAAATCCTAACTCAATACTGATAACCCATCACAGTTATCTGCACACCCCAGCCACAAACTTACCCCATAATTGACTGATAAATTCGTCAAAATCAGTAATAATTCCTACTCAATTCCCTGAAGCCGCCAAGGTACAGGATCTACGGACTGCCCATGCACGTAAAGTCCCCAATGCAGGTGAGGGCCTGTAGAAGCCCCTGTTGACCCCACAGTACCAATTACTTGACCGGCTTTCACGACATCGCCTTCCTTGACATCAATCCGGCTGAGGTGCATCAAAATACTTGCTACCCCCTGACCGTGGTCGATACCAACCACGTTTCCGTGGATTTTGAAGCCTTGCGATTCACGTCCCACTAGAGACACGCGACCTGCTGCTGGTGCCACTACAGGGGAACCGGAAGCACCCGCGTAATCAACGCCGCGGTGGTAGTAGTCTTGAGCAAATACCCCATTATAATAACGTCGCACCCCGTAAATAGTAGTAATTTCGCCGGAGTTGGGGCGCAACAATTTGCCGTCCCAAAATTTTTCGGGTGTCACCAGTGCTTTAAATGCGTCTACGCGATCGAATTCAGCATCTGTACCTTCGCTGTCTTTCCCAGGCGGTAGCCAGATGGATTGAGTGGGAAAATTTCGCGATCGAACTTGTACACTCAATTTCTGCACTTGTCCGTCACCTGCGACTTGAAGAAGGCGGGCACCGGCTTTCTCAACCGGCGTCGTCGGCAGCAGGGCTCGAAAGCGTCCGTTGCCGATCGGAAACGCGGGGTAGTTTTTTTGTTCTAGAGAAACTGTAGGAGTTTCCCCGCCCTTACCGTCAACCTGAATCATTACTGACAGCGTATCTCCCAGTTCGGGATTTTGTGGTGTCACGACTACCTGCAAAGCTTGCACCGGCAGGGCAAAACTTAGAAAGCCGGCCACAATAGGCGCGATCGAACTGGCGGTTAGCTTGTTTGCTTTCAATTGCCACCACCGCAAAATCAGACCTGTAATTATTTCCGTACTTAGTCCGCAGTTGTCTCGATTCACAGTCATTACCATCACTAGCTGTCCTTAACCTTTCTCTCGCTGAGATATTTTTAACTATCTAGACTAACTATAGCAATCCTCAATGGATCTAGAGAAACAGCCGTAGATAAAAAGCTTGGGAAACTCAAAGATTTGCAGCTCAGAGATTAACTTAAATCAATACTTAACTTCAGGTGGTAAGAATAATAAAAATTCCCGTAGTGCGGGGAGGAAATCCCGCTTGAGCCAGACGCTCACCCTACCGTTTTCACCGCCAATCCAGGGGAGCCGAAGTTTCAACATAAAAAATAATAGCATCTATAACCGGATGAGATTATATTTTATCAGCCATAGCTACTGTTACATAGCTTTCAATAATTGGTATTAGTTATAATAGTTAACAGCGCTGCGACAAAATTATTTTTTTAATCTCAAATCCGCGCTTCATCGTCGGGCGTAAAATCGAATCAACATTCAACAGGAGCATCTCAATGAAAGCAGGCAAGCTAGAAATTGGAGTTTTGAGGCTCTCTTGCTGCGAGGCTCTCTTGCTGCGAGGAAAGAGGAAGAAGGAAGAAGCCAGAAGAAGTGTTTTTACAAATATGAGATGCTCCCCATTCAACACTCAACCATCATTCATTTTTTCTACACCGAGTCAACAGTCAACTATTCCGGTGCCACCGGAATTGATAGAAACCTTCTGCTGTTAAATTAATTGTTGATTGACTGTTTACTTTCCTAGAACATTCCTCAAACTCTCTAGTTATTAGAGCCTAATTTTTGGGTGATAATATGTAGGGCTTGCTGAATAGAACTAGAAGCTATGACTGCCAAGGATTTCAAGATTTTTAAACACAAAAAAGTGCAAGGTTATGACGTTTGTCGGCTCAAAATCCTTGGATTTCGATGGAATTTTGTGGAGTAAATTTGGGAACCCATCTCCGAATCTTCCATTTTTCAAGCTGTTTGGCACCTAGATTCGATTTGTGGACTTTTTCAGCAAGCCCTATGTATTATTAATTATTCCCAATTTTAAAATCTCACATCAAAAATGTTATGACATAAAAATCGAGAATTCCTCTAGTCTTATTACCGAGATTTATAGGGATTCAAAGGTAGCGGTGAAGCCATTTAAGGTCAAGCATTCTTCTATAAATTCCTCTACATCATTGACATTCTCAAGCTGATATTCCATAATCCTTTGACCATCGCCTTTCATCTTTTTGGAAGAAAGAGGTGTGGCAGGATATTTATCTGCGATCGCTTTGAAAGCTTTAGAATGGGTATCCCAGCTTTCAGCAGAACATTTTATGATTAAAAGCCACATGATTAAATTCCTCCTTGGGTTTGGTTTGCCAATAGTCTGACACGAGTAAAACTTAGATCGATAGTGCCAAAAAATCAAGGGATTCGGTGGTTTGGAAAAAAGCTAAAAGCCGATCGACTATGTGAGCGACACCACCCTTAACATTCGACTCAACGTTCAAAGGCATCACCGGATCATGGAGTGATAAGCGTAACAGAAACCAGCCGGATTCGCTAGCTGACGTGCAGGAAATTCGCAGACCTTCGTAGTTATTGGGAACTATTTTCCAGTCTGCTTGCGTTGAGACAAATTCTTGCAGTTGTTCAATAACGCGATCGCCGTGAGCCTTGAAATCATCTACACCAAGTTTAATCCTAAATTCTGCACTTTCTTCCGGTTCTTTTAAATTCGCAATTAAATCTGGCAAAGATTGGTTTGCTAGCTTTGACTTAGCCAATTCAATCAATAATTTGCTGACCAAATAAGCGCCATCATCCAAAAAGTAATTTTCTTTCAAAGCTCCATGTCCAGAGGTTTCAATCGCCAGCCATGATTCCTGTCCGGCTTCATTGAGGCGAACCGACTCGTCAATCACATTTTTGTAGCCACGTTTAAAGCGATGGTGAATCCCTTTTATATCCTGTTCGATGAATTGTGTCAAGCCATCGGAGGTGATAGAATCGGTAACAATGGTAGAGCCTGGGTGTTCTTGTAATACGATCGCAGAAATCAAGGCAATTAAGCGATTGCGATTGAGTTCATTGCCAGCTTGATCGACGGCCGCACTGCGATCGACATCGGTATCAAAAATAATCCCAAAATCAGCTTGATGTTCAATTACCGCTTGACAAATTGACTGCATTGCCTGTTTATCTTCAGGATTGGGTACGTGATTGGGGAAAGTACCATCTGGTTCTAAAAACTGACTGCCGGTAGTGTCTGCACCTAAAGGTTTTAAGACTTTATCAACATAAAAACCGCCAGCACCATTGCCCGCATCCACAACAATTTTTAATCCTGTTAGTGGTTGCTCAAAATTATCGGGATGATTGACTGATTCCCTAATTTTTTTGACAAATTGGTTGGCGTAAACTGAGATAAAATCATGCTTTGTAATTTTACCGGGCGATGCGGCTGGCTGAAAGTAATTGCTTTGGGCTAGTGTTAAGATATCTGTAATATCCTGTTTTTGTAACCCACCTTTGGCGGTGAAAAACTTTAAGCCGTTGCGATTAAAGGGCAAATGGCTAGCAGTGAGCATAATCGCGCCGTCGCAATCAAAACCAGGGGTAATGGTACTCATAAACATGGCGGGGGTTGAGGCCATTTCAAAGTCGTACACGGTTGCACCAACTGAGGCGATTCCCTCCATTACTGCTTGCATTAAGGTTGGCCCTGATAGGCGACTGTCACGCCCGATCGCGATCGTTAATTCTGCCGCTGGTTTCTTGACTTTTTGCACCAGCCAACTGACAAAGGATTTACCTAAGATTGTCGCAATTTCGGGCGTTAGGTTGACTTTTTCATTGGGAACGCCTTCGAGGGCGATACCGCGAATGTCTGATCCATTTTGAAGTTTTGTCCAGTTGAAGATTTGCATAATAATTGATGGTAAGTAAAAAGATCGGAGTCGGCGGTTGAAACCAATCATACAAAGTTTTGTCTGTAGCTATACGGTTCGAGTCAGCTTAGCCGAACGTCTTTCGCGGACTCAGAAATAAACAGGGGAGAAATTTTGGATTTGGTATTATTAGTCATTACGGTGACAGAGTTTTTCAATTCAATCAGCTAATCGGCATTTAGGTTGTATTTAAAGAAACAATCCCAGTCTTGTGGGTGGGATTTGAGCAACGCCCAAAATATCCAATTGAAATTTTGAACAGCTTACTGAGAATTTTGGCCCCATCACCGCTAAGATTAATCTCTAATTTCTTAGTCGCGTTCAACGCTGTAAATTGCCTGCAAGCGGAACTCACCATGAGCGGGAACTTCCACAATATCTGTAGCTGCATTGGTCGTTTCTACGCAGAGTAAACGCTGATAATCTGCATCATCAAGGTCGGCCATATTTGCAGAAATTGTCACCCAGGGATTCCACACTACGACGGATTTACTACCCGATGATTTAATGCGAATCCGACGATTGAGGGCGCTATCGTCAATGACTAATTCGTTGGTGACATCAAGATAAATGCGATCGACTTCACCTGTAATTGCTACTGCACCCACTTGAGTTTTTTCGACACCACCATCAGCTTTATCAAGATACTGGCTATTTTCTAAACCCAAAACCTGCACCCGGTTGATATCGCCGACTTGGAAATAGGTGTGGAAAGCTTGGGTGAGGGGAAATGCTTTGTCGCCCTTATTGCGGGTGATTAATTCTACAGTGAGGCTGGTGCCGATCGTAATTGCGATCGCCAGTTCAAAGGCTTGTGGCCAAATTGCTCTAGTTTCATCGGTATCCTTGAGTCCTAGAGTGACTTTGGTTGCGCCGTCTGGGGTTGTGGCGGTTTCTAGCACATTCCAGAGGCGATTCCGCACAAACCCATGACTCGGACGCCCCAAGGCTTCGGGATCTGGGCCAAACCAGGGCCAACAGATGGGTATACCGCCTTTGATGGCTTTCCCTTCGGCGTAGTAGGCTTTTTCGCTGAGGAACATCAAGTCTGTGGCTTCGGTGGCTGGTTGAAAGGAGAGCACTTGACCGGAATACACAGAAATTAAGGCTTTGGCTTGACCGTTGTCGATGTGAATCATCGGGAAACCACCGTTTCCCGTGGCGAAGGTGAGGTGGCCGGCAATGCCGTAGTCTGTGTTTAATTGGTCAATACTCATGCTGTTGGCTTGGTGAATTGCTTTACAATTATCCGATATTATGGTTGCGAGATTGATTAGATTGTTGGGTTGGACGGGGGAAGGTGCGATCGACACAACGATGCACTCAGAAGAACGAATTGGGAGTGCCAACCGATCGCGAGGGGATGTGCGATCGCACCCACATCTTGCACCATTGCCCATAAGTTTTTCAAGAGCGGGCTAGAAGCCCACCCCACAAGATTCATCCCAAAGTTATGCAATGTCAGAATCGAAACTTCACCTGTCAGTGACGGAGTTTCGCCCAAACCCGGTAAGTCCACTTCGATCGCTTCCCGTTAAGCAGCGAGCTCGTTGATGCTGCGATTCCCCGATCGCCAGCTTCCGCCCAAACCGTGAATCAGCAGCAGCGGCTTGCCTGTGCTGCGTCGGATATGGTTCAATTCACCAGCCATTGTTCCAGTTCAGCCGTTGAGCCGTATTGAATTGAGAGTCGATCGACTCTCATGCGCGCCACTTCAAAACTCCTGACGAGTCGGACGGATGATCATTTCGTTGACATCCACATCACCGGGCTGCTCGATGGCATAGGCAATCGCCCGGGCGATCGCATCTGCATCAATGGCGACTGAATACAACTGATTCACCCCTGATGCCGTATCACCATGAGTGATGGTACTGGTTAACTCAGTGGCAACTGCACCGGGTGAAATGTTGGTAGAACGAATTTCACCGTTTGACTCCAGCCGCAGCCCTTCAGAAATCGCTCGCACGGCATATTTGGTAGCACAGTAAACTGCCCCCGCCGGAAATACTTTATGTCCTGCAACAGATGACAAGTTGATTACGTGCCCCGACTTCTGTTGGCGCATAGTCGGCAGCACCGCAGCGATGCCGTAAAGCACGCCTTTAATGTTGACATCAATCATTTGATCCCACTCATCGACCTTAATCTGGTCGAGGGGAGACAGTGGCATTAAACCCGCATTATTGACCAGCACATCAATGCGTCCATAGGTTTCAAGGGTTGCGTCCGCCAATGCTTGCACCTGGGCGCGATCGGCAACATCGGTGACTCGATAGGCAACGGTGCCACCTGTTTTTTCGATCGCAGCCACCAAGTCTTTGAGCCTATCTTCGCGGCGGGCAGCAAGCATCAGTTTGGCTCCGCTGGCGGCTAAACGATGAGCGGTGGCTTCACCTAAACCGCTACTTGCTCCTGTAATGATGACAACCTTGTTTTGAATCTCAGACATATTCACTCCTGTTTGTTGATTAAATCGGCTCACCTAAAACCGATCGCAAATTCGCCTAATTACCAAGCGCGATCGTATTGAATTGGAGCAGGAACGGATTGACGTAGTTGCTTCGCAGCCCGCATCGGCCAATAAGGATCGCGCAGCATTTCTCTGCCAAGTAATACCATATCTGCTTGACCGGTACGGATGATTTGGTCAGCCTGGGCGGGTGCAGTAATCATACCAACGGCTCCGGTGGCGATGTTGGCTTCGCGTCGAATGCGATCGGCAAAAATAGTTTGATAACCTGCACCCGTCGGAATCTTTTCACCCGGTACAATTGCGCCTGAAGAACAATCGATTAAATCAACGCCCAGTGACTTTAATTTATCGCTGAGTGCAATACTTTGTTCAATGTCCCAACCATTTGGAACCCAATCGGTTGCAGAGATGCGAACCCAAAGCGGTGTTTGATCGGGCAAAACATTTCGCACCGCTGGCACGACTTCACATAAAAACCGGATGCGATGCTCAAAACTGCCACCATAGTCATCTGTCCGTTGATTGCTCAAGGGAGACATAAATTCATGCAGTAGGTAGCCATGAGCCGCATGAATCTCTATTACGTCAAATCCCGCTTCTATGGCGCGTTGAGCTGCGTTGACAAAGGATGCCGTCAACTTTTGAATGTCTTCGATACTCAGAGCGATCGGGGCAGGGCGATCGGGTTCAAATGGAATGGCGCTAGGGGCGATCGAAGTCCATCCTCCTTGAGATTCCGAAAGCAAGTCGCCGCCATCCCACGGAGGCGCTGTACTGGCTTTTCGACCTGCATGAGCAAGTTGAATTCCTGCAACCGTACCGTTGCGGTGAATTAACTCGACGATTCGCGCCAACATTTCAATGTGAGCATCTTGCCAGATTCCCAAATCTTGCGGCGTAATTCGTCCTTCAGGCTCGACTGCCGCTGCTTCAGTCATGACAAGCCCTGCCCCTCCTACGGCTCGACTGACAAGATGAACCAAATGCCAATCATTCGCGAATCCATCAACGCTTGAATATTGACACATGGGAGAAACTGCAATGCGATTGCGGAAGGTAATGCCACGTTGATCGAATGGCTCAAATAAATGCGACATGGTTGTAAACCCGTGATGTATATAAATGCACAGATGTCAAGTACAGACTTTCTTCAAAGCAGACAGTATCGGGCGGGATTCTTAGCTTCCAAGGGCGGCCAACCTTCGGATTTTTTAAATTCGGCCTTCTGCTTTGGGAGGAAACATTTTTTCAACAATATTTTTCCGCAGAAAAACTGTCAATGGTTTTTCTATCAAAGAGTAGAATATGCAACCGAAAACTACGGCGAACACTGCCAGTAGAGCCGGAGCAAAGAAACCGTCAAAATATTTTCCTAAATTCGCCTTTTGCAGAATTTTTGTACTTGCTGAAATCAGAGGCCCGTGGGTCAAGAATATCGAGTATGAGGCATCTCCCAAGAAAATTAAAATATAAGGAATTTTCGGGGAATCCTTGAGGTCTATCGAGGTGGCAGCAATGATTAACAGAGCTGCTAGCACTGCAAAAGTAGTGACGCGCTCAAACTCTATGTTTCCCCATGCGACGAGCATTCCTAAAATAACATATCCTAAATTTGCTATTCCAAACAATATCCACCTGTACTTGCCTATCTTATTGTTATATTTAATCACAATATAGGCAGCCAAGCAGCCCAAAACAAATTCTAGATTCATATTGCCAAATACTTGATTTAGCAAGAAAAAAGATTTGGGAAAGTTTATAAGTTTACAAAAATTTAAAATCGTTACCAATAGCCAAGCCGAAAGTATAGGCGCAGAATGTTTTGGTTTCAGCCAAATAGCTATGCTGAACAATACATAAAAATATATTTCGTAAGTTAAAGTCCAACCTACATCCAGAATGGGCTTATCCTTTTGAGGAATCAAGAGCAGCGACACAATTACCTGTCCCAAACTTAAATCTTTATTGTTAGCAAAACCTGGAATTACTAGAAAGAAACACAAAACTGTTAGAGTAATTATCCAGTAGATGGGGTAAATTCGCACGCCACGCTTGACTAAAAACGATTTTAACTGGTCTTTTTTACCGATCGCCGATCGGTGAACGTACACCATGATAAAACCGCTCAATACAAAAAAGTAATCAACACCGCTCCACCCCGCCTGAAATAAATTAAAAAAAGTAACTTGATTTAATCTCTCGGCGCTCATCTCGTTGAGGTGAAACATTACCACTAATACAGCCGCAATCCCTCGATAAACTTGCAAAAGGTTAAGCTTTTTGTGAGGAGTTGAACTCTGTGCCATGAGAAAATACCTGGGTCAATGGTAGCCGTTGTGCTTGTTTCTCAACTATAGTCAACGCCCCAAACATAGTCAACACATTAGATACTATAATATAACTTTATACTTTTTTCATAAAGTTGTGCAAGAAGACTTCCGACTGATCGTTGACTTAGTTCTAGTTCTCGCTGCTGCCGCAGCAGGAGGACTCTTTGCATCGCTATTGCGACAGCCGGTAATTCTCGGGTATCTCCTGGGAGGGATCGTAGTTGGGCCGGCCGGTTTGGGGCTGATTAAAGAATTAATTCAGGTAGACACCCTGGCTGAATTTGGGGTTGCTTTTCTGTTATTTGCCTTGGGAGTGGAATTTTCTTTCGCCGAACTCCAGAAAGTAAAAGCCATTAGTTTGGGCGGGGGGGGCTTGCAAATTGTGCTGACGATCGCCATTACTACTGCAATTTCCTTGGCTGTAGGTTGGGTAGAATCGCCCGCCCAAGGCGTGTTTTTAGGGTCGATTCTGTCGCTTTCCTCGACAGCAGTTGTACTCAAGTGCTTGATGGAACGCAACGAAAGCGGTACTTCCCACGGTCAAGTCATGCTGGGAATATTAGTAGTTCAAGATTTGGCTTTGGGGCTAATGCTAGCAGTTTTGCCGGCACTCAATCAGCCAGCAGAGGCGATCGGCATGACGGTAGCTTGGGCACTGTTGCGGATCAGCTTATTTACTGCTGGTGCAGTAGTGGCGGGCATTTGGATCGTACCACAATTGCTGCGCTATCTCGCGAAAACAGAAAGCCGGGAACTGTTTTTGCTGGGAGTTGTGGTTTTGGCTTTAGCGATTGCGCTGCTGACAGAATATTTGGGTTTCTCGATCGAGATGGGCGCATTTGTGGCGGGTTTAATGATTTCGGAGGTGGAATATGCCGACCAAACTCTAACTTATGTCGAGCCTTTGCGAGATATTTTTGCATCCTTATTTTTTGTCACCATCGGAATGTTAATTGACCCGGTGTTTCTGTGGAACCATCTAGAAGTAATTCTGGGACTGGTATTTATAGTATTTGTCGGCAAATTCTTGATCATAACGCCGCTCGTCCGACTATTTGGTTATCCACTAAAAACAGCATTGATCGTAGGTTTGGGCTTAGCTCAAATCGGAGAATTCTCCTTTGTACTCGCTAGTGCCGGTCAAATGATGGGGCTGGTTTCGCGGGACGTTTACCTGTTAATTTTAGGAACGACAGCAGTCACCCTCGTGCTAACTCCGTTTGTATTGAGAAGCGTGCCGCAGTTATTGAAATGGGCGGAAAATTTCGGGCCTTTGCAGCGCTATTTTGACGAAACATCTCAACCTGTGGCAATAGCTGAAACTTTGCCGGAACAAAATTATGTTGTGGTTTGTGGCTACGGGCGAGTCGGCAGAATTTTAGTCAAAATGCTGCAAAGCCGCAACTGTTCAGTTGTGGTGATCGACGAGTCAGAAAGTAGAATTCAAGAGTGCAGAATGCAAGGAATTCCTTACATTTACGGGAATGCTGCCAGCTTGCACGTATTGGAAGCCGCGCGGGTGGAACGGGCAAAAGCCATGGCGATCGCCCTTCCCGATCCCATGAGCACTCGCTTGTGTCTGAAGCGGGCTTTAGAATTAGTCCCGGATTTGGATATTGTGGTGCGGGCAAACCAAGATAAAGACATCGAACTGCTTTACCAACTGGGGGCCTGGGAAGTAGTGCAGCCGGAGTTTGAGGCCAGTTTAGAACTGTCTTCCCACTTGCTGGCTGGCATGGGGCTATCGGCAATGGCGATCGGGCGGGAAGTGCAGCAAATTCGCAGCAGCCGCTATTTGGAATTGCGGCCACCGCGCGAACCTTTGGCGATTTCGCGGGATTTGAAAGTGGCGGTTCGAGATATGAACAGCGAGTGGTACAGTTTGCCGTCGGGTTCTCCCATTGCCAGCATGACTCTGGAAGAAACTAACCTGCGCCAGTTGACAGGCGTTAGTGTGATGGCGATCGTCCGCGAGAATGGCGAGGAAATTGATTATCCTAACGGGAAGACAGCTTTGCAGTCGGGCGATCGACTTTTTGTAGTGGGAGAACCGGAAGAACTCATCAGTTTTGAGTTGCTGGCGAAGGGGGAAGTTGCAGTGCCGCAGGGCGACAGTTCTTGCCAGTGGCTGAGGTTGCCAGCAAACAGCCCTTGGGCGGGCAAAAAACTGTCAGAGGTAGATTTGCTGACCCAGTACGGGGTGCAGGTGCGGGCGATCCGCCGGGAAGGGAAATTTACTCGCTGGCCGGACGGAACTAGCAATTTGCAAGAAGGCGATCGTTTGCTGCTGTGCGGCGGCTTCTACGAGCTCGGCTTGATGCAGCGGACGGCCTCACCGCCGGTGCAACAACCTGCTTTAAAGCTGCCTTTGGTCAAGGCTCAAGTCATCGAAAAGCTGTTTAGCGATTAGTCAGCGGGCAGTTGGCAGTTGGCAGTTGGCAGTTGGCAGCGGGCAGTTGGCAGTGGGCAATTGGCGGTTGTCAGTTGGCAGTTGGTTGTTGGCAATTGGCAATTGGCAGTAGACTGTGGTGAGCTTTCCAGCGAACAGTCAACAGCGAACAGTCAACAGCGAACAGTCAACAGTCAACTGCCCCATTCACCATTCCCCACTCTCAGCCGTTGGGTTTGAGATAAGCAATTGCTGGTCGCGAGATCAGAATTTGTGTTTCTGAGGGATCGAGGAGGCAAATGCAGCTATTATCCTGCCAAAAAATTCTGCCAGCTACTAAGTCGCCGGTCAGGAGTTTGATCTCCACCTGTTGTTTGTCTTTGATGTAGCTTTGTATTAAGCGAATGCTGGGCAATCCGGTTTCAAATTCAGACATAGTTCAGAAAAATATAGTCAAATATTACCTTAAACCATATTCTTCTGTTTATACCGTTTAACCCTTACTGCCGCAATTACAAGTGCCTGTACCCGATGAGAGAGAAACCCCTTGGCGGCTACTTTTCGACGGATATTCATTGAGCCATTGACATCAGCATTAATTAGATATCCCTGTAGAGTTATAAAAATTATATTTGTTGATATTTGACTAGAAAGGACTATAAATTGCATAAAGTTTTATAATACTGGGAAATGGGTAATTTGGTCAGCAAATTATCTAATCAGTTTTAACCAAAAGAGGTTTGTTTTTATGCCGATCGAGTTTGCGAAGTATCACGGACTGGGAAATGATTTTATTCTGATTGACAACCGCCACTCGTCAGAACCGGTGATCACGCCAGAACAAGCTGTGGATTTGTGCGATCGACATTTTGGCATTGGCGCAGACGGCGTGATTTTTGCTCTTCCGGGTCAAAACGGCACTGACTATACGATGCGGATTTTTAATTCCGACGGTTCGGAACCGGAAATGTGCGGCAACGGGATTCGCTGTTTGGCTAAGTTTATCGCTGATTTGGAAGGTGAGAAGGCAAAAACTGACTACCGCATCCACACTCTGGCGGGTGTGATTAGCCCGGAATTGCGATCGGACGGTCAGGTTAAGGTGGATATGGGAGTGCCCCGGCTGCTGGCGGCGGAAATTCCGACAACTTTGGCTGCAGCGGATGCTAAAGCTATTGATGTGCCGATCGAAGTTGCTGGTAAATCTTGGTCTGTTACCTGCGTCAGCATGGGCAATCCTCACTGCATTACTTTTGTAGAGGATGTTGCGGCTGTTGCTTTAGAAACTGTCGGGCCTCTGTTCGAGCACCACCCGGCCTTCCCGCAGCGTACCAATACAGAATTTATTCAAGTTATACGACGGGACTACGTAAAAATGCGGGTGTGGGAAAGAGGCGCAGGTGTTACTCTAGCTTGTGGGACTGGTGCTTGTGCTGCTGTGGTAGCTGGGGTGTTGGTCGGGAAGTGCGATCGGACAACTGCAGTTGAACTCCCCGGCGGCGTTTTGGAAATCGAATGGGCAGAAGTTTCTGGGCGGATTTACATGACCGGGCCGGCACAGCGAGTATTTACTGGTTGTATTAGTCTTTAGTCATTAGTCATTAGTCATTAGTCATTAGTCATTGGTCATCAGTCATCAGTCATTAGTCATCAGTCATCTATTGCTGGTTTAATGCAGTTTTTTGTAGAATTGACAAAAAATTCAAATTGGATAATTCAAAATTTTTCTTGAATTCTGACTAAGGTCTTCCCCGTTGAGAACTCATTGGCTGCGGACTAAAATCTAATTACTAATGACTGATGACTAATGACTAATGACTAAAATCTAAAATCTAAAATCTAAAATCTAAAATCTAAAATTTACTAGGTGGATGTGCATGGCTGGAGGTATTTATCTGATTCAGGACGACGACAGGCTGGTAGAAATGATGGAACAGCCCTACGACTCGGAAGACCAGTTACAAGATTTGCTAGTAACTTATCCTAATTTGATCGCCGGAGACCAAATCGATCGGGCGACGGCGCGGAGGTGGCTGCTAATTTCGCGGGAAGCAGCAACGCCCACCGATGAGGAAACAGCAGTCCAGTGGTCGCTGGATCATTTGTTTCTCGACCAAAATGCTGTTCCTACCTTGGTGGATGTCAGGCGAACTCCTAATGCCGAACTGCGGCAAAAAGTTTTGGGTCAGTCGATCGACTATGCTGCTAATGCAGTAGTTTATTGGCCGGTTGATTCTATTATTGCTCTGTTTGAAGCTAATTGTCGCGATCGGGGTCGCGATCCCGAACAGATTTTTGAAGAGTTTCTCGGTGCCGATGCTAATGAAGACCTATTTTGGCAGAAAGTTAAAACCAATTTGCAAGCGGGTAAAGTTCGCCTAGTGTTTGTCGCTGACGAGATTTCCGCTGAAATGCGCCGAGTTGTGGAATTTCTCAACGAACAAATGGACCCCGTTGAAGTTTTAGCCCTGGAAATTAAGCAATATGTCAGTGAAGATGGTTTGAAAACGTTGGTTCCCAGAGTGATCGGTCAGACAGCCGAAGCACAGCATAAAAAATCCAATGCAACGCGCGAAAGAAGGCGCTGGGATGAATCTTCATTTTTTGCGGAAATCAAAGCTAGACGGGGCGCGGACGAAGCGCAAATGGCAAGAAAAATCTACCTTTGGGCGAAAAGTCAAGAACCCGAAGTTCAAATCCAGTGGGGAACAGGGGATGCCTACGGCGGTTTCGCCGCCCAATTGCCTCAAAAGGGCAGAAAACCCTATCAGTTATTTACTGTAGATATTGCTGGCAGAATGGAGATTTCTGCTCACAATTACGGTTCTGTACCCCCGTTTAATGCGGAGGAAAATTGGCTGGAATTGAGAAATAGGTTTAGTTCGATCGGTCTTTCGCTACCTACAGAACCTGGAGAAAGAAGGTCTCCGAGTCTCGCTTTGTCTACTTTGCAAGACGAATTTGCCCTCAAGCAAGTTATGGAAACTTTTGACTGGGTGGTTGACGAAATCAAAAGTTTATAGTCGTCATTTGTAGGGTTTGTAGTGAGGACTTTAGTCCGCATCCATCCCAGGACTAAAGTCCTCACTACAAACCATTTTTATTAGGAGGAATTGACCGGATATAATATGACCAATGACAATGACTAATGACTACTGATAGCGAATGTTTGCTTGTTTCAAGCGTCGCAAAGCTTCTCCCAGCCGATCGCAATCTGCAATCAAACTCACCCTCACATATCCTTCGCCACCAGGCCCAAAAGCATTACCAGGAGTCAGAACCACACCAGTTTGCTGCAAAACATTCAGGGCAAAATCGGTAGAACTCATCCCCGGAGTGCAAGGAACCCAAAGATACATTGCAGCCAGAGGTTTAGGAATATTCCACCCTAATTCTGCCAGTCCTGCAACCATAAAATCGCGGCGAGTGCGGTAGCGTTCCTGCACTTCGTGCAAGTAACTATCCGGCAATTGCAGCGCTGTTTCCGCTGCGGTTTGCAAAGCGGAAAATATACCGTAATCTAGGTTAGTTTTTAAGGTTCGTAAACCTTGAATTATCTTGCTATTCCCTACTACGAAACCAACACGCCAGCCAGCCATATTGTAGGTTTTTGACATGGTGTGAAACTCGACGCCGATTTCTTTGCCGCCGGGAATTTCTAATAAACTTGTTGGTTGATAGCCGTCAAAGGCTAACTCCGCATAACACAAGTCATGAACCAGCAATATTTGATGTTTGTGCGCGAAAGCAACAATATCTTTGTAAAATTCGCGGGGGGCGGTCGCTCCAGTCGGATTACTGGGATAATTAAAGTAGAGTATTTTTGCTTGTTCGGCTACGCTGTCGGGAATGTCGCCTAAGTCAATTACCCAGTCATTTTCTGGTTTGAGGATGATGTTGTGGACTTTTGCACCAGCGATAATTGGGCCACGAAATAATACCGGATAAGCGGGACTCGGTACTAATACTAAGTCGCCGGGATTGATATAGGCGATCGCAAAATGTGCTAAACCTTCTTTAGAACCCAATAAAGGCAATGCTTCGCTTTCTGGATCGAGTTCAACATTGTAGCGGCGGCTGTACCATTTGGTAATTGTGCGGCGAAAACTAGCAGTTCCTTCAAACGGTGGATAGCCGTGATTTGCAGGATTTTGGATAGCTGCGACTGCTGCTTCTACTACTGGTTGAGGAGTGGCACCGTCGGGGTTTCCCATTCCTAAATCTATTAAATCTAGTCCTTGTTCGCGGGCGCGGGCTTTGAGTTCGTCGAGACGGGCAAATACGTAGGGCGGTAGTGTTTGCAACCTGTCAGCAGGGCTAATCCAATCCAAAGTCATTTGTTTTTTGTCAGTTTTCAGTTTTCCTGGTTTGTAGTCAGGACTTCAGTCCTTTCTATAGCAATCCTAAATGATTTTCAGTAGGGACTAAGGCACTGCCGTGTCCCGGACACGGCATCTTGAGTGTCCCTACAGATGGATTTTGGGTAAATCACATTTATGTTCGCGGTAAGGATAATGATTTAGGATTGCTATAGCACAATACGGTTTAGTTAAGTTAACAATGTTTATTCCCCGGAGATCCCCCTAAATCCCCCTTAAGAAGGGGGACTTTGAGAGCTTTCTTGTCCCCCCCGACCTAATGGGGGTTAGGGGGGATCTGTCTTAATGGAACCGTATTGCTTTCTAAAACAGTTTTTTTAGGACTAAAGTCCTTACTACAAAAGGTTTTAATGTTTGATTTTCAATTCTCCCACAGGTGCGGTAGTAGAAACCATCGCCGCCATTAATTGTTCTGGTACGACTTTAAACGGCAGTCTGTGGATGTCAGAGTCGGGATTGCAGGCTATGTCGGCGGCGCGCTGCAATTGTGTGAGGCTAATGTCTCCGAGTCCTAGATTGTCTAAAGTTTGGGGCAATCCAATCTCGGCGTAGAATTTTAGCAGTTGCTGTCTGGCGGTGGCTGCGAGTTGATTGTTTTGCAGCATTTCTTCTAACCGCAGTTGTACTAAAATGCCGTAGGCGACTTTTTCGCCGTGCAATGTGCCGTGACTTGCTAATAGATGAGTTAGGCCGTTGTGGACGGCGTGGGCGGCGACGGTGCGACATTGGGCTCCGCCGATGCCGCCAATTACTCCTGCTAGCAATACGACGGCATCTGCGACTTCTTGCCAGGTTTCGCTACCGGGTTCTTTGAGGGCGGCGGCTGATTTTTGGAATAAGATATCTCGCAGGATTCTAGCTTGTTGGACGGCGGCAATTATCATTGTTTGTTCGGAGTGTCCGCTGCTGACTGATGCTTCGTACCATTTGGCGATCGCATCTCCAATTCCTGCTATTAATGTCCGCTGTGGTGCAGTTTGAATTAAGCCGTAGTCGAGTATCAATAAATCGGGACATCTGGCTAATGTGACATCGTATTGGAATGCGCCTTGTTCGGAATAAATGTTAGAAAGGGCTGTCCAAGCGGCACAGGTGGCTGCTGATGTCGGTATGGTGACAATGGGAATTTGGCACTGATGGGCTAGGAGTTTGGCTGCATCCAAGGCTTTGCCGCCGCCGACGCCGATGATGAAGTCGGCTTGATGGGTTTGGGCGGCTTCGCGGAGGGTTTCGAGGCTGTTTTCGCTGCAATCTTTGCCGTAGTCTGTGTACGCGGATTGTAGGGGCGATGCCCCCGTGCTCGCCCTTTCGAGGATTGGTTGCAGGTAGGGTTGGGCGGTGGCCAGGGAGTTGCTACCGCCGACGATGAGGGGCCGCTTTCCGAAACGGGCGATCGCATCTCCGGCTTGTACAAGGGCTTTTTGACCCCGCAATACACAGGCGGGAGCAATTGTCAAGGAATAAATTGCGGTTGTGTTGGTAGTTTTGGTGCTTTGGGTTTGAGTCATCGAACCACTGGATGAGTTACGGGAAGGTTGACGCTTTGCAGGATTGCTGGATTTTCTAGGATAACTCTAACTCGTGTTGGGCGACATGGTAAGTTTTGTAAAGTTTTTATTAACTATTGTGGTTGAGTATGGGAGAGGGGAGTTTAGGGGCGATCGGTATAATGAATTTACGGCCAAGCATTGGGGAAGCAGGATGGAACTTTACGACGCGATCGGGAAAACCTACATCCATTAGCTTTGCTTCTGTTCGTAATCTCTCGCAAAATCTTGTTATAGTTCAATGAAAATTAGTCTGACACAACCGAGTTATCGATCGACAATTTGGATACAAGTTGAGTCTAGTGATGTTTGTTGCATAATCTATACGTCAGTCACATTCGATCCTTACGAAAGACTTTACATTTGGTTGGGTCAAATTCGGGAATCAGAATTGCCAGCATCAATGGTAATTCATGAGGAAGGTGACAGCGTAGAATTGATAGCCGAGAGAACAAGCAATGAGATGATACTGTTCAGAATCGACTCGTGGATGTATGGAGATGACACCGCAACACATCTCGCTACCACAGTTAAACCTTGTGAATTAGTAAAAGCTTTTCATGACGGCATTACTGCATTTCTTAAGGATGAGTATCGTCCATCAGACTGGTCACTCGTTAATAATTTAACCAACATCAATTGGAGCGCATTACTCAAGTCACCTACTCTTCCCGGTCAGAATTGGCAGAAGCGTTTATTAATCAGTAACTTGAGAGCATACGACGGAAAAATAGAGCATAGCGAAGACCCACAGGATCGAGCGTCATGGAAGCAACTAACACGGGAACAGCAATGGTCGATCGTCTTACGAGATGTACTAGACAAAATTGCAATGATAGCTCTTTATAATAAAACGCCTGACATACAAGCACTTGCCAACCTTTACCGGAATCTGCCTGTAGATATTGCGTTGGGTGAGATCGATCCAGATTGGTATCAAAAACGTAGGGTGGTGTTAAATAAAGAGTATGAATTAGACAAACTGCGATCGTTTAGCCAAGAAAAAAAAGAAGGTCGCAGTATTCTCAAAACGACTAGACTTAAAATGCTGAGAGTTGGGCAAATTGTCGATGGAACTGTGAAAAAGATTAAACCTTACGGTCTGATCGTTGATATTGGAGGAGTTAATGCCCTACTACGTATTTTCGCAATTTCTCAAATGCCCGTCGATCAATTAGATTTGGTCTTTAAGCATGACGATTGGATTAGGGCGATGATTGTATGGATGGACATTGAAAAAGGTCGAGTTTCACTCTCAACCAGCGACCTAGAGGTTGAACCAGGTGATATGTTAAAAGAACCTTGGAAAGTCTATGAGACAGCGGAAGCAATGGCAGACAGATATTATCAGAACGTTTTGTCAAAGCAGGAGCTTGATTGAGATAGTCGCCCAACATGGCACTGAACAATCAGTTATAGACGTAATGGGACATTATCAGCTAAATCCAGCAGTAGCCTGTTACCAAAATGCAGTCAAACTCGACCCTACTTTTGCTAATGCTTATGAGCTATTGGGATTTGTATTAGCAACTCAGAAGAGGGCAAAAGAATATGCTAGAATCAGGGTGTGTGGAGTCAACAACTTAAATGCCTACCGACGCTCAATTGAGAGGTTTATATCGTCTTAGCTATTGGCTAACGTTTATTATGCTTCAGCCTGTACATCTCGTCTGCATTGACGACCGAACAAACAATCTGTATGTTTTGGCTGGAAATACCGAGAACCTAGAGTTTCAGATTACGCCGAATGGAGAAGTGTTCTGATGAGTCAAGTTAACTATACTGCTATGTCAGATGAGGAGTTAAGGCAATACTTTCTCCGACATCGTGACGATAAGAAGGCTCTTCGAGCGTATCTGGATAGGCTCAGCAAGCGCCCGCGTGAGATTATTACGACTATAGACGATCCTGATTTTGATGCCAAGATTCAAGCAGCAGTTTTGCGGCAAATGCAAGCGGCAGGTAACAACGGTGATCCGGCGGTCTAACCATTCAAATACAGCGGACGGACAAAAGTCACTGGTACTGAGTTTGAAAGTTATCTGCCGCTGATTTGAGCCGTTACATTGTTTCCGACAGGTGAAATGCGATCGCGCTAGCGATGCGGAGCATTATCGCCCGGAACTTCTTCGGATCGATCGCCTCCTTTCCCATATCCTAGAAAAACACAGCCACGGCCCCATAGGCTAAATAATTAAATTAAAGGAATCTGTCCGACAAAAACAGCCACAAAATTATGCCATACAGTCAATTCACAACCATCACCAAGGTTAAAGAAGCCTTCAATTTAACCACAGTAGAAGGAATCAGATTTCTCCCTGAAATTACCCCGATCCAACCCAGTATTAGTCTGGCGGCAACTCTGGAAGAAACTTTACCGCTTGCTGTAGCTACAGGCAGCGAAAAAGCCAGATCCGAGCTAATTATTAGCCCTGTTCTTGTAGAAGTTCGTCGCATTCTCAACCGTCAAATTAGTCTATTTTCTGGAGAAGATTTCAACGTAGATGAATCTCTGGGGCTGAATGAACGCTGCGACTTTCTGATCAGTTGTTCCACCGAACAATTAGCAATTGAAGCACCCGCAATTATTATTGTAGAGGCAAAACAGGCCGATTTAAAAACAGGAATTGGTCAGTGTGTTGCAGAAATGGTGGCGGCACAGAAATTTAATGAAGCCAAACAAAAACCTTTGCCTACCCTCTATGGTTCTGTTACTAATGGCCTCCAATGGCAATTTCTTAAGCTTAGTGGAAACGAAGTAACCATCGACCTGAATATTTACTCCTTACCGCCAGTAGAGCAAATTTTGGGTTTTTTGGTTTGGATGGTAAGGTTCGAGAATTGAGCTTTTTGACCTATAAATCGAATAGAGTTTTCAACTTATGCAGAAAATATTGACGAGAATCGCTAATTTTGGCATGGACTTTTTCGACTTTGAGAAGAGCTTTGTGGTGACTTTTAGAGCTTTTTTATTTACGGCGTTTAGCTTGAAAGTTTTTAGGATTAACATTTTTTTCGCCATTACTCCAGCAGCAAGGCTGTGAATACCGAAATCAATCCCAATCTGACATTGTACTTTTTTTGAAGTTTAGATGTTTTGCGAATCCTGCCAAAAGCAGGAAATACTGTTTACGAATTTCTCAATTATTTTGACTTAGGTTATTGGTTGCATTTAAACTTATTATCAAAATGGCAAATAAAAAAAATCTTAATGCGAAACGGCTCACCAAAAGTCAGGTTCAGGAATTAATAGAATCTGAGGGGGAGCTCCATGAGGAGTTTACAAAATTCTTTGAGGAGACCTATAGCACGGGATACAAGAATCAGCCTCAAATTTATGAGTTATCAAATGATAGATTTCTATTTGTTTGCGATCCAAAAGGGTCTTTAAGTCCTGGTAAAGGAGATATTTACTCTAAAGAATATTTTCTGCGAATGATTCGATGGACACAGAAGGTGAGGGATGACTATGCTAATAATCGCGGTAGTTCTGTAAGTCATTGGAGATATTTTTCAAAAAACAAAGCACAGCTTGTTAACAAAATTGATGAATTGATTAATCAGTTAACAATTCATTTAGATATTTTGTATGAGGAATTGGATTATTCATACAAAAGTTTAGACGTTGTATCTAGCAAGGTTGACAGTTATGGATTTGAAAAAGTTCAAGCTGATTTATACGATAATCTAGTTGCCTATGTAGGAGAGGTTATACGGCGCAGGGTAAAAGGTGATTGGGTTGTTAGAGAAGATTATCCAGGTTGTGAATACCCTGTTATTACAGTGAATAACGGCGTACTCATGCCTATTAATGTGGTGTGGCAAGAGCTAGGTACGCTTGAACCAATAAATCTACGCAAAGAAGCTGCCAATGAAGTAAGGCGATTTTCACTCAGATATCGGTAGACATCAAATTTTACTAGATTTAGAGCTGTTGCGCTGCTTAACATTTATTTGATGTTTTTGAGTTGCTTTGTTTATCATCAACTTCTGGCGATCGATCGCCCTTTTCCCATATCCTAGACAAACACAGGCACAGCCAAGGCTGAAACCACCTCGGATCGCCAAATCTGTGCGATCGCGCAGGGAACCATCCCTAGTTGATGATGGTTGTAACAAAATTTGTGGGATTATGATTTTTGTGCAATTAGCCTTCTTGCCTTCATGCCAACGAATGATTCTGACCTACAAATCCAAGCGCGAAGAATTCTAGACGCGATTGCTTTCATTCCTTTTGAGCAATGTCAACCATTGACCCGTAGGTTTGAGAGTATTCCTGCACGTCCTGGCATTTATGCAATCAGACACAGAACTGATGGATTGCTCTACATCGGTAAAACCAAGAGCTTACGAGGTCGCTTCAGTGGTGGGCACAAAGCTTTTTTGTGGGCGTGGCTCGATAAATATAGCGATGAAGACATACGGATTGCTGTACAGACAATTTCTCATTGGGAGAACCCTGCGTTACTATTGGAGCTAGAAGCCATCATTCTAAGAGCTACTGAACCCCCTTACAACGTCCAAATTTCAACTGAGATGTAAACCCATGCAAGCCAAACTTCAAGAGCAACTTTCCCTCGCTGATGCCGAAGTTATTTTAGGACGTTTTCCTGAACGAATTCGTGCTGCCCTAATTGCTCGTGCTGCGGAAATTGAATACCCGATCGAAGCAGTCATTGAAATGGCGATCGCTAGTTTCCTGGACACAGAGGCATTAGGTTTTGTAGATTGCAAACCAGGACGCGGACAATAACAGCGTCAACTGGCGATCGCCCTGGTCTGTCTAACAACCCGGTTGGAGCGGACTACCGAAAGATATTGGTGGTGATGCAAAAGTTATTTGTAGCCACTCAACCGGAACGTTACATTTTTATTTTCCCAGATGTGAAACACGATCGCGCTAGCGATGCGGAGCATTATCGCCCGCAACTTCTTGGGATCGATCGCCCTTTTCCCATATCTTAGAAAAACACAGGCACAGCCAAGGCTGAAACCACCTCGGATCGCCAAATCTGTGCGATCGCGCAGGAAACCATCCCTAGATGTGCAAAACCAGGCTGGTTTAACGGCATTCGCACGATCGGGACTATACCTAATTTGCCTGCTTGCAGCGATAATGGATAGGATGACGGTAGCTTATGATACTGCTGTTTGTCTCAGCCAAGATATCAACTCATGCAGTCTGGTCAATCACCATCCACTCAAACCGTCACAATTTACAAAGCTCCTCAAAAAGGTAAAGGTCAAAAGTTAATGGAGGAGGGGTTTCAGTCCATCGATTTTCCCTACAATCCTCCATACCTTGATGGGAGTTGCTATTTTGCTGGGCCCAATGATAGAAGCATTGCCGAGGAGTTCAACCAGAGCTACAACGATGGCATTCTTGAGGTGTCGATCGATCGGGCAACCTACGACCGAGATTTCAAACCGCTTGAATATCGCTATGATGAAAATGACGATTGCGAACGGATTGAGGTGGTCGTTCCTCAGAGCTTGTTTCCCATCCTCAACCAATTTCCACGAGTCCTCAAACCACGGTGAACAGTATGGATCTTAAAAGTTGGGAGCAAACTAAATCTAAGTACAAGCTAGGTCAGTTTGTGCAGGGTAAAGTTGAGTTTCATGCGCCCTTCGGAGTTTTTGTAAACATGGATGAATCTTTTGTCAAGGGGTTAATTAAAATCCCTGACTTTTTAGACGAGGCAGGGATGAGTGAAGAAATGTATCCTGAAATTGGCACAACTGTAGGTGCGGTTGTAGTCGGATATAACGAGAGTAATTGTCGCGAGGTATATTTAAGTGCAAAGCCTAGTGTGCTACATAAAGCTCTCGTCCCTCTGAAGATTCCTGCTTTAGCTGGTTAGGGCTACTCTCTGCATCGAGGGGCTTTACACTGTTTGATGCGTTCTTTGTCGATCGCGATTCTCAGGAAAAGAGCTAGTCACGATATGCTCTGCTTTTATACCAGCCTCAATCAGCGATTGGCTTAGACCTTCCTCGAAGTTATCCTCTTCAATTACCACTTGACGATCGACTAAACGAGCATGAAACAGAATCGTGTTAATCCAGCGCTGTTTATCCCAGCCTGTCGCGAGAATCAGAAAGTGACCCGAATCGACATCACAGACGGAGTAAAGCTCGATCGCCTGTAAACTGGGTTGAGCGCGGGTTGCTTCTCGCAGCGTTTTTTTGAGAATGTCTGCATAGGTTAGTGAGTTATCCATTGGAGAATCGCCTCTTGACTTGGTTCGTAAACTAATAAATTGATTTTATTTCGCTGCACGGCTAACTAAAAAATCGGTTAAGCAACTTTGAGTCTGTTGGGGAGGACAACCTGAAAGTCTCAGTATGTTGCTACAATTTCTGAGTAGTCCTCAAGCATTTACCTATGACAGAACCAGTATTTCGCCTTTCTCGCGTTTCAGGGTTTCCTGTCAAAGACGATGATCTGCTTGCTGACCTGAGACGTGTTGCAGAACTTCTTAAAGGCTCAAAAGTTACGCAAGCTCAGTATAGTGAACATGGTACTTACGACTGTACTACACATATCCGTCGTTTTAGATCGTGGAATCAAGCTTTGATCAAAGCAGGTATTTCACTGTCACACCGGGTTGATATTTCCGACGAACAACTCTTCGAGAATCTATTTCAGCTTTGGCAACACTACGGTCGTCAACCGCGACGAAGTGAGCTTGCTTTACCTCCATCCACCATTTCACAATCACCATATAATAGGCGTTTTGGTTCATGGATAGCAGCTTTGAAAGCTTTTGTAGAATATGCAAATTCCACGGGAGTTGAATCGCTTGACATAGCTGCGAACAAAACTATTGAGTTGTCTCGAAAGACAGGGCGCGATCCTTCTCTAAGATTACGCTGGCAGGTCTTACAACGAGATCGATTCACCTGTTGTGGTTGTGGGGCAAGTCCAGCAATGACTTTTGGTCTAGAGCTACAGGTCGATCACAAAATCGCTTGGAGTAAAGGAGGCGAGACTGTACTTGAAAACTTGCAAACGCTTTGTTCCCTATGCAATTTAGGTAAATCAAATGAGTAGGCAGATTACTGGATTTCGATGTTTGATTATAGGATAAAATAATATGACAGTTAATTCTATTGCTATCTATTGAGACCTCTTAGGACTGACTTCAAATAGCAATTCAGAGCGGTAAAAGCAGACATCAAATGCCAGAAAAAAGTTCATATGTCCCAAAATCAATGGGGCGTTACTGTCTTGTGTCCAAGCAAAAGCCAATTCTACTGGAGGAAATCGCTCAACATTTGCTGTCACCACTAATGCCCGCGCCTCAAACCTAGCTAAGTTTCCCCCTAGTGGAACAGACAGCCTTTGACGTTCCCAAACTGCTCCTAATCTTAAGCCCATTTCGTAAGGCAATACGTTGACGCTAGAACCTGTATCTAACAAGCCTATCGTACTTACAGATTGGTTCTGATAAGTCAGGACTATTGGCAGGTACGGCAATGTACTCAATGCACCGAGGCTTGGATCTATCTCCGTGAAGGCAAATTTGACTTTATCGACCATGTGTAGCTACTTTTTCCTCTGTCAATGCCTTTGCTAAAACAGCAGCAGCTTCAAAAGAATCATGCAAACCTTGACTAGCTACTTTGCCTTGATCTTGAATGTCCAATGGGGTTAAACCAGATTCCTTTAACAACTCAGCTACTAAAAAGTGTAATAGCATGAGCTTATCAGAATAAGATAATTCTTTGAGGAGTGGTGCAAGTTCAATCAGAGGCATAAGGTGTTTGGTGAATTTGGGTTGTATCTATTCTAGAGTATTGAGTTCACATCTGCACATTACGTTCAAATAGAAGTGATCACAAGTCGTTAGAACCCACCGCCGATAGTTTATCTGTGGGAGTCAAGGGTGATCTGCGACGGCTCAACTTTGTCGTTACATTTTTCTCGACAGGTGAAACCCGATCGCGCTAGCGATGCGGAACATTATCGCCCGCAACAGCTTCCGATCGCCCTTTTCCCATATCCCAGAAAAATACAGCTATTCAAATCATAAAAAACACAAAGTTAGTATCGTAATCGAGTAAGATTTACGCTAAAAGGGTTAGTTTAGTCTCCCAGTCTTCGCCGTCGAGTACAGAAAATTCAGTTAATTCAGGATCTGTCAAAAAATCTTGGGCTGTGACAGCCATATATGGTGCTAGTATTTTATGGCGTTCGGCGATCGGCAATTTAGCAATTTCTGTGAAAGATAGCTTGAGTGGTGGCGGTTGTGTTAGCGAACTGCTGTACTCATAACTTTCTTTTGATAAATGTTGTGTCTGCTGCAATTTGTGTACTAGAAATTGCACGAAATCGAGCACTTCCTGCTGTTTATCTGTAGAAAGCATCCGCAGATTATCTAATAATATTGTTTCGATATCGAGTGTTTGTGTCATTGATTTTTACCTGCACATCGATCGTGTTTTTGTACGGGTATTTGTAGGGTGCGTACTGCACACTTTACCTGTTCTATTATATCAAATTTGCACTGTCAGCAGCCGATCGCCCTTTTCGATCTATCTGACTGAGATTTTGCAAAAGGTCTATTCTGCAACGACGACTAACCATCATCCTTGAACCTCAATAGTATAACTGTAGCCCTGTTCAGTCAAAAACAGTTGGCGGTGTCGCGCAAAATCCTCCTCGCAAGTTTGTAACGAGACTAATGTATAAAAATTCGCAGTATGTCCGTCCGATTTCGGGCGGAGAATTCGTCCGAGGCGCTGCGCTTCTTCTTGGCGAGAACCATATTTACCCGATACTTGAATCAACACATCGGCATCGGGTAAATCGACGGCAAAGTTGCCCACGCGAGATAGAATTAATCCGGGAATCTCTTTGTTACGAAATGCTTCGTATAGCCGATCGCGCTCAACCTGTTTTGTCTTCCCCGTAATCAGCGGCAATTGGGTAACAAGGGCGATCGCATCCAACTGTTCTAGAAACTCACCAATAATTAAAATACGATGTCCCGCCTCCTTTTGCAACAAACTTTGCACCACATCCAACTTACCCGGATTTTCCGCAGCAATCCGAAACTGTTGGCGGCGGGGCGCTAGGGCATATTCCATTTTCTCCGCCTCATTTTGGGCGACACGGATTTCGGTACAATTAGCAGTAGCAATAAATCCCTGTCCTTCCAATTCGCGCCAAGGTACGTCATAACGCTTCGGGCCAATTAGCGTGAAAACATCGCCTTCCTTCCCGTCTTCGCGAATCAATGTCGCCGTCAAACCTAACCTGCGTCGCGCTTGTAAGTCGGCGGTAATCCGAAATATCGGTGCGGGTAATAGATGAACTTCATCATAAATAATCAGTCCCCAGGATTGCGCGTTAAACAACTCGAAATGCGGGAATTCATCATCTTTAGTCGATCGATAACTGAGCATTTGGTAAGTCGAGAGAGTTACAGAAGCCGTTTTTTTGCTGTTGCTGCTGTATTCGGCGATCGCATCTTCAGTTAAACTCGTTTTGTCTAATATTTCCCTGCGCCACTGGTGCACCGAAGTCAAACTGCTGGTGAGAATCAGTGTTTTTTGCTGCACCAAACTCATCGCAATCATCCCCACAATCGTCTTACCCGCGCCGCAGGGTAGGACGATCGTACCGCTGCCACCTCTAACCTCTCCGCTCTGATAGAATGCTTCTACTGCTTCCTTTTGATAGGCACGCAAATTAAAGGGTAAGTCGCTTCCTAAAGTGTGATCGCGCAACGTAATTGCCAACTCCGCACCTTCGACATATCCAGCTAAATCTTCCGCCGGATAACCCACAGCTAGTAAAGCTTGCTTGAGTACACCACGATTCCCCGCATCTACTTGAAAGCAAAGATCCGAAATCCGCTTACCTAACATTGGTTTTACGCGATCGTCCCGCACTAGCAACTCCGTCAGGGGGCGATCGGCAATCCGCAGTTGTAAATCGGTATTTTCCGCATCAATCCTTTCAATTACCGTCAATCCGTAGCGCGTACCAAGCAGTGCAATTTCCTGCGCTACCGACTCAGGAATGTCATATTTAGCATACTTTCGCAAAGCTGCGATCATCAATTCAACTAACATTCCCGCCGCCCGCGCATTCCACACGCTTAAGGGCGTGATCCGATAGGTGTGGATGTGTTCGGGACTTTTGATTAATTCGGCAAAGGGTGCGATCGCTTCTCGTGCCTTTTGTGCTGTTGGGGCGTGAACTTCTAGTAAGATCGATCGATCGCTTTGTACGATTAAAGCATTTTCAGCAACGTAACTCATAATTGACAGTTGACAGTTGACAGTTGACAGTTGATAGTTGATGGAAGGAAGAGGGAAGAGGGAAGAAGGAAGAGAAATGTTTGGTTTATTTGATCCAGTCTATGTGAAAGGTGCGTCGCGATCGAGATTGTATATCTTTTTTAGGGATTTATCGCCAGCGACGCACCCTACAAATACTACAAATACTGTCTATTAAAAATCTTGTGGGGTGGGCCGGAGAGCCCGCCCCAGTATACAATTCTAATGCCACGACAGCTTATTTATCACTCTGGGGTAAAACATAACCCATTTGCCGCAGGGCGGTGCGAAATTTAGTTTCCTGGCCCAATGGAACCGCTAAAGTGCGATCGCCCGCCAACTGACAGAACTTTTTAGTACGGGAATCATTCGCAATCAACAATGCTAAATGGGCGGTAGTACATTCGATCAACCTGACACTACCTATATCTTGCACGCTATTCGATCGCTCTGTAACATCCGTCAGAAATTGCTGCACAGTTTGCGGTAGCGGTTCAATACTCCTGGCGTCCAAAAACTCTGTAAACTCTGCTAATAGATATCCGTTTTCAATAGCTGCAAAGATTTTTGGGCGATCCAGACGCCACACAACATCCGACACCTTTTTAGTATAGACATCCAAGACGATCGCATCAGATGTCTCGACACCATCTCCCGCCGCAATAATTTCTAAATTCGGCAATACCCGTAGCGTTTGACGAACCTCAATTACTGGCGGAGTATACTTATCCGTCAACTCCAAACAGTAAGCCCCCAAAGTCGTCAAGCGAAAATATACTAAGCCATCATAACGACTCAGGAATTCCAGATTGTCCGTTCCCCAAAGATCGTCATAATCGCTTGGTATGAGCGCAGGATCGACATATGCAACATCAATGATTCCCAGAGTAGCAGCATACTCAAACAAAAAACAGCGCATATATCGTTCTTCCAGAATCGACCAACTATAGCCACCCAATTCTGATAAGTTTCCATACCCAGCTTCACCAATATATAAACAGTAGGGTTCCTCCGTCACCTCAAATCTATGGCCAGTTGCGACTAGATATTTACTAAAATCATAAAATAGAATCCACTTACCCACAGGACATTCTGCGAGCACAGAGGCGATCGCATCTCTGCGCCACGCCACATCCGTCATGCCATTTGCGCCCCGGCCAGTTTGTCCTTTAATCGCATCAATTCGGCGAAATTCATCAAATATTTTGGTCTTTAACCAGCGCTTCCATGCTGTCTGTAAACCTTTGGCGGGTGATTCTTGTAAAACTTTCACTCCTGCTTTCGTCAAAACTAGCTTTTTGCCCGATCGTTCCGCGAACTTGCTTCCTTGCGCTATCATTATCCAAGCAAAGGGCTTGATGCTACCGACTTCAGCGAATACTTCATCATCATAGTCGCTATCCTTGGCTAGGGTAATTTGACGCTGTTCCTCATTATAAAAATCACCGCCTTGCAATATAGAGGCGATCGCTTTTACACTTCCAGCAGTAGGTAAAGCAGTTTTCTCACTAACAGTAACTTTTCCCGACTGAATCAAACGCAAAACGGCTGCAAAATCCTTTGTAGCTGCCAACTGTGTTTCACAAGAAGTCAAGGGAATATCGTATTCTTCTGTATCTTTTTCCCCTGTACTATAGTTATATCTTTGGACGCGAAGTTTAACATTATCTTGTATTGTTTCACCATAATCTAAGGTGGCTTCTTTGGGCTTTGGCACGAATTTCAGCAATGCTTCTTCTAAATCGTAAGGAATCTGGCTGCCATAAATAAACAAGCATAGCAGTGATGGTTCTCTGTTAGTTCCATAGCGATCGCTTGTTCCAAAATTTGCTGATTCTCCGTATTTTGCGCTAAATATCTCAGGAAAATAATAGCCATCCTCCCCATGTATAACTTCAGCTACAGCCGCTTTTTGGAGGTCGTCTAATTGCGCCCACAGTTTCCGAAGGTTCTCTCCCAGCAATTGCGATCTAATTCCATCAACAAGATCCGCTTTACGGGTTAATTTGCGAGGATCGGGTAATAGTGCCTTGAGCTTTTTTAAATCGTCAACAATTATTGCTTCCAGTGCCTGTTGGAGGCTAAGAAGGTTATCTATGGTTGGGTAACGCGGCATGATTTTTGGCAATGCGCCCATTTCAAAAAAAATTGTCACCCAATTATAACAACTTTACGGAATGCGGAACTTGAACTTTTGTTACAAAATGAGTTTGTCGTAGGGTGTGTCGCCATAAAAAATCCCTAACTAAATATTGACAATCTGAGAGCGACGCACCTATGCCATCCCTCGCAGAGTGTAAACAAACTCAACACAATATTTGTCGTAAAACTTTGTAAAAATGGTACAAACTGTTCTGCATTTCAATTGGATATAATTTATGATAAATTTAGGAATCTCAGCAATTTCAAGGAAATAGCAATGCTGACTAAACAAGATTGGGACTGGTTAGCAGTATGTTCTCATTATCAAACTGCTGTCACAGTCCAGACACTTCTCAAAGCAGGAAAATCTATGGAAGCAACCGCCGGTTTAGAATCTCTAATTGAAGCAATGGGAAGAACCCAAAAACTAGCATTAAAAAGTCAGTTGGTTCGGTTAATACTTGATATTATTAAATGGAAATGTCAACCTCAAAAACAAACTTCTAGCTGGGCTATCAGTATTCTCTCCGCGCGCCGGGAAATAGAAGATATTCAGGAAGAAATTCCTAGTTTGAATCGTGATATTGTTGAATCTATGTGGGGTAAATGTTTTCAAGCAGCCGTGAAAGAGGCTGAAATTGAAATGAGGAAAGTTAAATGTCACTTAACATCCCTTTCTTGGTCTGAAGTTTTTGAGGATGAATATACTTTGTATGAGGGCGATTTAGAAGATTGAGATTTTGAGTCAGATGTGCGATTCACGCTCGGGATAGCTTCGCCGCGCCTACTTTTAGGACTGACGCAGCAACCAGGTTTCTCAACCCAACCTGTTTACTGATCGGGACTTACGCAGAACCTCTATATGTTAGAATTGAGGCTTAACGTACAAATCCCAGACTCGTTTCACTTCTTCTGCATCTGGTTGAAAAATTTGCCCGATTTTCGCCAGCAACAAAGACTTTTCCAGACAATCTAATCTAGACAAACGCACTGTTGAAGCAACGCGCAAACCGCTGGCGGGCCAATCATTAAGAAATACATCAGTTTGGCTGCGGGGTTTTGCAGAGGTGACGGCTGCTGCTACCACATCCTCGCCATCCAACCACAGTAAAAGTATGGGGCGTTTTTTAGAGCCTGCGCCGCTTGTAAAGGGAATATTTGCTACCCAAAAATCACCTGGTTCAATAGTCGTCATAAAGTCCTTCATCTTCGGGTGCGTAGCCTTTCAAAAAAGCCTCGTGGCTGCGAGTAATAACTGGGTCAATTAAATAGTCTTCGCCGTCGAGTACAAAAAACTCTGTTAATTGGGCAGCGGTTAAATCTTGTTGGGTTGTTATCTCCACAGACGGTTCTAGTATTTTAGGGAATTCTAATAAGACCCTAAGAAAATCCATTAACGATCGCTTGGGATGCGGTGGTTCTGTTGGCGAAATACTAGACTCAGAACTTTCATTTGGTGACTGTTTTACTTTTTGTCCTTGGTGTACTAAAAATTGCACAAAGTCAAGCACTTCCTGTTGTCTTTCTGTCGGAAGCAGTCGCAGATTTTCTAACAAGATTTTTTCGAGATTGCCGATTCTCAAAAAAATTACTGGGTATTTGAAAGTTTTTGCTGGTCTGTTCATAACAGTTTAACCCTAAGAGTGAAATGGATTTACTTGTACGATTATAGCTGAGCAGTCCTGTCGGCGTGCGATCGCCCTTTCTAATCAATTTTAGCTTTTTGTAAACTGCCTTTTCGCCCTCGCCCTCACCGCAGCTTTAATTCGAGATTTGAGATTCAACCCCGGGATGTGAGATAATTTTAGCCGATCGCAACTTACGCTACTGTACAGTCGCCAGCGGGTGCGGTAAAGTAAAAACACCCAGAACACGCTGTTACAAAAAAATTGTATACTTCCTAATTATCACAAACCAAACGATATGACGCAACAGCCAGCCATTACCTACCGCACCGAAAGCGACTCAATGGGAGACAAACAAATCCCTTCTACCGTTTACTACGGCATTCAAACTCTGCGCGCCGTTGAAAATTTTCCAATTAGCGGTATCAAACCTTTATCAACTTACGTCGATGCTTGCGTTTTAATTAAAAAAGCTGCGGCGATTGCGAATGGTAAACTCGGCTGCATTCCTGAAGATATCAGCCAAGCACTGATCGAAGCTGCTGATGAAGTTTTAGCAGGAAATTTGCGCGATCAATTTGTAGTTGATGTCTACCAAGCAGGCGCGGGAACTTCTCACCACATGAACGTCAATGAAGTTCTTTCCAATCGCGCTTTGGAAATTATGGGCGATGAAAAAGGCAACTACAAGCGCGTCAGTCCTAACGATCATGTAAACTACGGTCAATCGACAAATGATGTGATTCCGACTGCGATTCGGATCGGCGGATTATTGGCCTTAGAAAAAACTCTGTTTCCGGCTTTGTCGGATGCCGTAGTCGCCCTAGAAAACAAAGCAGAAGAATTCAAAAATATTGTTAAATCCGGCCGCACTCATATGCAAGATGCAGTGCCGGTTCGACTCGGCGACACCTTCGGCGCTTGGGCGCAAATTCTCAGAGAACATACCTTGAGAATTGACAGGGCATCCGATGATTTGACATCTCTGGGATTGGGGGGAAGTGCGGCCGGAACAGGCTTAAATACTCACCCTGAATACTCTCAAAAAGTTGCTGAAATTCTCTCCGAATTAATCGACCACCCCCTAAAACCAGCAAGGCATTTAATGGCAGCTATGCAGAGTATGGCACCGTTTGTAAATGTCTCCGGTGCACTGCGAAATCTCGCTCAGGATTGCGTTAAAATCTCCCATGACTTGCGTTTGATGGACTCCGGGCCGAAAACGGGTTTGAAAGAAATTCAACTGCCTCCTGTGCAACCTGGTTCGTCTATTATGCCGGGAAAATACAATCCTGTGATGGCAGAAATGACTTCGATGGTTTGTTTTCAAGTTATGGGTTACGATAGCGCGATCGCCCTTGCCGCCCAAGCAGGACAATTAGAATTGAACGTGATGATGCCCTTAATCGCCTACAATCTGATTCACAGCATCGAAATTTTGGGCAATACCATCGGCGCGCTGACAACCAAATGCCTCGAAAAAATTGAAGCAAAGGGCGATCGATGTCTCGCTTATGCTGAAGGTAGTCTCGCCCTCGTTACCGCCCTCAACACTCACATCGGCTATCTCAACGCCGCCGCCGTCGCCAAAGAATCCCTAGAAACCGGCAAATCTTTGCGGCAAATTGTGCTAGAACAGGGTTTAATGAGTGCAGAAGACTTGGCAAAAGTTCTAGATTTAGAGAAAATGAGTGCGATGCCAGAAAATCGGGCGGTTGAAACCGCTTCTTTTCAAACAAAACCAGCCTCCGCAGGTTGAAGGTTGGGCGGTTAAAATTACATTATTTTCTTCAGTCCACGGAGGTGGACTTAGTTTGACAAGACGCGGTTTCAACCGCCGTCTTAATCTTTTCAACTCTAAAGTTTGGGAGCAAAATTTATGCGCGCAGGTTCCTTTGGTCAATTAACTCAAGATAAAGAGAACACAACTCAAGTGACATTTCATTATGTGGAAGGTCACACGGAAACCTTTACAATTCCTATGCCTGCATCAGAATTTCAAGAGGAAGTGCTGCAGTTGTTAAATCAACCTTGGTTGACTTTTCATTTAGTCGATCAAACAGTTTTTATCTGCACTGCCCGCTTGATAAAAGTGGAAATTAAACCTGCTATCCCGGAACTTCAAGGCCAAGGAATTTTCTCGAATTCCATGCGAGTTAGTACGATGCAGCGGGCTGCTTCTGGCAGATTGCCGATGAATACATAATGGGGCATGGGGCATTGGGCATTGGATATGAGGATTAATCATTGGTAATTTGTTGTAATTACCAATTATCAATTACTAATGCCCCATCTCAAATAACAAATAACAAATAACCAATAACCAATAACATCATGTCTTCTGTTAGTTTAATTAAGGCCAATTCATACGATCGCCAAATCCTGCAAACATCTGTCGAAAATTTGCTCGCACCCTTGGGCGGAATCTCGGCTTTTGTCAAATCGGGCGATCGGGTTTTACTCAAACCCAATCTCCTCACCGGTTCTCGCCCTACCAAAGAATGCGTCACCCGCCCGGAATTGGTTTACTGCGTGGCGAAAATGGTCATAGAAGCGGGCGGAAAACCGTTTTTAGGAGACAGTCCAGCTTTTGGTAGCGCGATGGGTGTAGCCAAAGCTAACGGTTATTTGCCACTGTTGGAAGAACTCAATTTGCCAGTAGTTGAGTTTCAAGGAAAACGCTACGAAACAGTCAGCCAAGATTTCAATCATCTCCGAATTTGCAAAGAAGCAATGGAAGCGGATGTAGTGATTAATTTGCCCAAACTCAAATCTCACGTTCAATTAACCGTGACAATGGGCGTAAAAAACTTGTTCGGCTGCGTACCGGGGAAAATGAAGGCTTGGTGGCACATGGAAGCTGGCAAAGATAGCGCCAGATTCGGTGAAATGCTGGTAGAAACTGCCCGGGCAATTAACCCAAATTTGACGATTTTGGATGGCATTATCGGCCACGAAGGTAACGGGCCAAGCGGCGGCGAACCTAAGTTTTTGGGAATTTTGGGCGCGTCGAGTGATGTGTTTGCTTTGGACAGAACTTTAGTTGAAATTATTAATGCTGATCCGGCGGCGGTTCCGACTGTAGCTGCGGCGATGAGATTGGGACTTTGCTCGAATTTAGAGGCAATTAATTTTCCGCTTTTGCAGCCTGAAAATCTCAAGGTTTTGGATTGGAAGTTGCCGGAAAACATGATGCCGATCGACTTTGGTATGCCCCGCGTGGTGAAGTCGGCCTTTAAGCACCTTTATATCCGGTTTATTAAAGAAAAGTTCAGCATCAAGGCTTCGCATTAGCGAAGAGAGAAGGGATAAAATTTCTTTTTTTATTCCTTCTGCTTCGCCTTGAATTGTAAAGAAATATTATTATGTTACAACATATCTATTTATGTAAAGTTTTAATAAATTTGTTATAACTCTATGGTTTCAGTAGGTAGGCCGGATTAAACCGCATAATGTAACACTATGTAAACAGGTTTAAGTCAGCCAGTAGAGATCATTTGGAGACTTTGCCCTCGTTTACCTAGGGGCGTTTTTTCGCGGCGACTTACTTAAAGCATTAATCTCGCCGTATTCGCAACTCGCGCTCATTCTTGCTAGCTAGAAGCAGTTAAATGATTTTACTTAAGTATAAATACTTATGAGAACCGTTATTTTAACCAAATCTACCCTAAAATTGCGCTTTTCTTTATAATTGACCGCTCAATTATAAAGATTGAGTAAAGCTCGGAAAAGGTTATTGACACTTCTACGTAGATCGCAGATGATTGCGACATATCAAACAGATCTCACCTTAAAATAAAAAAGGTCTAATCCAGTTGCTGAATCAATCTTAAGTATTAGATATCTCCGAAACAGAGTCTGAAATGCTTCTCGTATCAGGCGGCGAAATTTAAATTCGGTAGATGTCGGTTATATCGCTCAACAGCCCTTGCCAAGTACACCAAAGATTCACTACCCCATCAACAGTAAAAACTTAAAATTAGGAAGTACCTAACTATGCTTACTAACAACAATCTGACAATCTTACAGCCACTCAAAGCTAAGCTTTTACCAAACGGTGAAGTTTTACTCACCCGCAAATTGATTGAAGCAGTTGGTGAGTTAGCTAAGTATTGGTTTGGTTCCATTACGGTAATGATGGAAGAAACCCAAGAAGACAACGACCAGATAGATTCAAAAAAATTCAAACTTGATGAATTGCCATTCCAACTGGAAATAATTTCTTTTGATCAAATCACCCCAGCTTTACTACATCAGCATCAGAGTTCGCTGGTATTGGCTGTCCCGGAATACAGACAGAACCATATCAGTAAAGTGTGTAAAATAGCGGGAGTACCGTGTATTTACGTTTCCGAATACAGTCTCAAAACTCGCAAACAGATAGTGAATGTGAGTACGAGCAATCCCTTGATCCGCTTGCGAAGAATTCTTTGGACTTACAGTCAGGAATATAAGCAGCGCAAGGCGATCGCAATGGCAGATGGATTGCAGTCCAACGGCACCCCTACCTACCAAGAATACAAGCATATCAGTCGCAATCCACTGTTTTTCTTTGACACGCGCATTCGCAAGTCAATGTTCGCAACAGAAGCTGACATTGAACGGCGCACTGAAAATCGCTCTCAAGATATGCCTCTGCGGCTAGTATTCTCAGGTCGCCTAATTAAGATGAAAGGAGCCGATCATTTACTTGAGGTCGCTAGAGAACTCAAACAACTGAAGGTAAAATTTGAAATGTTCATCAGTGGTATTGGTGAATTAGAAGAGATGATGCACCAGCAAATAGCTGCCAATCAACTTAATGATTGCGTGAAAATGCTCGGAGTGCCTGACTTTAACACAGAGTTTTTCCCCTTTGTGAAGAACAATATTGATTTGTTTGTTTGCTGTCACCGGCAGGGCGATCCTTCTTGTACTTACATAGAAACTATGGCTGGTGGCGTGCCGATTGTTGGGTATGCTAACGAAGCATTCCAGGGAATTGCAGAAATGTCGGAGGCAGGATGGGTAGTGCCAATGAATCAGCCTAAACAGATGGCGAAGAAAATTGCAGAACTCAGCCACAACCGGAAAGAAATTACATCGATGTCGTTCAAGTCGCTGAAGTTTGCTCAACAGCACACATTTGAGAAGACTTTTCAAGCTCGCGTAAAACATATGCAGGCTATTGCCTACTCAACACGGCCTAATCAAGTCACCGAAAGTCAAGTATGTGACGCTCCAGATATGGTTTTGGCGTACAGTCAACTGCCTTAAGAATCCTTCTGCCTATGATTGAGACTGGTTTCATTAAGGTAGCCACGAAAATCGGAGGTCTTGTAAAGGCAATGGTTGAGGTGAGCGACCGCCATTAGATTTAGATGTTTTGTTTCAAACTTAATAGCATCAAAATCGACTGGGCGATCGCACTTCTTCCATAGGTTCTCAAGTCTCCTTTAACGGGTTACATTTTATTGGCAAATACCAAATCCCACAGCAACTCTAAACCCTTGAGCGACCAACTCATTTTCGTGTTCACATGAACTGGTAAAACTAACAGGGGTTTTAGTTTAAATTTTGTCAAATCAACTACTTCATTATTTAGGTACAAATGCACAAAAGCTTTTATTGGTATCTATCATAGCCTAGAGCCTACCCTGTTTATAACTTAATATATCCTTAAATTTTTGCTTAATTATTGACAATAGAAAAACTTACTCACAGCCACCTAGTGGAAAGTGTAGTTTTTTATCAAAAGTAAAGTGACAAAGGCAGTTAAATGCGTTAGGTGAAATTCGATGTTACCTGAAAACCACGCCTTAGCAATTGTATTCCCAAAACTTCATAAGTTTTAGGCATTCATCTGCTGTGTTTAGTATCCCGCAATTATCACTGACACATAATGTCCCGGATTGATCTAACATGAGTGGTTATTAGTACGTCCAGTACCTAAGTAATGAAAACTAAAATGCAGCAAAGTCAACAGTGCTTAAGCCCTACCGTCGCCTGTCCGATATCGGGACAGAGTATGAAGCCGTGGCTATTCATACCCGGTGATTGGCGCAGGCCTCGAAACAAAGAGTCATTTCAATTGTACTGGTGCGAAAAGTCACAACTTGGATGCATTCATCCTCTACCCGAACTCAACAAAATCGCCAGCTTCTACGACATCGATGAGTATTATACTCATCATATAGACTTTACAGGCTTCGTATCTGCCTCTTCTATTTCCTTCTTCGATAAATTGCGTACCCATCTAGCTTGGCGTTTCGATCGCGGAGTAGATGTCACAAGTAAATGGTGGAAGCAAGAGTTCGGGACTGCTTCCTCCTCTATCTTAGAAATTGGTTGCGCCAACGGGCACCTGCTGCAAGAACTGCAAGCAGATGGTCACAAAGTCTGGGGCGTAGAACCCGATCAACAAGCTTTGGTTTTGGCCCAGCAGCGAGGCCTTAATGTATTTTATGGTACTGCTGAATCTTTGCCCCCGGAAGCCAAGTCTAGACAGTACGACATAATTGTGATGAACCACGTACTCGAACATACCAGAGATCCTTTACTTGCACTCCGCAATGCCATGCAGTTGCTCGTGGATGGCGGCAAATTGGTGATGGAAGTACCAAATAACTCTTGTATTGGGCTGAAGTCATTAGGGATTGCATGGATGCATCTAGATGTACCAAGGCATTTGTATTTTTTCACACCGCAGAGCTTTCGCGCTATCTGTGAAAAAGTAGGATTTGAGATAATTTCTACCCAGTTTAATGGCTACTATCGCCAATTTGAGAACAGTTGGATTAATGATGAAAGAAAAATTTTCAGTGTGTTCGATTCAATGGCATCTCATCAGATAGTAAGGCCCAAAGAAAACAGTAAAGTCCAAGCTTGGAAGCTACTGCTAAAAACAATTTTGGCTGCTGATGAAAACAAGTACGATTCGATCCGGATTGTGGCACAAAAGCCATAGCAAGATCGAGGTAAGGGCAATAAACTTTTGGCTTGATTATCAAGTTTGGTTACACACTCACCATACTTTTGCGATTCCCTGCGATCATCGCCCATGCCAGGAGTATAGTCAAACCAAATGCGACTATTGACCCAGCAATCCACCTGACTCGATCGAGACTGACGCACAAACTTTGTATTTAAGGTGTGCAGTCCGCAGCTTACCACAGAGATAATGTAAAAATTGTTTTCTGGCGTAATATCGTTTCCGGCGGCATCGGAATAATATATTTCGATCATGTCAGTGGGAGCTTAAGATCTCGCGATTTGGGTAGCGAGTTCTTAAGCTCCCACTATAATGCGGATGCCACCGGATTTGATATAAATTTTCTTGAATATGCGATCGCAGTTGTACCTCAAAACGATTAGTTACGATGTGTTGACTTTTTTACTTTTTACTTGTGAGCACCCATAATTCACCAGAAACTTTTAAATTTCAACCATATAATACTTCTTCTACAGGCGGCGTGGCGTCTGTGGGGTCGAAGTGTTTAATTTTCAAAGCTTGTAGCAAAAACAGCCAGATATAAAGCGGATTCAAAAAAACATACCGCTGCCAAAGGCGCCGAGGTTCCTTAATCATCCGAAACAGCCATTCCAAACCTATTTTAGATAAAAAGTCAGGAGCTTTAGCCAAATTACCCGCATGAAAATCGTAAGCAGCACCTACAGCAATCAGCGGCATTGATAACTCGTCCCGGTATTCGTAAGCCCATACTTCTTGCCGGGGACACCCCAAACCGACAAAAGTAATTGCTGCACCGCTGTTGCGAATTTGCTGTGCAATTTCTTGTTTCTCTTGGGCCGAAACCTGCCTAAATTTAGAAGGCTGAGTTCCAGCAATAATTAACTTGGGAAAACGCTGGCAGAGATTGCGAGATAAAGCTTCCAGTACAGAAGCTTGAGAGCCGTACAAATAGATAGGTAATCCTTCTTCTGCAGCACGTTCGCAGATTTGTAACATCGCATTCGGCCCGCAAACTCGATCGGGCAATTCCGTATGGTATAGCCAATTTAACGCCCACCTGACCGGCTGTCCGTCTGGCAATACTAAGTCAATGTGATTAATCCGATAACGATGAGTGCTGTCGAGAACCCCAGTCATTACCCCGTGAACCGCTAGAGCAGAAACTGACATTGGTTTTCCGGCGCTGGCTGCCGCAATAATTTTGCTAACAGCCGCTTCATAATTAACGGCATTTACTAATATGCCGAGTACATTCTTTTTCCCTTTATCAATCATGGAACTCCTCTTTAAGCCAACGCTCGCAGTTACAGTCATAAATCTCCCCTAAGATTTGTTTAATGTTGCATTCTTCAATCGTTTACCGAAATTCCCAGCACATTCTTTTTGCCCGGCTCAATCATTGGAATCCTCTTTCAGCCAACGCTCGCGGTTACATTCATAAATCTCCTGTAAGATTTGTTTAACGTCATATTTCATTTTCCAGTTGGGGTAGTGACTGGAAAATTTGGAATTGTCGCTAATCCACCAAATGTGATCGCCAATGCGATTCCCTTCAGCATAAGTCCAATTAAACTTGCGTTCCGCAATTGCCTCGCACATCTGGATAGCTTCTAACATCGAACAATTGCTGTACCTGCCTCCTCCTGTATTATAAACTTGGGCGCTTCGGGGAGCTTTATAAAATTCATAAAATGCCGAAATTAAATCGGCGCTATGAATGTTATCGCGAACTTGCTTGCCTTTGTAGCCAAACACGGTGTAAGGAGTTCCCGTGACAGCACACTTCATCAAGTAGGCGAGGAAGCCGTGCAATTGAGCGCCAGAGTGATTGGGACCCGTTAAACAGCCGCCGCGAAAACAAGCGGTATTCATATTAAAATAGCGACCGTATTCTTGAACTAAAATGTCAGCAGCTACCTTAGAAGCACCAAACAAACTGTGCAGGCACTGATCGATTGACATATCTTCCCGAATGCCGCTTTCGTAAGTATGGCCGGGTTCAATTTCCCACCTATGTTCTAATTCAATTAAAGGCAAACTGTTAGGCGTATCGCCGTATACTTTATTAGTAGAAGTGAAAATGAAAACAGCTTTGGGACAGTACAGACGAGTTACTTCTAGAAGATTGAGAGTGCCGTTGGCATTGACGGTAAAGTCTATTTTCGGAGCACGGGAAGCCCAATCATGGCTGGGCTGGGCTGCGGTGTGAATTACTAATTCTATCGACTCGCCGTAGCGCTGAAAGATATTGGTAATCGCTTCATAGTCGCGAATGTCCACATCTAAGTGATAATACTTGGTACCCAAGGACTTTTCGAGCAGTTGGCGGTTCCAGTTTGTAGAACCATCAGCACCAAAAAAGAACTGGCGCATATTATTGTCGATGCCAACTATATCTAAGCCTTGTTTGGCAAAGAACTTACACGCCTCAGAGCCAATTAAACCTGCCGAGCCAGTAATGATTGCAACGCCCACGTTTCACCGCCTGAAAAAATATAGTTTTCTTTGTTTTGCCCGATCGAACAAATCAGAAGTTATCCTGATTTTCCATCGAATACATCTTCGCACAATTGGGCAAAGAATAGACCTTTAACATCCCAATCATAGATTTCCCTGACGCGCGTTTGACCCGATCGACCCAAGCGCGATCGCAATTCACGATCTTGGGCTAAACACACTATAGCTTCTGCTAGACCTTGGACAGTGCGATCGGGGTCAGTAGCAGCCACTTTAATCCCCGTTTGATCAGTCACTTGAGTAGCCGGCCCCCCCAAATCCAAACAAATCGTCGGACGGCCAACCCCCATCATTTCCGTGCAAACAAAACCGCCAGAGTCATGCAAACTCGGATGGAGGAGAACGTGAGACTCCCCCATTTTAGAAAGAGTTTCAGTGCGAGATAAAGTTCCCCAAAAAAATACTTTATTTGCCAGTCCCAATTCTGTGGCCAAAGCTTCCAAACGCTGCCTTTCCGGGCCGTCTCCGACAATCCAGTATTCCGATTGTTCCAGCTTCGCCTCCGCAAATGCACGGAGTCCCAAGTGCACCCCTTTCCAATGTAAGAGACGACCAACACTGATGAATCTAATTGGTTGCTCCGGCGGGGTAGGAAATTTCTCTAATTCTTGAATTTCCTGCTGCGATAAACCGACTTGCGAGAAAATCTTCACGTTTTTTGCTTTGAGAAATCGCAGTCGGGCTGCGGTTTCTTCCGTAGTCGCCAGCGCCACGGCACTGCGGCGCGCCGTCAGACCCACAAACGGATCGCGTTCTCCTACGCTTTGAGCCAATGCTCGGAGCGTTTCGTAAATTTTGCCCCGGCGGCTAAAATCTTGCCAAAAAGCCTTTGGTGCTGCTTCTGCACCCCCCACAGGCCCCCAAATAAAAGGATGTGGCAACAGCGCCAAGAAACTGGGAGACCAATGTTTGACATAAGTTACGTGATGTACTATGTCAAAACCAATTTCGCGATCGAGCTTCCGAGCGATAAAATAAGCCCAGATTTGCCACAAATAGTAGTGAAGTTGCAGCAATCCTTGTTTCCCCTTCCAATCTTCGCTCCACCCAAACGGATCAAAATAAACAAAGTGCAGATTTGGCACTGGGTTCCGCTCTAGTTCTGCTTCAATGTACGATCGACAAAACGTGCGAGTAAATACCCAACTTTCGTGATGTTTAGCAGATTGGATAACAGTATTCCATCCTACTCCCTCTTCGGAGCCGAGATTCGGTTCGCAAGCAAACGCAGATAATAAAACTTTCATGGCTAAGTGGTAATTGCTAATTGGTAATTGGTAATTTTTCCCTCTTCCCTCTTCCATCCCTCCGTTAAATCATTTTAAAAAATCCGTTGCCGAACTTAGTTCACCTATTCTCCATCAAAAAAGATGTAACTTCGACGTAAGCTTTAGCTGCTGTTTCTGGCGTTTTTTGAGAAATTATCTCTCGTGAACGCTCTCCCATCGACTCAATCAAATCAGGATAATCTAGAAAAATTTGCATTTTATCCGCTAACTCTTGAGCACTGCTAGGGTCAAAAATATAACCGTTCTCGCCTGACAGAATTAACTCACAGGAAGCTGCACCATTTGAACACAATACTGCTTTTCCCAACACCATCGCTTCCGGTACAACCATACCCCAGACATCCTCAAAAGTAGGAAACACAAAAATATCAGCTTGCTGAAAATAAGCACCTAAATTTCCATATTCTACCCATCCCGCCCACGTTACTTGCTCTTCAAAATCGCACTCTTTAATAAATGCTTCCAGTTCTTCCCGCTGATCTCCCTTGCCAATAATCAACAGCGAATAATCAACATAACCTTGATTTTTAAGAATAGCGCAAGCTTCTAAAAGCGTTTTAATTCCCTTTCTAGCTGTTATGCGCCCTACATAGAGAAAAATCGGGCGTTTTAACTGCAAGTTTGGTGGCTGAGTCTGATCCAATCGTTTCAGCAAAGCTCCCGCATCAGGTACGAGATAGGTGCGGGTAAAAATTTTATCCTCCGGTACGTTGAGAACTTCCATCAGATATTTTTTACCAGCATTGCTATTGGCAACAAAAGCATCGGCAAACCGCACCAGGATGCGGCGCACAAACGTCCTAAAACTGGAATCTCGAAAGTCTGTATTTGGGGAACTACCATCGTAAATAATCGCAATTTTCCACCTCAGTAGCGGTTTTAAAAACGCAACAATTACAGTCCACAAAGAGAAAGCTTGGGGAAACACCACATGAGGTCTAAATTTTAGCAAATAGCCGATAATACTAGGCGATACTACAATGAATCCGCGATCGTATCCTGTTTCTATCTTTTCCGTCTCGACAAATTTAGTCTCCCCTACCAACTGAATTGCGGATGCTCCCGGCAGGGTAGGATCGAACCCAGACCAAACACGACCAGTATAAAATACAGTATTCTTAAAAATTTTTGTAAATTCCCTCAAAACAGGCTGCCAGTAAGCTCCCAGTTCCACTTCCGGGACAAGCCAAGCAATGCGGAGTTCATTTCTATCAACCATCCTATTCACCTTGAGTTTTGTTTTTAGTCAATCCCAGTTTACTCAACACTGAAAGCCAAACTAACCTGCGATAAGGTAGCACCCAATAAATTGGCCACAACCAGCCACCATGCCGCTGAGTAAATACTTTCCACTCTTGAGCCGGTTGCAGGGTAGTATCTTTGAACGATAAACCTTTCGGTTGGCTCATTTTATCCAATCCTTCACTTAAATTATCAGCAGCAGTTTTGGTCACCTGGGGGTTGAGAGAACAAGTGCCTAAATAGCCAGGAGCAATCCAAACTGTACATCCTTTCTGTCTGGCTCGTAAACCATAATCCCAATCACCAATATAATGGACAAAAGCCGGATCGAGGTTGCCGACCATTTGCACAACTCTGCGGGGAATTAATACGCAGTTGCCGTGCATAGTATCGCACATCTGAGGCTCTTTTGTTGGTTCTAGGACACCATATCGGAAGGGGTGCAAAGGGTTATTTCGCACCACACCGCCGTATGTTGTTTGACCCGTTTCGGGGTCGCAGGTAGAACCGCCAATGATTGCTTTGGTTTCTCCTTTTTCTGATAATTTTTGAGTGGTTTCTAGCAAGACACTTACGGTTTCTGGATAAATAAGAGTGTCATCATTTAACCATAGATAGTAGTCGGGATCATCTTTCATTGCTTCGGTGAAAGCCCCACGCATTCCCCCGTTCCAAAATAGGTTCCCATCGCCGGAAAAAATCTTGACTTGAGGATAGGTTTGACGGACTGCATCGCTGGTTCCGTCTGTGCTGGCATCATCGACTAGATAGGCTAAAATATCAACATCGGCTGGAAGTACCTGTTTAAAAAGGGCCTCTAGGCAAGCCAATGTTTTTTGTTTGCGGTTGAAGCAAGTTAAAATGGCGGCGATCTTAGTACGGTTCATTATTCCCAATTTTGATGCTTTTAACGATAGGTAAGGTAAAATTTACCCAATAAAATCAGATTTTTATCTTTACTTTGGAGTTGACAGAACCTCGTTAAAAACAGACAAATAGCGATTTGCTTGTATCTCCAAGGTGAATTCTTGTTCCACTTTCTGGCGGGCGCGAATACAAAGTTTTTGATGCCGATTGGGATCTTCTAAAACCCAAGCAATTCCTCGCGCTAAGTCTTCTGTTTCATAAGGTTTAGCTAAATAGCCATTTGAGCAGTGTTCGATCATATCGGGCAGTCCCCCAATATTAAATGCGGCGCTGGGGATGCCGCAAGCAAGGGCTTCCATGACTGTATTTGGCAAGTTATCTATCACGGAAGGGGCGACAAAAATATCTGCTGCTGCATAAACAGTGGCTAGGGAAATATCATCTGCGAGTCTCCCCAAATAGTGAGTTTTAAAACCAAGTTCAATCGGATTTTCTGGTTCAGAAGAGCCAAAAACCAGCAACTCTATCCTATCTTTCCAGCCTGATTTACTGAGGCTTTGTAAAGCAGGCACGAGCAAGTTAAATCCTTTCCAGCGATCGCCCGTTCCACCTGCACCTCCAAAGAGTACAATTTGTTTATCTTGAGGTAAATTCAGGATTTCTCGCGCCCAGTGACGATTTATGGGTTTGTACTTTTGAGTATTGATGCCGTTAGGAATTACTTCAACTCGAAAATCTTTGCATAAAGAACTAGAATTAGCGCATTTAGCTAACCAAACACTAGGGCTAACCAGAGTTAGGTTAAGCTTTTTCCAAGCTTTGGCTTTCCGCTGCCATACCCACCGTGACAGATCCGAATCTTTGCTGCTGTGCAGTTGCGGACAGCTACCGCAAGATTGAGTGTAGCGATCGCAATCTTCACTATAGTGACAGCCACCTGTAAAAGGCCACATATCGTGCAGCGTCCAGACTAAGGGCTGTTCAAACTTTGGAATACTTTCTACTTGTAAATAACCCCCACAAACCCAGTGCAAATTAATAATATCTGGTTGGATTTTGGCAACTTGAGCCGGGAGAGCGTCGGGTAGCCATTCTGTAGAAAATATCCCTGGGTTTCTGTCTGGGTAAAGTCGCAATGGCGAGTTAGAGAAACTTGAAATAATCTTGTCAAACTTATTCGCAATACTATTCTGTGACGAAATTACATTAGGGTCACCACTACTCTTATTTTTTACTAGCATTTGCGAAGACACGCCAATCCCTTGCAAACCTTGGTGCAGTCGATAAGCGGCGCGGGCCGCCCCCCCTTCACTGTCAGAACTATTGAGAAGTACAACCTTCATTTCCCCTGCCTCTCCTCTAGATTTCTAGCTGACTTTACCTGATTTTTTCAAAAGTTTATTGACTTTTTTTTGCACCTTTCTTAGCAAGGGTGGATCGTAATCATATAAAGTATTTTCAGTAAAATTATCTGCTTGCCTATCCCGAATCGCAAATGGTGGGTGTTTCATCGGAAATGTTATAGCTTCTACAGGCATATTACTATAAGGACTGTTGACATCCTCCGTATTAGTTCCCCCTACACCATGTCCGATATTAGAAGCTAAATTGACATTTGCAAGAATGTTCATACCATTTTGAATAAAACTAGCAAATGTCCACTGAAAAGCCCAACTCTGTAACTTTTTTTCATAACAAAGCTGAAAAGTATTTGTCCAAACTTTTACAGCATGGGAGTCTCCAAGTACATCCATCAAAAAATTACCATCCCGAATTTCCGGCCACAACTTCATATCTAAATCATAATGCTGCCAAGCTCGCCTCCAACTCGCCCAGCTCCAGCAGTGATTATAGCGAGAAAAGTAGTAACTATAATCAGTTCTTTTTCGCCCAAACTGAACATTTTGACCAGAGATTGACAAAATTCGCTGATCGTCTCGGTAACGATCCAGCAATTCTTCAGCGAAGCGGAAAAAAGTAGGATGAGGGAGACAGTCATCCTCAAGAATAATTGCCTCTTCAACTGTATCAAATACCCAATTCATACCGCTAGAAACCCGCAGGCGACAACCGAGATTTACGTCTGCGTAATTCTTCAAAACTTCGCAGTCCCAATCTACTTGGTCAATAATAGCTCTAGCGGCAGCACATTCTTGATCTTCTCCCGGCCTATCTGGACGTGGGCCGTCAGCAATTACTAGCAATTTGGGAGGTTTGGCCTGACGAATTGCCTCAAATACTCTAGCCGTTGTATCTGGACGTTTGAAGATGATAAAAGCGACGGGTGTTTGGATTTGGTAATTGAACATTTCTGCGACTCTAATTTTTCTAGTAGTCTTCAACATCTGAATTAACAAGATCAGCAGTCATCTGCGATTTAAAATTAAACCACTTCTGAAGCATTACAGCCGCTATGTATGCCAGTGTATCATTGCTAGTTTGATAGGGTAAAAATCTATAGCGAAAAGTCGCCATTCTCGGATCACGTTCTTGGTATAAAATATCTTGGGCGAAGTTCCCCCAACGCTCATCTATCAAATCAATTGTCATACCAGCATGAGCCGAAGGTAGCAACATATTAGAGCCGTGAAGACCAATTACTAATCGGCTTTGTGAATAAACACTGCATATTTCCTTTTCAACTTTTTCATTAAAACTATCCACTCTGTAATCTTCAATCCATGCTGGGAACTGGGTTTTTGTCCCCAAACCAGCTACTGCAAATTTTGCTTCTGGTACTTGCAACCTAATTTTCTCAAATAACTGCTGAATTTTCAAATTTTGCAATGGCAATGCCCTTTCTCGTTGGTTTAGCTTTTTCAGAATTCGGAATAGCCCACTGTTAACTAATAAACGATCTTCCCGCCAAATAAAAGTAATTTTTGTTTCTGGTTCATCAAATTTGTGTTTGGGAACTCTAGTAAACCGCGTGATGTCAAAATGACTCGGATGAGAATGGGCTTCGCTGACATAAATTTCATCAAAGCGTTTGGTTTCTTCCTCAACAAACTCAGCGAAGCTGGGATAGTAAGTTTGACCATTTTTTAAAGAAATAGGTACTGTCCAGACTTCGGCAACTTCATCAGGAACCATCCACCTTAGAAACTTAGGAACTATCACCACTAACCCGTAGTCCGAGTTGCATTCTAAGTGCCTTTGTGCATTTAGCAACTTCAACAGGGAATGACCATAAAGATGATCGATACAGTTTAAGATAATTACCCGCTTGCAGGGTTTAAAAATTTCTTTGACAATCTCAATTTTTTCGGGTTGAGGATTTTGGAGTGAATAGAGTAATGGTTTGCCTAGCCACTCTTTTATATTAGCAACTTTTGCAAAAACTTCACCTTTGATTGTATCAACTTGGATCGAGTTTCTGACTCCATGACCTACTCTCAACTCGTCCATTATTTCGCTGCCACATCCCCCGCACTTACAGTCCAGAACAATATGTATCCCTTGCCACAAAATTTTTTTGGCATTGAGTTCCGTGTCGCAATAGGGGCAATTCGAGCGCTGTTCGATTTTAGGTTTAATTTGAATCACTTTACTAATCCTCTGATTCTACAAGCTGCCTTGTATAAGTTAAGCGATCGCCAGATGAAATTTGCGAATGGGCGCAATTCCTTAATCAAGAAATTGACTAATATAATCACGTAAAAATAAGTTATCAGAGTAGCTGCAGTTGCTCCAAAAGCTCCATACTTAGGAATCAGCCAAAAGTTCAACGCTACATTAAAAATAGAGCCGACTACAGTCAAGTAAAGACCGTAGCGCAACTGACCTTCTATGTTCAAATATGTACTCCGTGCTACTCCAAAGTTACTGCCAAATTGCGCCCAAACATAGATTGACAGTACCGCTGCTGACTTCGCATAGTTTTCACCGTAAAGCAGATGCACTATCCAGGGAGAAAGTAATGATATCGGTATGGCCACTCCCAACCATAAAAATATCATAATATCAGAATAAATTTGAAATTTATTTAGATATTCTTCATAATTTGTCTTTCTCAAATTCGCTAATTTAGGAAAAATAGAGCTGGATATGATCATCGGCAAGAAATCGCAGATTTCCGAAATTTTAACAGCTGCAGCATAATAGCCCAGTTGAGCATTTTCATTCATCGCACCGAGCATTATCTGATCGGTTTTTGAGTACACATAAACTGCCAAGCCCGAAAAAATTATCGGCCAACTCTCCGATAGCAGTTCCTTACACCGTTCCCAACTAAAATGCCAATCCTTAATTTTATTCCCCGTAAGCTGATAAAAATATACATAAGCGATTCCTACCAATGCCACCTCTGTCAATCGAACCCAGGCGAAGGCAAGCAGGGGGGCTTTAATTGTTACTAACCCAATTCTGACAGCAGCAACTAAAAAACATACCGAATTTTTAGCCAAAACTGTATATTTTGACTGGATTTGGGACTGAAACCAAAAATTGATAGCCTCAAAAGCATTAAAGATAGTTCCTGCTGCGATGATACCTACCAGCCATCGAGTCAGAGTGTCGTTGGGCTTGAGTAGCGCAATCACGGTGACAGTTAACACCAAAGTGATGCAGCCACCAGTAAATTGTAGTCCGAAGGCAGTTCCCAGGGTCTCATTTTTGCATTCTGGGTCGCGAGCGATATTCCTCACTACCAGAGTACCCAACCCCATCGTTGCCACCGAACTAAACAGCGACACAAAGGCGATCGCGTAGTTGAGCAATCCAAATTGTGTCGGACCAAGATAGCGAGCCACCCAAAGGCCTACAAACAGACCTAGACCCATCTGCAAGATTTGGTCAGTGAACAGCCAAGCTATGTTGCTGAGTACCTGGCGCAGACTAGGACCGAGCCTTTGACTGACCGCAGTTAACTTATCTAGCATCAGAATATTTTAAATCTTTACAAAACACAAACGCGGTTCTGGCAGGGTCGGCAATCTCGCAAAATTAGATTGGTTGATCCTATAACAACATACCACAACTGGCTCCACGCTCCGCCCAATAAAGGTTACTTCAATGGACAGTGCGGCGAGCTAAAGAAGGCCTTTGAGGGTTACTGGTGCTACTGTTAGAACTATGGTTAGCATTATCTATCGCAAGTCGAACCGTCAACATTGCGTAACTCAGCCAAGGATTTGCTATATCTATAATATAACCTTCTGTGATGTTGCTTATAATAATAGACACTAGAAAACAAATAGGTATTCCCGCTTCTTCCAGGGTGCTACGACTCAAATACCGAACTGCATAAGCTAAATTGAGCAGCAAGGAAGTCATCATTAAAATTAATCCCGGCCAACCGAAGGCTAACAAGATCCCGATCCCCCCATTGTGAGGATTTTTAGGTTGAAATCCATTAGGAGTATAAATAAAATAAGCAGGAGTAGCCGAGCCTAACTTATCTTGTTGAAAAAATCCATCGTATCCGTAGCCAAACCAGGGGCGCTGATTGGCCGCAGCCATTAACTGCGGCCAGAATTCTGTCCGCCCAGTTAGAGTCAAGTCTTTGCCTAATCCACCTACAATAATATCCTCTAGGTTGTCTACTACAAAAACAGTCATAATTATGCTGACCACCAGGAAACATATAATCGCAGTAAATGCCCACTGAAAACTTAATTTTTTTAGAAAATTTAGTGACGACACTGCAATTATTAATATGATAGTAATTACTAGAGCCGATCCCGATTTATTAGCCCTTACTAGGTAAAATGAAAAGAACATCATTCCCAAAGCAATCCAGCGCTCTTTCTGAGTTTTAGCTCCTTGAGAATAATGCAAATACCAAAATGCCGTACACAGAGCTAAGACTCCCCCCAAAGAATTTTTAGATTGGGTTAATCCGACAAAATCGCCTGCTCCAGGGGGTTTCATTACAAAACTTGCCAAACCGATTGCCGTGTATCCCCACCGCCAAAAACGAGATAAATCCTCCCATTTATATTGGGCTGCAATGTAAAACCCGAAAGCAGTAAATCCTGAAAAAGCTAGGCCTGCTCTTAGCGTTTCTTCAGGAACTAGAGACCATAATGTAGAGAGTAATGGAAGTAATGTATAAAGTAAAAAGAAAGGATTCATTATCAATATTTTGGCAAAAATATCTATAAAATTGCTACTAAAAAATTTAAATCGTGAAATTAAAATCAATACTACCCAGGGGTAAAAAAAATAAGGTATTAGTTTTAATATGCCACCTTCTGGATCTTTCAAATTAACAAAATGCAAGTAATTAAAAGGAGGTTGTGTCAGAAAGGGAGAGATAAAAATATAAAGACCAGCAAAGCTTTTATCTAAAGCTAAACCTATTTTTTTATAGCTAGCAAATTGAAATAATAGTATAGTTGCCATCGCGAGTATAGCAATTAGCATCAAGGTCAATGAAGAGCTACCTAAAATCAGCTCCTTCAGCATATTTGCTTGAGACACTGGTTGAGTCATAATTGCTTTCCTTTATCCAAAACAAGAGCAAATTATCTAGATATAAAATATAGCCATCAACCCGCAACCAGGCTAACACAGAAATTAGGCATAAAGCAAAAATACAGCATTCTTTTTTCGGCGATCGCTTAAAATAATGAGCTTTTTGCCCAGCACTAAAAAGGCTACACTTATATAAATCATAGTCAATAAAATTAGGTGGTGTATGGTTAACACCCATTTTCCAGGACAGATAGCCCGGTCGGTTGTGGGTGTTGTCTTGTTTGCTTCCACTGTCATCGCTGACGCCAGAAGCACCCCGGCACAACTTCCCATCCCGCTAGGCGCAGAGCAAGCCCAGACCGTTGCGCCCGTTAGGAGAGCGCCGGAAAGCTATAAACTCGGTGGCGGCGATCGCATCCAAGTAGAAATACTCGAAGTACCCGAACTCAGCCGCGGCTACGAAGTTCTTTCCGATGGTTCAGTCAACCTGCCGCTAATCGGCTTGGTCTCCGTCCGTGGCCGCACCTTAGTAGAAGCCACCAACATCATCCGCAACGCCTACCGCCGCGTCCTCAAAGACCCCATAGTCACAGTCAGCCTCGTCGCCGCCCGCCCCCTCAACGTCGGCGTCATCGGAGAAGTCACCAGGCCCGGAAACTTCATCATTACCCTAACTCCCGGCCCGGGAGCCACGCCGAGTGTCCAGTACCCCACCGTCACCCAAGCGATCAGACTCGCAGAAGGCGTCACGGGTGTCGCCGACATCCGCAACATCCGCGTCCGCCGTCCCCAACGAGACGGCCCCGATCAAGTGCTCAACGTCAACCTGTGGAAATTCTTGCAAGAAGGAGACATCTCTCAAGACATCATTTTGCAAGACAGAGACACAATCGTGATTCCCACAGTCGCCAACTTCAACCAAGCAGAAGCTCGTCAATTTGCGACAGCCAACTTTTCGCCACCCCCAGAAAAACCTCGATCGATCTCCATCGTTGGCCAAGTCACCCGCCCTGGGGCTTACGTCGTGATCGGTGGCAACACCACAAACGACCTCAGCCGCGAAGGTTTCCCCACAGTCATCCGGGCGATTCAGCTAGCTGGAGGCATCACCTCGGATGCCGACATCCGGCAAATCCAAGTGCGGCGCGTCACCAGAAGAGGCGAACAAATTATCCCTGTCAACCTGTGGCAGTTCCTAGAGTCCGGCGACGGCGCCCAAGATACCATCCTCCAGGAGGGAGACACGATCATCGTACCCAAAGCTACGATCGTCAACCCTGCAGAAGCTGGTGTGCTCGCTAGCACTAACTTTGCCCCCGTCGGCATTAACGTTTTTGTAGTAGGAGAACTCAGAACATCCCTCGATCCCTTGAGGCTCCCAGCTAATGCCACGCTAAATCAAGCTTTAATTTCCAGAGGATTTTTTGGCTACGAGAATACCCGAGCTAGAAGGGATAAAGTTGAGCTAGTCCGCCTCAATACCGACGGTACGGCTACTAAACGGACGATCGAAGTCGATTTAAGCCAAGGAATTAACGAAGAAGCCAATCCTCAACTTCGCAACAACGACATGATTATCGTATCTCGCAGGGGTCTCGTCAATTTTGTCGATCGCATGAACGCTGTAATCGGACCTGTCGGGCCAGCTACGGGAGTGTTAAATTTTATAAACGTTCTCCGATTTTTATTCAGGTAAGAAGGCGGCGGGTGAGGTGGATAATTCCTGGCAAAGGCTAGAATAAACTAAACAATAAGATTACCCAGCCGCGACCTGGCCACTTCAAAAATATCAACCTCAAAAATATCAACCTCAAAAATACCCTGGCTGAATATGGATAACAGACAAGATTACCAACCCTTCACACCCAAATCGAATGGCAAACTGCCGGAGTTATCTGCTCAGAACTACAGAGATCACTTCGTAGAGGAGAGAGAAGAAGAAAAGCTAGACTTGTCCTGGCTGTTAGGCGTCGTGCGCCGTCGCTTCCTGGTCATGGCAGCAGCCACCATAGCTTTGAGCGCCCTGGCAGGAACAGCGATCATCGCCACTTCTAAAAGCATAACGGTCGAGTATGAAGGCTCCTTTTCCCTGTTAGTAGAACCAGCCACGGCTGAAGGTTTGCAATCCAAACAATTAAACAACACCCAAGCTGCCGACTTAGCAAGAATTAATATAGAAGGAATTAGCCTACTAGACTACGAAACCCAAATTAGGATTTTGCGAAGTCCCAACATGATGCAGCCAGTGATTGAGGAATTGCGGGCTTCGTATCCCAAAATGAACTATAGCGAACTGATCTCAAAAATGTCGATCCAGCGCATCAGCTACACGAAAGATGGCAAACAGCAAGGCACAAAAATTTTACAAGTTCGCTACAAAGATTCAAACAAAAAAAAAATTTACCGCGTATTGGATAAAATTTCTAAAGCTTATCTAGATTACAGCTTGCAGCAACGGCTGATGGGCATTAATCAAGGTATTAAGTTTATAGATACGGAGATGCCCAAGCTCCGAGAAAGAGTGGAAGTTCTGCAACTGCAAGTCCAAAGACTGCGGCAGCAGAGCAACTTGTTTGAACCCCAGCTAGAGGGGAAATCTCTGTCTGAACAAGTTCAAAGCATTCGGGGCAAGCAAGTAGAAATTAGAGTTCAGCTAAAAGGGATGCGAAACCTCTACCAAAGCTATGAAAAACTACTCAACGAAAATAATCCCCAGGGGCTGCTGATGACCCAAGGGCAAGCTTACGGCGGACTTTTAGGTCAAATTCAGAGAATAGACTCGGAATTGTCATTAAAATTAGCTCAGTACAGAGAAGACAGTTTGCCAGTTTTAGCGCTGCGAAAAAGTCGGGAAGAACTGATTTTAACCGCCACTCAACAAGCAAGAAAAGTGGTGATGGGAAATTTAGAGAGCCAAATCAAAGAAGTTGAAGCGCGCGATCGCGAAATGACCGCTTCCCAAAATGCTCTCAACCAAAAAATTAGAAACTTTTCAGTCACAACCCGACAATACGACAATTTACAGCGGGAACTACAAGTAGTTACTAAGAGTTTTTCGGACTTCTTGGCAAAACGAGAAGCGTTGCGGATCGATGCAGCTCAGCAGCAAATACCCTGGGTGCTGATCAATCCTCCGGAAATCCCGCTAGACAAATTCGGCAACCCTATAACAGCTACCGTCAAACAAACCAGAAAACAGTTAGCGCTGGCAGTAATTTTAAGCAGTCTACTGGGCATAGCAGTCGGCTTGCTCGTAGAGGTACTAAATACTGTGTTCCACACTCCAGAATCACTGAGAATGGCCACAAGATTGCCAATACTCGGGGTGATTCCGTTTACCAAAAAAGTCAAGCGCCGACCGCCAGCTAGACAGAGGAAACTAACATCAGCTCGATCGAACTCGAAAGTGGAAGTAGTCGAACCGGGCGAAGCTAGACATACTGGTCCGATGAGCGGGGGAGCAAGTATTTTGAGCGACTTGGACTATCAATTTTTAGAAGCATTTCGATCGCTCTACACGAACATTCACTTGCTGAATGCAGGAACGGCAATTCGATCGCTCTTAGTCGGCTCAGCCTTAGCCGGAGACGGCAAATCTACAGTAGCTTTGCACCTGGCAGCCACAGCAGCAGCAGTCGGACAGCGAGTATTGTTAGTAGATGCAGACTTGCGCTGCCCGCAACTGCACGCTAAGTTAGGACTGCCCAACGTGCGTGGCCTGGGCGAGGCCATCTCCACGGATCTCAGCCTCAACGACGCGATTCAACGAGCCCCGAACCAAGAAAATTTGTTCGTACTCACCGCAGGCCAAATTCCCCCCGATCCGATCAAGCTTCTTTCTTCCAAAAAAATGCAGTATCTGATGGAGCAATTTCAAGCCTTTTTTGACTTAGTAATTTATGACACCCCGCCACTAGCAGGCTTGGCAGACAGCCACTTGATCGCAGCTCGTACAGACGCTACGATTATGGTCGTCCAAATTGGGCAAACAGACCGATCGCAAGTTCGCAAAGTTTTAGAAGAATTAAAAATTTCTGGAGCTTCCGTCTTGGGAATCGTTGCTAATGGCTGCAAAAACACCGGTCACAGCTACCGCCAGCGCCCGGTCGTTTTAGACACGCTCTACGACCAAAAACTATCGGCATTAGGTACGAAAAATCCTAATTAGACAAATGTTGATGCAGGCGGCCGAGCGCCGCCGTCCTCAACGGGAAACACACAACCAAGCTATACCCTGATTTTTTGATAATAGTACCATTTGAGAAAGAAAATGATAGACTAACGGACATAGCCTCGTGTGTCAACCGAGATTGCGCGGATCTTTAAATTTTGCGGTAATTACTCAGAAAATGATTGAGAAATCAGCAAAAGTGGGTAAACTACATTTAGCAGAGCGCAATCTCAATCAGGAAAAGACACCTTTGAAGGTGAACGTTAGTGTAAACGTTAATGAGAACGTTTCAACCCAGAAACTTGGTAGGGATTATTCTATGAGTACAGTTATGGTTGTTGATGATAGCGTCACTCTGCGGGAGATGATCGCCGACTTGCTCAAAGGTAGAGGACTCAACGTCACAGTAGCGAGTGATGGCGTAGAAGCTCTAGAGCAAATCAAGGCTAACCGCCCAGATTTAGTCGTTCTGGATATCGTGATGCCCCGGATGAACGGCTACGAAGTCTGTCGTCGGCTCAAAAGCGACCCTAAAACCCAAAATTTGCCGGTGGTAATGTGTTCGAGCAAAAGCGAAGAGTTCGATCGCTATTGGGGAATGAAACAGGGAGCCGACGCTTACATCGCCAAGCCATTTCACCCACAGGAATTGGTCGGCACTATTAAGCAATTGCTGCGAGGTTGAGGTAGAGGAATAGGGACAGGAAAAAAATTGTCTTGAGCGCTGATTATTTCTGCTCCCGCAGCCTCTCTAAACTACTCGATTGACAATAGTCCAAACATCCCCGTCCGATCGCACGTAGGGAACAGAAATACTCTTGAAACCAGTAATAAAAGGCTTGTAATAAACCTGCCAATAGCTGGGGCTAATTTGGTCAGCGATTGCTTTGAGTCCCTTCACTTGGGCCGCCAGTTCCCCCGCCAGTTCGTTAATCCGTTCCGCGTGTCCGCGAGCGAGGGTTCTTCCTTCTTCAACCTGCTCCTCCATCGGAGTGATTCTTTGCAACTTTACCGATTGCTGCTGTTTCTGACTCAGTTGAGCAGACAGAGCCGCGATCGCGTCATCTATACCCTTGACTTCGGCCGACACTTGTGCTGTTTCCCTCGCGTGACGGCGGTAAGCATCGGCGATCGCTTGGGGTGAATCACTGGCTGGGAGAGCATCGGCAATACTAAGCTGCTGGCGTTCCAGGCGCAATTCCTCAATTTGAGAGTAAATTGCCTCTATATCTGTCTGAAGTTTGTCCACCTAATTATTACCGCGTGGTTGTTGGATATTTTAGCATATTAACACAAACCAATCACCTAATCGGCATAGAAATTGCATATTTTAGGCGGGCTAGAAGCAAAGCCGCACAAGCAGAATTTGAAGAGTTTGAAAAATCCAAATTTTTATATTTTTCAGTTGAGCGATTTCCGTCGATATCCAGTCGGGTTAAGCAGCTCGTGTCCGGTAAAATCAGCATTATAGATTGGTAGTGAGGAAGGCAAGTACGACCGAGTTTTACGAGGATTAAAGTCGTCACGACAAGCACAATTCCCAATTCCAATTAACCACTTTCCAATTACCAATTCCCAATTATTAATTGAGTTTTTTAAGTTGTTAGCGCTTGCTGCCTCAACTTGACTATAGTCTCTACCAAGACATCGGGTTGCACAGGTTTAGACAGATGCCGATCGAAACCCGCAGAAAAAGCACGATCGCGGTCTTCATCCCTAGCATAAGCCGTCAGGGCGATCGCCCAAAATTTCCCTGTCTGAGTGTTCAAAGAACGCAGCCTTCGTAGCAGCGAATATCCGTCTTCCTCCGGCATTCCGATATCGCTGACCAAAACATCCGGCCCAAACTGTGAAGCCAGCTCAAACGCCTCAGCAGCAGACGATGCAGCCCTGACAGCGGCCCCGGAATCTGCCAAGACAAACCTCATAAATTCCCGCGAATCAACCTCGTCATCAACCAGCAAAACCTTAACTCCCAGTAAATTACCAGCGCCAGCCAAAACCGGCGAGGAAGCGCCCGCGATCGAATTTACCTGCATCGAAGGGAGGCGGAAAGTAAGTTCCCGCAAAACTGCCTTTTTCCAACCCCAATAACAGTTCGTGTCCCTCGGATCAAACGACCTTGCCATTTAATAAATTCCAGGTAGTGCTTTTATGTAGGGCTTGCTGAAAAAGTCAGAAAACAGCATTTAGAAAGATGAGTGAATTTGCGATTACCTTAAAAAGATAGATTTTGCTTATTTTTTTTGATAAAAATATAATTTTTACTAATTTTTAAAGGCAGAAAACCTGAAAAAAGGTTTTTGTTGTGAAATAGACCTAAAAAAAGCCAAAAAGCCTGCCGCAGCAGGGCAGAAAGATTCATCACCAGAAAAGTTATGGCGATGCTTGTTTCAGAAGTCTTAGAAAGTTTAGCCATGACTCTAGCAAGGCTAAATCTTCTTTTACCTTCTCCAATTTTTCCCTCAATCAAGTTACGAATTCTTTCGTCAGACTTAGCTTGCTTCTTCTTTAACTAGCTGATATTTTTAGGGGGGTCTTCCTAGAGGAACACCACTCATTCTAATCCCTTTTTCTTTGCACCAAGCTCGATTTGACTGCGTTCGATATATGCGATCTACATGAATTGATTCTGGTTAGAATCCTGTGAATCGTTTAAATTCTTCTACTTGTGTTTTTAAGTCTAAAGATTCGTTGAAATTATCCCAACTAATTCGGTCTAAAAACACGTACCCGTTACGACAACTCGCTGACAGTTTTGCCCCAAATTCAACGGATTTCCCGGCTTTTCCTCTGACGATGGGGCGGATATG
>ENA-ORBV01000400-ORBV01000400.1-microbial-mat-metagenome-genome-assembly--contig:-NODE-400-length-100552-cov-7.861289_pt1 | contig 100552 bp, 103 predicted proteins | sample MGYA00237777_ERZ505514 | MGnify/ENA primary metagenome ERZ505514 (study PRJEB26160, sample SAMN06269048) | microbial mat metagenome | isolation source: Oligotrophic lake microbial mat | place...
GACTATTACTATTATTCGCGGACGGAAAAGGGTAAGCAGTATCCGATTTACTGCCGGAAGTTTAAGAGCGCCGAAGCACCAGAAACCGTCATGCTCGATATGAACGAGCTCGCGGGAGGCAGCGAATATTTCAGTTTCGGAGTCCTCGCCGTGAGTCCCGATCACCGTTACGTTGCTTACTCATCTGACACGGCGGGAGCCGAAGTTTATACGCTTTATATCAAGGACATGCAGACAGGAAAACTTCTCCCCGAAGTCATTACCAACACGGCTACGAGCGCGGAGTGGGCGGAAGACAACCGGACGATTTTCTATGTGACGCTCGATGAAGCCAAGAGACCTTATAAGCTTTACCGGCATACTCTCGGGGAAACGGCTTCAAAAGACGTGGAAGTCTATCACGAAAAAGACGAAGGTTTTTTTCTCTCCATCGATAAAACCAGGGACCGTAAATATCTCATCCTCGATCTTTCGAGCAAGACGACGTCGGAAGAGCATTTCCTCGACGCGTTAAAGCCCGCGGGCCAATTCAGTGTCATCGAACCGCGCCGCGAACTGCACGAATACTCAGTCGAACACCACGCCGAAAGGTTTTTTATTCTGACAAACGACTCGGCGAAAAATTTCAGGCTGATGGAAACGCCGGATACCGCTCCGGCACGCGTCAATTGGAAGGAAGTCATCCCTCACCGCAAAGACGTCAAGCTCGATCATATTGACGTTTTCCAGGACCACCTGGTGATCTTCGAACGGAGCAAGGGTCTGAATCTTATCCAGATCTGCGTTCTGAGCACCGGACTGAATCATTACCTTGAATTTCCCGAACCGGTTTATACCGCATGGGGCGGGAGCAATCCGGAATTCGACTCGACAACTCTGCGCTTCGGCTATTCGTCTCTCGTCACCCCGAGCTCGGTTTACGATTACGATATGAACACCAGGACGCGGGAACTCAGAAAGCAGCAGGAAGTGCTGGGCGGCTACGACCCAGCGCAGTATCTTTCGGAGCGTGTGTATGCGGCCGCTGAAGATGGGACGGAAGTCCCCGTCTCCATGGTCTACCGCAAAGGTCTGAAGCGCGACGGGACCAATCCCTGCTTTCTTTACGGCTACGGTTCTTACGGAATCAGCATGGACCCCGGATTTTCATCCAACCGGCTGGCCCTTGTCGACCGGGGTTTTATTTTCGCCATCGCCCATATTCGAGGCGGCGGAGATCTCGGGCGGCCGTGGTATGAAGACGGCAAACTCCTGAAAAAGAAAAACACTTTTACCGACTTTATCGCATGTGCCGAGTACCTGATCAAAGAAAAATACACGGCACCCTCCAATATCGTGATTTCAGGAGGCAGCGCAGGCGGTCTGCTCATGGGGGCCGTGCTCAACCAGCGGCCGGATCTTTTTAACGGCGTCATCATGCACGTCCCTTTCGTGGATGTCCTGAACACCATGCTCGATAAAAATCTCCCTCTGACCGTGACCGAATATGACGAATGGGGCAATCCCGAGGACGAGGAGAAGTTCTTCTCTTATATCGCATCGTATTCTCCCTACGACAATCTGAAGGAAGCTTCCTATCCTAATGTGCTCGTTACCGGAGGTCTCAACGACCCGCGCGTTCAATACTGGGAACCTGCCAAGTGGACCGCCAGGCTGCGCGGACTCAAAAAAGACCGGAATCTGCTCCTGTTGAAAATGAACATGGGAGCGGGCCACGGAGGTCCGTCCGGCCGCTACGACTATCTGAAAGAAATTGCTTTCGATTATGCCTTTATCTTCAAGATCATGGGAATCGCGAAGTAAAAGAGAGCCGCGCACAAAAAGATGGACCTGCCCCGGAGAGAAGCGCCAAGCTTCCCCCTGGGAGTACTTGCGCAAGGGCGCAAGTGCTTTCGACTACGCGTTAATCTTCAAGATCATGGGAATAGTGAAGTAAAAAGAGAGCAGCGCCCAAAGAGGGGTAAAAGGGGCTTCTGAATAAAGGAGCCGCTTCGGGCGTCGAATGTATGTAAGAAATGCGTAAAATTTAAGCTTCGAGTCGTGAAACCGCTTTGCTTGCGCATCCCGTTCGGCTTAAGATAAAGAAACTCATTTATTTTGACAGAATGAACCTGCCCGTGAGAGACCGGGCGCTTTACTTTAAAGGATGTCATGGGACCGCGTTTTTCCGGCCTGCTGGCCGTAATCGTTTCTGCAGCTTTGAATTTCCCCGCAGCTCCCGCTTTCTGCCAGGCGGATGGCAGCTATAACGCAGTTCCTTCCGTTCAGGCTGCCGAAGCGGCGGGCACGATCGACTTCGAAACTTACCAGCGCAATATCGATGATATGTTCCAGATTGCGCTCATGTCCAACCCCACCGTCGATTATGGAATCAACAGCGTGATTATCGATCTTAACCGGAAAATTGCGGAGAATCCCGCGAGTGCGAACCCGCTTATTTCTCTCGGGCACGTCTACCGCGTTCTGGGACGGCCTTCGGAGGCAAACCGATTTTACGAAAAAGCCCTGCTGCTCGATCCCGACAATTTTCATGTGAACGTGTTTTCCGCCCTAACCTCAGCTGAAAATGAAGATCTGGATATGGCCCTCGAGCGCCTGAAAAAAGCAGTCGAACTCAATCCTGCCGATTCTTACGCGAGACTTGGTTTGAGCCGGATTCTCATGTTTCAAAACAAGGACGACGAAGCGATCCAGAACTTCCAGGAGCTGCTCGAATTCAATCCTGATAACCGGCAGGCGGTTTTTGTGCTGAGCCTCATTTATCAGAAAAAAGGGGAGTACGACAAGGCCCTGAAGCTGCTTGAGGAACTCAAGCGGAAGCAGCCGGAGGATCAGTATATCAGCTATCATCTCGGCGCCCTGAATCTCGCCGACGACAAGCCTGAAGAAGCTTTGAAACACTGGGACGCCCTATTCAAGCAGGGTGTGCGCGACGTTCAGTTTCTTTTCAATCTTGCGATTGCCTACATTCAGAACGGGGATGGAGAGAAGGCCGCCCGGATTCTCGAGCATCTTAATTTCTTTTTTCCCAATGAAACGGACGTCGAGATCCTTATGGCGGAATCCTTTCGCCAGCTCGGAAAACTCGATGAAGCGGAACGCCGCTACCGTTTGATACTTGCGGAAGAGCGCGAAAACCTGACCGCCCTTATGGGTCTTGCGCAGGTTCTCGAACTGCTCGGCAAGAGCGAGGAGAAAGACGCCATTCTGAAAGAAGCGGGTGCCCGTGCCCGCGAAGAAAGCTCACTTCAGGCCGCCAAAGAAGAAAGCATGAACCTCATCGAAGAATCCTTCAATGGTAAGTCTTCCGCCCGCTGATCGCTGTATGCCGCTTGGCATAAGCTTTGCATCTACTCTTCCATATTCCCGCTGGTCATCAATATCATGCATTGAAGCAGAACAAATATGTCGCCTCCCGACAAAAAAGGTTCTACACCCACATGGAGGAAGCTGTGAAAAAAAATAGAGTGCATCATTCCGAATCATAAGTTCCCGCCGCTGGAAAAAGCCCTTCGGGAAGTGGGCATTCACGGCATGACGGTCAGCGAAGTCAAAGGGTACGGTAATGAACAGACCCGCCCTGAGCAATACCTTTTTCTGCCAAAAACCAAGATCGAACTTTATTGCCCCGACCGCGATCTCGAAATGCTTCTCGATTCCATTTCCAATATCTGCAAGACAGGTAAACTCGGCGATGGGAAAATCGCGGTTTACGAAATTCAGGACCTTGTGCGGATCAGAACCGGAGAAAGGGGGGAGGTGGCCGTTTGACAGTCGTGTCTTGACGGCGGATTCGACGTGAGCAAAGACTCCGCCCGATTTAAAAAAGTTTTTTTCTCTTTTTCCGCATTACCTCAGGCTGTATCATAGCGCTCTGTTCAACCGAAAACGGAGCAGCCGAATGGACAAAGAGTCACAGCCCCAGGTTATTCACCTCAAAGACTACGCGCCCCCTTCTTTTTTCATTACCGACGTCGAACTCTATTTCGATATCCGCGACGAGGTCACTAAAGTCTCTTCGCTTATGAAAGTCCGCCGCAACCCGAAAGGGCAGGGTAAAGATCTTTTCCTTCACGGCGAGGGATTAACGCTGATGGAAATCAAGCTTGATGGTGCTGTCCTTTCTGAAAGCCGCTATTCGCTATCCTCCGAAGGTTTGACTCTCAAAGAAGCTCCAGCCGATTTTGTCCTTGAAATCAGGAATGAGATCAACCCGCATAAGAACACAGCACTCGAGGGACTTTACGTCTCGGACGGCATTTACTGCACCCAGAACGAGCCCCACGGTTTCAGAAGAATCACTTATTTCGTGGACAGGCCCGACAACATGGCCAAGTACCGGACGACGATCGAGGCGGATAAGGCAAAATATCCCGTATTGCTTTCGAACGGCAATCCCGCCGACTGGGAAGACAAGACGGGCGGCCGTCATTCTGTGACGTGGGACGATCCCTTTCTGAAGCCTTCCTATCTTTTCGCGCTTGTCGCGGGAGACCTCGGTGCGGTTGAAGACCAGTACGTCACGCTCTCCGGCCGGGAAATTATCTTGAAGATTTACGTCGACAAGGGTAACGAATATAAATGTGATTTCGCCATGGAATCCTTGAAACAGGCCATGAAGTGGGACGAGGACACCTTTGGTCTCGAGTGCGACCTCGACATCTACAAGGTCGTTGCCGTCGATGCCTTTAACTTCGGCGCCATGGAGAATAAGGGCCTTAACATTTTCAACTCCCAGTACATTCTCGCCGATCCGAAGACTGCGACAGACCAGAATTATCTCGCCATCCAGAATGTCATCGGGCACGAATACTTTCATAATTGGACCGGTAACCGTGTGACGTGCCGCGACTGGTTCCAGATCACGCTTAAGGAAGGCCTGACCGTCTTCCGCGACCAGGAATTTTCGGCGGACATGACCTCGCGGCCGGTCAAAAGAATCGCCGACGTCCGGGTGTTGAGAGATTACCAGTTCGTCGAGGACTCGGGTCCGAACTGCCATCCCATCCGTCCGCCGTCCTACATCGAAATTAATAACTTTTACACGGCCACTGTCTACAACAAAGGCGCCGAAGTCATTCGCATGATCGAGACCCTCATCGGCCGTGATTCTTTCCGGAAGGGCATTACGAAGTACTTCCAGCTCTATGACGGACAGGCCGTCACCACCGAGGATTTCATTCACGCCATGGAAGAGGCCTCCGGCCAGGATCTCACCAGGTTCAAAAACTGGTACGCCCAGGCAGGTACGCCGCGCTGCCGTGTTTCGGCTCGCCACGACACGCAGGCGAAAACCTATACGCTCGACGTGGAGCAGATCCTTCCGGAAGGCTGCGGGCAAAAGGATCTCAAGCCTTTTTATTTTCCGCTCAAACTCGGGCTGCTCGACTCCCGGGGGCGAGAATTGCCTCTTCGCCTTCACGGAGAAAAGGGGGGAGATTCATCGACGCGCGTGCTCGTCATTTCGGAAATGAGGCAGAATTTTACCTTTACCGATGTTCTGGAAGCTCCGGTTCCGTCGCTTCTGCGGGATTTTTCCGCGCCGGTAAAACTCGAATTCGCTTATACGATCGACGAACTGATGTTCCTGCTGGCGAACGATCCCAATCCTTTTAACCGTTTTGATGCCGCACAGCGGATGGCCGACTACACGCTGAAGAAACTTATTGCGGCCGTCCAGCAGGGAAAGCCTCTCGAAGCCGACTCGAAATTTATCGGAGCTTTCGGCAAGCTCCTGCATGACGCGGCCGCGGATCCTGCTTTCCTCGCGGAAGCGATGGCGCTTCCCACCCTCACGTCCCTCACCGAAGATATGAAGGTCTGCGATTTCGATTCGGCCTATGCCGCCAAGGAATTTTTGTACAAAGCCCTCGCCGGAGCGCATAAAAAGCCGCTCGAAGAGATTTACTCTTCACTTCATACGCCGCAACAGTATTCTGTCGATTCCGCTTCAATCGGAAAACGCGCTCTGAAAAATACGGCGCTCGCTTATCTCATGCAGCTCGAAGAACGATTCACCCTCGAGTCCGCGCTGAGCCAGTTCCGCCGGGCCACGAACATGACTGACGAAATTTCGGCGCTCGATATCCTGTGCAGCAGCCCTTTTCAGGAACGAGAGGAAGCGATACGTACCTTCTACGAGAAGTGGAAGCGAGATGTTCTCGTCATGAACAAATGGTTCGCCGTCCAGGCGGTTGCGAAGCAGCCTGATACTCTCGAGCGGGTACGCCGGCTCGAAAACGATCCCGTTTTTGACCGGAAAAATCCGAATAAAGTACGAGCTCTTTACGGAGCGTTCTCGCAGAATATGGTCCGGTTTCATGCTTCGGGAGGGGAAGGGTATCGTTACATTGCCGAGAAAGTGATCGAAGTCGACGCCTTTAATCCGAGCGTCGCGGCGAAGCTGGCCGGAGCTTTCAAAAAATACGCGAAACTTGACTCAGGCCGGAAAGAAAAGATGGGCCGCGAGCTCGAGCGGATTCTCGCCGCGCCTAAGCTGTCAGGCGACGTTTTTGAGATCGTCTCAAAAACTCTGGCCAGCGGAAAATGATGATGGAGAGCCGGTGTCTGGCCTTGGCAGGATGCGTTTTCGGATTTGTGGGAGTCGCGGCCGGTGCCTTCGGCGCGCATGCCCTGAAGGCGCGGCTCGCCCCTGAAATGCTCGCCGTTTTTGAAACCGGTGTCCGCTACCAGATGTATCACGCGCTCGCTCTTCTGCTGGCGGCATGGGCCTTTTCGCAGTACGGCCACGGTTGGATCGGCACGGCGGGATATTGCTTTATGTCAGGGATGATCATTTTTTCCGGAAGCCTCTACATTCTTGCCTTGAGCGGCGTAAAAATCTGGGGAGCGGTCACGCCTCTCGGCGGCCTTTTACTTCTCGGCGGCTGGGCCCTCTTTGCCGCGGGCATTCTAAAAAGCAAGACCTGAAAGATTCTCGGGGCCGCCCGTCTTTCTTCATGTCCGCAAACTTTTCCGGGCTTTTCGCAGGATTCCAGCATTCTCTCTCAAGACTTATCTTTGTTTTCTTCTTGGATTACTCAAACCCCTCATTTCTTCATCATTTAGACTTCCTTCTCTTGTAAAAGAAAGTAGACCCGGGTAAGTTTTTAATGGGGGCGGAGGTGCTGCTATGGACGGGCGAAAATACTCGAGAACACCCTGGCGTTTGGGGGAAATCATGGTTCAGCAGGAAATGATTACGTGGGATGATCTTGCTGAAACACTCGATCTTCAGAAAAACAGGAAAGAATTGCTGGGACAGCTCCTTATTGAAAGAAATCTCATCAATGAGGACCAGCTGTCGAAGGCGTTGGCAGCTCAATGCGGACTTGATTTTGTTTATCTCACGCATTGCGCCGTACCGCAGCACGTGCTCGACGCGGTGCCGAAGTCTTTCGTCCAGCAGTTCCAGTTCATGCCAATCAGTATCAACGATAGTTGTTTTACCATCGCTGTCGCGAATCCCTTCAATCTTTTCCTGACGGCGCTTCTTACCGAAATCACCGGAAGGCAGGAGATCAAAATCGTGGTTGCCGGGTCGGCGGATATCCGGGCCAGTATCCACGAATACTATGATCCGCCCTGTATGCAGGCGTCCTGACGGCAATGCCAGTCAGCTTTTCGGGAAACGCATGTTTTACGCGCATAGTCCGGTCTAAAACTTAGCTTCGATAGCAAGGCGGCTCGTGCCAGCCTCGCCTGATGCCCGGGCTTCCTAGAAAAGCTTGACGCTTCTCTTCGGATGTCCTAGTCCTTCGCCTGTTGCTCAGGACTTCCTGTGGAGAAGCTTGACGCATCTCTCCGGATGTCCTAGAATTTCCTCTCTTGGGGAGGGGAAATGAATTATCAGCCTCAGTTGAAAAAACAATATCAAAGCGCGCTTGCGGTTTCCTTCGCATTTATTTTTTCCATCATGTGTTATGGTCTGGTCGTGTTTCTCGTCAAAACGAACGGAGACCAGCTTCTCCAGACAGGAAGCAACGGTATCCTCTGGCTCAGGATATTTCTCTTCGTTCTTGCGGCGGCCGCAGTCTTTTCTATCAGCCGCATTCGCGGCATTGTTCTTTCCGGTGAATGCAAGTTCTCCACGGCAGAAACTCCGGCCGAGTCTCTCACCCGGCGTCTCCTGATGGCCACCGTGATATCCATGGCTCTCGCTGAAATCCCTGCGTGCATGGGCCTCGTTCTTTTTTTTATCAGTTCGGATTTGAAAGATTATTATCTTTTCGCAGCGCTTGCGATGAGCGCGATGATTATCTATCTCCCCAAATACGATCAATGGGAAGTCTGGCTTAAGCGAAGGCTGCCGGCCAAGACGGATTGATTTAACCTGAGCGGAAAAAAAGGTGACCTTATGACAAATTCTGCACCCGCGGAACATCCTGTTCACGAGCTGATACGGAACCGCTGGAGTCCAAGATCGTATACCGGCAGAAAAGTCGAAACGGCCCAGCTGGCGAGCCTGCTTGAAGCGGCGAGATGGGCGCCTTCCTGTTTCAACGAACAGCCCTGGTTTTTTCTCATCGCCGAAAAGGCGAATGCTGCGGAATACGAAAAAATGCTGTCCTGTTTAGTTGAGGCGAATCAGAAGTGGGCCCGGCTCGCGCCGGTTCTCATGATCAGTGTTGCAAAGCTCTCCTTTCAGAAAACCGGCAAGCCGAACCGCCATGCCCAGCACGACGTCGGACTCGCGGCTGAAAATATGGCGCTGCAAGCGGAGGCAATGGGACTGGATCTTCACCAGATGGCCGGTTTTGACGTCGATAAAACCCGGCAGCTTTACATCATCCCTGAAGGTTATGAACCCATGGCTGCGATGGCAGTGGGTTACGCCGGCGTGCCCGAACTGCTGCCGGAGGACCTCGCGGAGCGTGAACGGGCGCCGAGGGCACGGCGGAAAATTCAGGAATTTGCTTTCACCGGTGCCTGGAACAAGGCTTTTATCGCATGAGCCCGGCCAGAACCGCTCCCATCTTCATCACCTGCGTTTTTGCCTCGTGCTTTCTCGCGGCTGTCCACGTTTCGGAAGCTTCAACCGAGGGCTGGATACGCAGGGCTGTCAATGCGACCCAGCAGCTCTCGAAAGGTAATACACGCGGCGCCGTGAATCAGGCCGTTCCGGGCGCTTCTTACCGGCTTCCCCAAACTCAGACACGGGTGTATGCGGCCCCTTCCGGCCGAGTCGGCGTGAATCAACCCATCGGTCCGGCGGGAAATCTCAGCACCCGCTATCTGCGGTTTAGTTCTTCTTACAACGCGGGCGCAGTAGTGAGTCCGTCGGGGCCGCAGAAACTTTCCCACGGCGTCAACCTCACAGGCCAGAACCGTTTTTTTCGCAATACGACGACAGTGACCCCCGGCATTCCGAAGTTCAACAGCAATAACAATCAATGAAAGAAGGGAAGATGAAATGGACCGTGTAGACTTATTTTCCAGAAAAACCATGACACAGGGCGCAATGCTTGCCCTTGCATTCGCTCTTTCGTCCTGCGCGGCACTGCGCGGCGGGGACCATTCCAGCTCAGTCGTCGAACCAGTCAAAACGGAGGCAGCCCCAGCGGCCGCCGCAGCCGACCTTCCGGCGGTTGTTGAGAAATCAAAGGAGATGAAGACAATGAAGATAGAGATGAAGACGAGCATGGGAACCATCAAAGCCGATCTTTACCCTGAAGAGGCTCCCAAAACGGTCGAGAATTTTGTCACGCTCGCGAAAAAGGGTTTTTTCGAAGGCATTATCTTTCATCGCGTGATTCCCGGCTTCATGGTGCAGACTGGCGATCCTACGGGTACGGGCATGGGCGGACCCGGATATTCTTTTAAAGACGAATTCTCGAAGAATCTCCGTCATACCGAGCCCGGCATGTTTTCCATGGCAAATTCAGGCCCGAATACAAACGGCAGTCAGTTCTTCATTACGGTTGCGGCGACGCCCTGGCTGGATAATAAACACAGTATCTTCGGAAAAGTCACCGAAGGTATGGACGTCGTGGAAAAAATCGTGAGTGTGAAGAAGGATGGGAGAGATAAACCCGTGACTCCCGTGAAGATCGAGAAAGTAACTATCGCAGAGTAATTCCAATCAGCGGGAACTTGCTGCGCGGTACGGCACGGGCGCCGGACGCGCGGCAATGACCGCGAGCAGGCCGCAGAAAAACAAGTTTCCCCAGACCGGCACTCCCCAGAAGCTCAACCTGTCGAAGATCAGGCCAAAGAGATAAGAGAACGCCGCAAGGGCGAGCCCTGCTTCCAGCAGCCTTCTTCTCGAACTCTCGAGAGTCACCGCGAGCCTGAGCGCCGCGTAATAAGGGATTGCCATCATCGTGTAATGGTGATGCTCGGTTACCGGCGAGAAAAAAAGCATGACGGTGCAGAAAAGGGAATACCGGGCGAGTTCTACGGGCCCTGACGCGGAATTCCCTCGAAGGCTGATGAGAAAAAGAAAAGCAAGGGATCCGAGTCCGGCGAGCCGCGAACTCCAGCGGATGATGTCGTTCGAGTTTTCGACCATGGCCTGTTCGGAAGGCCAGACGATGCGGGTCAGGGCCGCATACACCGATTGATTGTCAGAGGCGAACGGCGTCACGAGCTGCTGCCAGAGAATGCCGAGGTGCCCGTCGCGCGATACTGCGTGCGTGACCAGCGTTACATAATTCCCGAGCGATTGGATATTTCTCTCGATTCCAAGGCCGGCGGAGGGAATCACGAGGGCAAACAAAAAAACGCCCGCGGCAAACGCGCAGCAGGTTTTCCATTTTTTGACGGCCGCAAAATAAAAAAGGACGGGAGCGAGCGGCGTCGGTTTCAGGACGACTGCAAGCGCGAGTATGAGACCGCAAAGGACGTCGTTCCGTTTTTCGTGGAGACGAAAAATCCAGAGAGCCAGAAAAAGCGAGAGCACGCCCAGCTGGCCGCGGACAAGCGTATTCAGAAAAGAGGGGAGACAAAGCACGAAGGCAATGAGCGCCGCGGTGAAACCTTCTTCAGGGTCGCGGCCCAGCCTGACGCAGATCACAAAACCGGCCCAAAGGGAAAATGCGGACAACGCGTACCAAAGCACCGCGTTTACAGGGAGAGGTAAGCCGAGAAAGGGCGTTAGAACGACCGCGAGAAGCGGGGGATAAACGTAATTCCACTGCCGGATTGTTTTAACGTCGTAGATGTTTTCGTTTTGTTCGACAGCCTGGGCGGCTCTCAGAAATACGGGCAGGTCAGTTCTCGGCGGATCGCTGACGGCACTCCGATAAAGCGCATTCGATCCCAGAATAACGAGCAAGATGCCTGCGCAGAGATAAAATAGCCTGCGTTTCTGATAAAGGGTCCCAGCCGCACGGCGGAACATAGTGATGAATGAGGTTCGTACGAGCTGCATAAAGGTCGCTTATCATAGCCGAACCCCAAGTCAAAAGACAAGCTAATGCTCGGCAGATCCGTGCACGGCGCGGTATAACACCGATACTCTTCGGCGCAGGTAATCATCTGCTGCACTTGGCCCGCCGCAGGATGTCGTGAGGACACCCCGGCGGGCCGGCTTTTATTCCACTTCTTCCGGGTGCTGTCCGGGAGCTTTCAGAACGCGCACAATTTCTTCACTGGCGGCGCCGCCGGTTTTTGCTTCATCAAGATAGACGCGGCATTCTTCGTAGCGTTCTTCCATCAAAGCCCGGCGCAGTAATAGCAAAGCAAGTACTTTACGGCTTTTTCCTGAAACTGGTTTTGGCAGCACTCTCAGCGTTTCCATGTTTGAGTTCCTTCCCTTCGTTTTAGCGTATTAATGCAGGATGTGTGCCAGCCTTAAAAATGCTTCTATTCCCAAGGGAGAAGACATTATTGACCCATCCGCCGGCAGGAAGGCTATGGGATCCTACAAAAATGGCTTAAACAAAAATGTAAACTCATTCAAGGTATATTTCGGTGAGTTCTGCGGAGAGACTGGAGACTTTTACTGAATTTTGGGCGGCGCCTGTGAGATCCTTGGTGGCGTCGAGTATTTCCTCAATCAGTTTCCGGGAACGTGATAAGGGAGAAAGCTCAGACGAGAGTTCGAAGAGGCCGGCACGGGCGAGATGGAAATTTAATTGCTTGGAAACAATATCCCCGATGGCCTGCTCGAGGCGCGAAAGAAGTTTCTTCAAACGGAGTGATTGTTCATAAGTCAGATAAAGCGAACGCATAGGGGGAGTGTCTCCTGACCCACAGTGTAACCCCGGCCTCAGAAGACCAAAAGAAGAGAAGCGGATAAAGAAGGCCTCAATCTCACCTCAAGAGAGAATGAATCTCCGTTTAATAGACCAGGGCCGCAGCCGAAATGTTTAATTCTATTTCCAGCTTGGATGGTCTGTAATAAAATGACAGCTAACGAGTGGAGGACGTGTGCCGCGAAATCTTTTCTTTAAAGCTCTGAAGATCGCCCTGTTTTTTTTCCTTGGGCTTTTCTGTGTCTCCATGATTCTTCTGGCCCTCCTTTATATTCACCATCTCGTTCAGCATTCGACGCCGTCGGTGAAACTCGTCGTCTGGTCTCTTACCGGACTCGGGCTCTTTATTCTCGCAGCCGCGGGCCTGTATCTCAAAGGCCGGAGTGACGCCTCGACCGATATGATGGGCCGGGTCCAGGAATTAAAAGACCACATCGTCGAGCTCCAGCGGTTCAATCTCGAAATGGAAAAGCGTCTTCGCCGGATGGACGAAGAGATTCCCCGGCAGGGACTGCGGCCGGCCGAAACCCCTCCGGTTCCCATGTCTGCGCGCGAGGCCGCTCCTCTGACAGTGAATAGAACCGGCGCTCCATGTGGAAAAAAGTTCCGCTGGCCCCAGCCCTGGAAATCCGGAAAAAGTGGCGCGCGATGAATGAAAGCAAAGATAGTGAAACGCGGGTTCTTGCCGAACTGAAAAGAAACAGTGAGGCTTATGCAAAAGGGCAGGGAAGACCGGCCGCCGAATTCATGAAGCGCTATCAGGAACTCCTTGGCGAACTTTATAAAGCGAGACATCCGGAACTTACGGGAGAAGGGCATGGCTGAAAGCCGCCGGAAGCTGAAAGTGTTCCTCGTCTGGATGGCCGCGGCCTCATCTTGTTTAACTGCTGTCCCCCCCCTTAGCGCGGTTGAATCTCCTTTTGATAATCCAAAATCAGCCACGAAGAAACTCTCGGGCCCCGTCGCAACCCAAGCTGAGAAAGAAGAAGCCCGACGGCATTTCGCCGAGGCCGACGTCGTGCTCAGCGCCGATATTAAATCGGTGACTCTTGACCGCATGGGTTTCGGAGGCCCTCCGGTGCCGACCGCCCGGGTCCTTTTCGAAAATGTGACCGCGCTGAAAGGGGAACGTCCACCGACTGAGAAGACGGGCTACCTTTACAAGGGGGCCCCCGAAGCGCTCGATAAATACCGCGGAAGGACGGTCCTGGCAGCTCTCGCACGCCGCGAGGGTAAATCAGAACTTTTCGTTACCGGTGTTTTTTCCGCCTCGCCTGCCTATTACGAAATGCTCGACGCTGCGGCGGCCGGGGAGAAGTGCGCCGACGAGCCCGCGCCTTCGTGCGGCGGCAAGACGCCGGCCCGCCCCGCATAGTCCGCTGGACAGAAGGGCCCTGCGCGTAGTATAAAATCGCCTCATACAGAAAAGGAATTTATGGGTTTCGCAGTCCGCCGTGGGTTCAACCCTCAAGACAGTGCCGCTGTCGTGCGTTCTATTCTTCCCGAGTGGAAGACCGGCAAGAATGATACCGCCGCGAAAAGTAAAGAGTCCCTCTACAAACATATCAAGAAGAAGCTTCCCGGCTATCCCCTGAAAAAAGCGGCCTCACCTGCAAAAGGCCAACCCAAAGCCGACCTTCTTGTCGCCCACGATCTCGCCGTGCTCGTGGAAACCGGAGTCACTACAAAGAAACGTCTTTTGACCGTGCTCGAGCGCCTCGAAACATTCCGGGTCTGGGAAGGAAAAGTGCTCGTGATCCTGACGGGTCTGGTCGACGAAGAGATGCGAGCCCGTATCGATGACTGGGCCAACGCAATGAACAATGACCGTGAATTCGTTTCCGAACGAGAGATCATCATAACGCGCTTTTAACGTTTTACTCCCGCCCGAGCCGCCATGAAGATCTGGGACCTGGAAAAATGGGTATTCCGCCTGAGTATCTTCGCTACGATAGCGGTCTTCATTCTGCTTGCTCCGTCGACATACGTGGTCAGCCGCTGGGTCCCCGAGCGGAGGGAAACGCTCTGGCTCCTGCCCCTGGGAGTGACGGCGGTGTCTTCCTTTTTCTGGTTTCTCGTGAGGCTCGCCATTCCCTTTCTCATTCGCATCGGTTTTTTTGAAGAGAGGCGGACCCTGGCCCGCCCCGGGGTGAAGATTTTTCCCGACCGGGCCGTGCGAATCGGCGTGCCAATCGCAAATCTCTGTTTGCATTTTATTATCCTGATCTCTTTTTGTTTTTGCCTGGTCCGGTTTTTGCGCTCCGACAGGCTTGGATCGATTTTTTCAAACATACCGTAGTTCTATCCGGGAACATATCAGTCATGGCAGAAAGCCTTGTCGAGGCGAAAGACCTCTGCAAAACCTACGGAGGAACCAGGGCGGTGGACTCTATTTCGTTCACGGTGCCGGAGGGGAAAATCATCGGTCTGCTCGGCGCGAACGGGGCGGGAAAGACGACGACGCTCCATATGGTTCTCGGCCTCTTGAAGCCGACGTCCGGCTTTGTTTCCGTTTTAGGTCGCTCACCTTTCCTCGACCGCAGCTTCATCGCGCGTTCGGTCAATTTTTCCTCGGCCTACGGCAATCTTCCGCTGAACCTGACGCTCGGCGAGAACATGACGATCTTCGCTCGGCTCTACGGCGTGCGAAACCGAAAACAAAAGGTCCAGGAACTTCTCGACATGTTCGAGCTCACGCATTTGCAAAACCGCGTCGTCGGCGCGCTTTCTTCCGGCGAACGAACCAAGGTGAATCTCGCGAAGAGTCTTTTGAACGACCCCCGGCTGCTCGTACTCGACGAACCCACGGCGAGCCTCGACCCCGACATGGCGGACAAGGTGCGGACGCTGCTGAAGAAAGTGCAGGAGGGACGGGGGATGGGGATTCTCTACACGTCTCATAACATGTATGAGGTGGAGGCGCTGTGCGACGAGATCCTTTTTATTCACAAGAGACGCGCCATCGCCTCGGGCACTTCCGCGAAGGTACGGGAAGCTTTTTCCAGCGCTTCCCTGGAACAGGCCTTCATCAAGATGGTCCGCGACGGGAACATCCTCTGCGGGGAGGACCGGTGATCGAATCCCTGCGGCGCATTTACGCCATGTTTCTCCGCTATCTTTATCTGCACAAACGCAGCCTTCCCCGGTCGCTCGAACTGATTTTCTGGCCCGTGATGGAACTCTTCGTGTGGGGTTTTCTCTCCCTGTATCTCGGGACGGTGGTCGAAACAGGCGCCGCGGCCGTGGTGATGTTTCTCATCAACGGCATGATCTTCTGGGACATTCTTTACCGGAGCCAGCAGTCGGTGAGTATTTCGGTGATGGAAGAGATCTGGCACCACAACATTCTGAACATTCTCGTCTCGCCCCTGCGCCTCTGGGAATGGATGTGCGCGGCGTTTATCTACGGGTTCATCAAATCGGGCTTGATCACGATCATCCTCGGGACGATCGCTTGTGTGCTTTACCGTTTCAATATGGCGGACAGCCTGGGTCTTCACCTGGTTCCGCTCGCGGGGAACCTGCTTCTCTTCGGCTGGATCGTGGGCATTTACACCTCCGCGGTGCTGCTCTGGTGGGGCTATTCGGGAGAGGCGCTGATCTGGCGTGCCGTTCCTGCTGCAGCCGCTCTCGGCGATTTTCTACCCGCTTGCCGTGCTGCCCGAACCCGTTCAATGGCTTTCGCGCTGTCTGCCGAGCACCTACGTTTTCGAAGGCATGCGCGCCGTTCTCGCGGGTGAAACCCCGGGCGCGGGGATGTACGCAGCGCCCTTTCTCCTCAACCTGGTTTTTTTTGGCCTCGGCGTCCTGTTTTTCCGCTGGGTCTATGAAAAAGCGCTCGTCTCCGGGCGTCTCGTCCGCATCGGAATGGAATAATATTATGGGCGCTCCTGATCGAACTTCGGGTGTCATTGACGCGGGGGCGGCCGCCCCGTTCTCGACCATCCCGACTGGTACGGCGCGGTGAACACTGGTTTATTGTCGGGCAAAACGGTTCGGCTAAAACGTCGCTTCTCGAAAGGGACGCTTCGCTATTTCAGTGATCTTACAGAGGAACTGCTCGCGTCAATCAAACACGGGCTTACGCGAACAGGTTGTGTTCACTATCCCGGAAACCCTTTGAGCCTCTCGCGAATGGTGAGCAGCTCCGCGTGCTGATCGGCGAGGTCTTTTATCGGCGGAAACCGCATCCTTATTCTCGGACGAGACCTTTTCCGCTCTCGATCCCGGCGCACGCCAGCTCCTGTAGAAAATAGGTACCATTTTCAAAAGGGCCGGTGCAGAAGTCTCTTTCACATCATTTCGAGGAGCAAAGCGACGAGAAATCTTGCTTAAAAACGGATTTCTCCTCCCTCTGGTCGTCGAAATGACGGGTACTTATAATTTTGCAACAGGCCCAAAAGTGCCGGGTTCAAAGTCAAGGTGGACGGTTCAAGCGGGCCACACTGAACTATCTCGCTTTAGCCAAGGGGACGGCCCTCCGTTCAGCGGATAGCCGGTTTTTGCGAGATTGACAGCCGCCGCGCGCCGCATTAATCTAGGGCCATGACCAACGAATACATTTCTCTTAAACGTGATGTTCAGGGGATTGCCATCCCGAGCGGCCAGGACGTCACGCTTTTCGCAGGCACGGAAGTCCGCATTACCCAGGCGCTCGGCGGCGCGTTCACGGTCGTTACGCACATGTCCCAGCTCGCCTCGATTGCGGGTAAGGACGCGGACGCGCTCGGGAAAGAAATTCCCGTCGAAGTCAGGGAAGAAGAGGCTGCGGGGATTCCCTCCACGAAAGAGAACATTGAAAAGCAGGTCTGGAAAAAACTTAAAACCTGCTTCGATCCCGAGATCCCGCACAACATCGTCGACCTCGGTCTCGTTTACGGCTGTGATATTTCGGAACTCTCTCCCGACGCTTACAAGGTCGCAGTAACAATGACACTCACGGCTGCAGGCTGCGGTATGGGCGAGGTCCTGAAAAAAGATGCCCAGGAAAAGCTTGCTTCGATTCAGGGGGTGAAAGAGGCCCGCGTCGACATCGTTTTCGATCCTCCCTGGACTCCCGCCAAAATGAATCCGGTGCTGCGTCGGGAGTTTTTATAGTTCTTGATTGCGCTTTATTGATCTCTTTAGTTATGGCGTGATATTCTCCGTGACCCTCCTCCCTCAGGTCACTTTTCCTCCAGGCCGATAAATACCCCTGGCCCGGACATCACCCTTAACCCCCTTAACGGGAGAAGCCCCAATGGAAAAAAGAAAACCGCTTTTTGCCGCCGTACTCTTTTCCTTCGCCATTCTTTCCAGCGGTTTTTTCGCGACCGCAAGCGAAGTAACCCAGCGTGACGCGGGTCTCATCGGAATGTGGCAGCCCGTCAACGCCGCGAATGAAGGTATTTCGGTCGCCTTTTTCGACGGCGGCAATTTCGAGATCGATCTGAACGGCGACGGATCGGGTGAAGTCCATGGCACCTACGCGGTAGCGGGGGGCAAAATCCGCTTCATCGAACGTAAAGACTCGGAGCGCTGTAATGGCACCGGCGTTTATTCGTACGTCATCTCGAGCGGGTTTCTGCGCTACTATCCAGTCGACGACAATTGCAGCCAGCGGATGGAACACAACGCGGGCGTCTGGAAGAAAATTTAATTTTGCAGTGTTCATCAGCCCGGGAGCCGCTCCCGGGCTTTTTTTTGTTCAGCCGGGCTCCATGCGTCCCCATTTCTTTGCTAGGCTGGCGCATTCGCATGGGTATAATAGGGTCCCAGAAGCCGGGAGGTTTAAGTGAAGTGGTACCTTAACGCAGTTCTCATACCAGTCTTTTTCTATCTGTCCTTCTCCGGACCCCTCTGCGCCGAAGAAATGACGGTCGTACGCGGCGGGCAGGAAGAGCTTCAGGCCGCCATCGAGGACCGCACCAAAGAGGGTCCGAGCGCCGGGTTCGCTGCTCCGCTGCCATCAAAAAATCAAAAAAAACAGAATCCGCCGGCTGCCGTTCCTCGTCCGAATGCTGGACCCCAGTCAGTGCTCGTGCCGGCAAACGAAGACGCAATCATCTCGGCACCCGCGGTTACTTCGGAAGCTGAGACGTCTGAGTATGACAAAAGCCTCGAACTCTCGCCGCAGAGGCGTTTTTCCAGGGATCTCGACCGCCATGACAGTTTTGAAGACGAACTGGCCCAGAGCAGTCTGGAAGACGTCCGGGATAATTATACCGTCGACGAAGGTGACGAAACACCGGCCGCTTCCGGCGGCTTGATATAAGGAGAAATCACATGGAGCAGGCTATATTTGGAGCGGGTTGTTTCTGGGGCGTCGAAGAGGCGTTCCGGACTTTTAAAGGAGGTCTTGCCACGGAGGTCGGTTATTCAGGCGGCCGCACGAAAGATCCGACCTATGAAGATGTGTGCTCGGGGAAGACGGAGCATGTGGAAGTGGTGCGCGTGCAGTTCGATCCGGCGAAAGTCTCTTATGGGGAACTGCTCGAACTGTTCTGGAGTATCCACGATCCGACGACGGTCAACCGGCAGGGACCGGACCTGGGCTCTCAATACCGCTCGGCCGTATTTTATCTGAACGACGCCCAGAAGATCACGGCGGAGAAGAAGCTGGAGGATCTCGAGAAGTCGCATGTCTTCGAGAGACCCATCGTGACTGAGATCTCGTCAGCAAAGCCTTTTTACCGGGCCGAAGATTATCACCAGCAGTATCTCGCCAAGCGCGGCCTTGGTCCGCGCTGTCATTAACCCGGGGAACATAATGGAAATTTCTGACTATCAGGAAGCGTTAAGGCTTATTGGCGAGAATCCGGACGACGCTGATTTTGAGGGTGAGCAGAGTGAAGAGCTGGTCGTCCGCGCTGAAGAAGTTCTCGGCTCTTCGTTTCCCGAACCTTACCGTTCGTTTCTCCGCGACCTCGGCTGCGGTGATTTCGCGGGTGAAGAAATCTTTGGAATCATGGACGAGGAATTCGAGGCCTCGGCGGTCCCCGATGCGGTGTGGTTTACGCTGGAACTCCGCAAGAAGTCCGGTCTTCCCGAAGGTCTCACGGCGATCGGTGAGATGGCCGAACATGAAATCCTCGTGCTCGATTGCGGGAAGGAGAGTCCGTCCCGCGGCGCCGTTTTCCTGGTCTCGCTCGAAGACCCGCTTGATACGGGGTCGTGGGAGCTCATCGCTCCGGATTTTGGCGAGTACCTTCTCTCTCTCGTGCGTTCTTCCCTGCAGGAAGACTAGTACGGCAGTACGATTGAAATTGCCAGTTGGCTATTTCAATCATGTACCGTGCCGTGTATCCCCTAAAATCAAATGAAACACGGTACGACCCGCCTTATTCTTCATCGAGAGAACTCTCACTCTCCCGGGCCAGGTTCCAGACCGCGGTCGCTCCGACATAGACGGCGTAGCCGAGAATCATAAAGAAAAGTACAAAAAGGTAAGCCATCGCGGCGAAGCTTTCGATCAGGCCGAGCGCAGGAGAAGTTCTTAACGCGTGCATGCAGGCTCCTTCAGGCAGTTTCGGACAGCCTTTTTTCGCATGATTCCCAGCGGCGAAAGGGAACATGGGCAAACTTTTGCAGGACATCCTCGACCCGGCGCCTGCAGTCAAAAAAGTGGTGCAGAAAATAGTGATCGCCGGGCCCGAGAATCCTGATCACGTCGTCTTTCGGAAGAGGATACAGCTCGAGTGAAGAAAGATACCGCTTCTCTCTTTTGGATTTCAGGCGGCGTTTAAGAGATCCCGGAGCGGTTCTTTCAATGAAGCATTCATAGGCGAGCCGTGTAAGGGTTCCTTCCGGTATTTCGCAGTAACAGGGAATGTCGCGTTTCGGATACATGGGCAGCATTGTAGCGGAGGAATTTCTTCCGGAATTTCGGCGGAGTAAGTTCTGCGTAAAAAAGCTGGAAACAGTTTTTTTTCAGCGTTTGCGGGAAGCCGAAGAAAAATTTCAGAGTTTAGATCGTCAAACAGGCGCACGCCTTGATATGATAGGGCCTGCGGCAGGAAAATCCGTTTCGAAAGGCGAGTCATGGACCGGCAGTACGTTTTAAAAACCATACCTCTTCAAGGCATCGTGCGCTCCCGGCGGCGCTCTATCTCCGCAGAGTTCAGCGAAGACGCGAGTCTCTTGATCCGCGCTCCGCACTGGGTTTCGATGAATTTCATCGAAAAGTTTATCGAAGACCGTAAGGACTGGATCCTCCGCAATTACCAGATCGCCCTCGAACGATTCAGGACGATGCCGGAGCGGAGGTACGAGGAGGGGGAAGGATTTCTCTATCTCGGCAATGAGCACAGGCTCGAGGTTGGAAAGTACCCCGAGCGGCGCCTCGATCTCGTGGATGGCAGTTTCCGGCTCTCAAGCCTCTATCTGAATTGTGCCAGGAAAGTCTTTCTCTCCTGGTACCGCGGGCAGGCCGCCCGCTATCTGCCCCTGAGGGTCGAGCAGTATTCTGCCCTGATGGGGATCGCACCCCGGGGTATCCGTATCAGTTCGGCCGTCAGACAATGGGGTTCCTGCAGTCCCCGGAACGTGCTCTGCTTCCCATGGCGGATCATCATGGCGCCGGAAAGCGTGATCGACTCGGTCGTCGTCCACGAACTCGCCCACGTGCAGGACCGCACTCACTCGAAAAGGTTCTGGGCCCGCGTGGAATCCGTCTTTCCCGAATACGACGCTTCCGACCGCTGGCTTTCGGCCAACGCCCACCGCATGATCCTCTGATTCCGGTTTCAGAACTCTCAGAGCCCCCGTCTTTAACTCAAGTCCCCGCGCGGTCATGGCCGATAATTCAGACGATATGAAACACCTATTTCTGATTCCCTTGGTGGCCGCGTTTTTTTTGCAGCCCGTTTTCCTTCAGGCGGAGATACTCAAGAACCCTGCCGCCCAGGAGCTGATCACGTCCGCTTCCGCGAAAGTCAAGGAAGGGCTGTGGGACGACGCCGAGAAACTTTATCTGAAAGCCGCCGAAAGTCCCGAAGTGGGGGACCGCATCGAGGCGTATGCGTCGCTCGCCGCGCTCTATAAAAAAGTAAAGCTGCCGAAAAAAGCGGAGAAAGCGGAAAGGAACCTGCGGGGTGAAAAGGAACTTCAGAAACGCCTTCTTCCTGAAGACAACCGCTATTATACGACGTATAAAATCCGCAAAGGAGACACCTACGGCAAAATCGCGGGCAGGCTGCTCATCAGCCAGAAGTGGCTGCTCCTGGCCAATAACAAAGAAAAGCTGATCGAAGGCCGCACGATCAAGGTGCCGCGTTTCCGCTACGAAATCGAGGTCGACAAAAGGACCAAAAAACTGTACTGGAAGCGCAAAGGGGAGGTTATCAAGGTCTATTCCGTATCGGTGGGCCACGCCGACACCCAGACCCCGCAGGGCAAGTTCCGCATCGTGAACAAAATCACGGATCCTGTCTGGTATCACAAACGGGAAGTCATTCCGCCAGGGAGCCCGAAAAACCTTCTGGGTCCGCGCTGGCTTGGCCTCAGCCACAAGGGGTATGGGATCCACGGTACGAAAGACCCGGACGGGATCGGTTCCGCCGTGAGCCACGGCTGCGTGAGAATGTTTAATCACGATGTGGAAGAGCTGTTCGCCTGGATCCCGGTCGGGACCAAGGTGACGATCCACGAAAATATGGCGGCCTCCGTCAAGCCGAAGGTCTGATTCATGCGCGGTGGAGTTCACCGCGTCTTGTGCTAGTATGCCTTCCATGCGACTGCTCCTGATTCAGCCTCCTGTCGAAGATTTCTACGATACGGACATCCGGCTCCAGCCTATCGGGCTCGCTTATCTCAAGGCGGCCGTCAACAAGTGGCTTCCCGAGGTGGAAGTCGTGATCCGCGATTACCACCACGGCTGGGGACGCAAAACTGTTCCCGTTCCTCCCGAACTCCGCTATCTGCGCGATTACTATGCCTGGCCCGACAAGAGCCCGTTCTCGGCTTTTCATTGTTATTTCCGTTTCGGGGCTTCGGGAGAAGAGATCGCGGATGACGCCGCGCGCATCAAACCTGACATCATCGGCATCTCGAGCCTTTTCTCGCCTTATTACCGCGAGGCTCTCCGTACGGCCGAAGTTTTAAAAAATAAGCTCAATGTGCCCATCCTGCTCGGCGGTTCCCATGTCTCGGCCATGCCCGAAGAAATGCTCTCGCATCCGGCGGTCGATTTTATCATCCGCGGCGAAGGAGAAAAACCGCTCGTGGAGTTTCTCAAGGCGTGGAGCGCGGGCGAGGGTTTCGGCGCTGTGCCCAATCTGGGATATAAAAACGAGGGAAAACTATTTCTCAATCCCGAGGCGGAAAATTTTGAGATCGAAGCGCTGCCCATCCCTGAGCTCGAAGATTTTTCTCCCGAAACTTATCTGTTCGAAGGCAAGCCCCTCAGCTTCATGATCACGTCGAGGAGCTGCCCGCACCGCTGCACCTTCTGTTCCGTCCACAGAACGTTCGGTTTCACGTACCGCCGCCGGCCCGTGGAGAGCGTGATGGCGGAAATAGAACAGCGTTATCGGGAAGGCTACCGCGTGATTGATTTCGAGGACGACAATCTTACGTTCTATAAAAACGAGATGAAGGAACTCTGCCGAAGGCTCATTGCCGCGTTTCCAGGGCGTGAAATGCGTTTCGTCGCGATGAACGGGATTTCGTATCTGAGCCTGGACGATGAGCTCCTCCATCTTATGAAAGACGCCGGCTTCACAAACCTGAATCTCGCGCTCGTCTCGTCCGACATCACGGTGCGCGAGACGACAAAGCGGCCGCACACGATAAAAAAATATCTCGAGGTCGTCGAGACGGCGTCAAGGCTTGGCTTTCATATCGTGTCTTATCAGATTCTCGGGCTTCCGAACGAAAGCCTGGAATCGATGATCCAGACCCTCGTCTTCGGAGCCAGCCAGCCCGTGCTCCTCGGCGCTTCCATGTTCTACCTCACGCCGAATTCTCCGATCGCCAGAGGTTTTCCCGCGCCCTTGGCCGCCGACGTCTTCAAGTCCCGCCTCACGGCGATGGCTTTTGAAGGCAACGGTTTTACGCGCGAGGACATCTACACGCTTTTCATCACGACGAGAATCCTCAACTTCCTGAAGTCCGTGGAATCCGGAAGGGGAGAGACGCTGACTTTCGAAGAAGCTCTTCTGAGGCTTGAACAGAAAGACGTCCGTTCCGCGAAAGGCGTCGAAGCCCTCAACATTTTGCTCGCGGAAGGCGTCCTGCATGCAGACACTTCGCATGGCTGGAAACTTTTGAAAAAATTCAGAATGGAGACATTCGTTAAAGTGTGGTCGGCCGTTTCATCGCTCGCCGCGCAGAGCGGAGCGAGGATTACAGGCCTCGCGTCAGTGCAGAAATTTGAGGCCAAGGGTTCCTGTGACGATCAGGAAGATGCAGAGAATGCGCAGGAGCTGCGCGGGTTCGTTGAAAAACAGAATGCCGATGATAGCTGTGCCCGCGGCGCCGATCCCGGTCCAGACCGCGTAGGCCGTGCCCATGGGGAGGGTTCTCACCGCCTGCGAGAGAAAGTAGAAGCCGATACCCATCATGGTGAGAACGTAGACCGAAGGCCATAACCGCGTAAAGCCGTGGGTGGATTTGAGACCGACGGCCCAGGCGATCTCGAGAATCCCCGCTATCAGCAGGAAAAGCCACGCCGAAGAGTTTGCCATTTAAAAATCGATTCCCGCCTGCGCGATCAAACCCTTGTCGTAAGGGTGTTTGATATTTTTCATTTCAGTGACGAGATCCGCGTAACGAAGCAGGGATTCCGGCGCGCCCCGCCCGGTGAGAAAGACGTGCTTTAAAACGGGTCTTTTCTTCAGCTCCTTCAACACTTCCCGCGCATCGAGGAAATTGTACAGAAAACAGCAGTTGATTTCATCCAGGATGACGAGCGTGTGTTTTTTATCCCGGATAAGGGCCGCGGCTTTTTCCCAGCCGCGGCGGGCGAGCAAAACATCCTTCTCATAATCTTTCGTCTGCCAGGTAAAACCCTCGCCGAAGGCGTGGAATTGAAACTTGTCCCCGAAATAACGGACAGCTTTTTCCTCGCCCGTCTTCCACCGGCCCTTGATGAACTGGACGACCGCGACGTTCCAGCCCTGGCCCAGGGCGCGCAGGGCCGTGCCGAAAGCGGCGGTGCTCTTGCCTTTGCCGTCGCCCGTGTTGACCATGACGAGGCCGCGCGGTTTTTTAGCCTTGGGCAGCCGGTGCGTTCGGGGAGCCGTGTCTCGGGACGGCATTACTTCTTGGAAAGATTGATGTGAACTTCTTCGAAAGGACAGTGGCGGCAGCCCTGCTGGCAGCACGAGCCCCGGTCCAGGAGATAATAGCGGGTGAAAACCTCTCCCTCGGTAAAGGGGTCGGTATACGTACGGAGTTTGAGCGCGCATGCGTGACGGTGGACTTCTTCGACAATGAAATCGAGCTCTTTTTCTTCCTTCATAAGGCTCCCATCTTACTCAGGCGGCAAGAAGTTGAAAAGACTATTTTTTCAATCTGCGGAGTAAACGAATGGAAGGCTCGCCTTCCCTGAATAAAACATCGGCTTCGACCGAATAAATCTTTCTCAGATTTTCTGCCGTCAGGACTTCGCGGGGCGCCCCGAACGCCGCGGTGCGGCCCTGATCGAGCAGGAGCAGCCGGTCGCAGAAGCGGCCCGCCGCGGTGAGATCGTGCAGGACGACGAGGATCGAGGCGCCTTTCCGGGCGAGCGCCTGAAACAGTTCGAAGATTTCCAGCTCGTGGTTCAGATCGAGCCCCGCCGCCGGTTCGTCCGCGAGAATAATGGAAGGCTCCCCCGCGAGAACGCGCGCGATCATGACCAGAGCCTTTTCTCCGCCTGCGAGCGTATGAAAAGTCCGGTCCCTCAGGGTGAGCGTCGAGGTCTCTTTCATGCAGGCTTCGACCGCGAGGCGGTCAGCAGCTCCGGGAGACTGCCAGGGACCCAGAAAGGGAAGCCGGCCGAGAGCGATGACTTTTTCTGCCGCCAGCGGCCAGTGGACGGCGCGTTCCTGAGGCAGGTAGCCGAGAAGCCGGGCTTTTTCCGTTCGGGAATAGTCAGCGGCGGGTTTACCGAGGAGCTTTACCAAGCCGCTGCACGGAACGAGTCCCGCGAGCGCTTTCACGAGCGTGGATTTCCCCGCGCCGTTCGGGCCGATGAGTCCCGTGATGGTCCCTTTGGGCAGTGAAAGAGAAATGTCCTGGACGATCTTCCGGCCCCCGAGTTTCACGCTCAGGTTTTTGGCTTCGAGCGGGTTCATAGCGTGCTCCGGCGTAATTTAAAAAGAAGGTAGAGGAAAAAAGGCGCGCCGAGAAGCGAGGTCAGGACGCCGAGTTTGAGTTCCGCGCCCAGCGGAAAGAGCCGGACGGCGATATCCGCGGCAAGAACGAGTACCGCGCCGCCGAGCAGGCTGAGAGGAAGGAGTCTGCCCGGCTCGTGGCCCGCGAAAGGGCGAAGCATGTGCGGCACGACGAGTCCCACGAAGCCGATGCTGCCGCAGACCGACACAATGGCGCCGACCGAGAGGGCCGTTCCGAAAAGCAGGCGCTTACTTACGGCGGGAATCGAAATGCCGAGGCTTGCTGCGGTTTCCTCACCGAGCGTGAGCGCGTTCAGCGCACGCGCGTCCCAGAGAAGCAGCAGCCAGCCCGCAAGCACGAACGGCGCCGCGAGGAGGACGTGCGTCATGCTCCTGTCGGCAAGCGATCCCATCTGCCAGAAAACGATCTCGAGGACGGAAAAGGGATTGGGCGCGAGGTTGAGGACGAGCGACGTCAACGCGAAAAGAAGCGTGTTGACGGCGACGCCCGCGAGAATCAGGATCGTGACGGAAGAGAGCGAGCCCGCGAGAAGGTAAATCACGAGCGTCGAGAGCAGGGCGCCTGCGAGGCCGCCGAGCGGAAGCGCGAGCAGGTGCGTAGACGAAAGCCCGGTGTAGAGTGCGAGCACGGCACCGAGCACGGCGCCGCCATTCACCCCGAGGACGGCGGGTTCCGCAAGAGGGTTTCTGAGATAACCCTGAAGCGCCGCTCCGGCCAGGCCGAGCGTCGCGCCCGCGAGAATCGCGAGCAGCGTGCGGGGAAGCCGGATATCGAGCACGACGGCGGACGCCGCGGTATCCGTTCCGCCCGTCACCGCGGACAGGATTTCCATCCAGGTAACCGGGTACGGTCCGATCGCCATTGAAGCGCAAGCGCAGGCCAGCAGGGCGAGTGAGAGAAAGGCGTAAATAAAAACCAGGCGCCGGTTCATGCGAGTCTCCGGAGCACCGAACGGACGATTTCGACGGCTTCGACAGCGTCGGGAGAACCGCAGTTCAGAAGATGGGGCGGAATGGTTTCTATCGGCATGTCCGGATACGCGCTCCTGATCGCAGGATGATCGAGCAGAAACTGGCCGGCCGAATTGGCCTTCGAATCTTCCGTGAGAAAAAGCGCATCGGGTTTAAGCTGGATGAGTTCCTCGAGTGAAATCCAGGTGTGGCCGCGGATACCGGCTTCCGCCGCAAGGTTTCGCCCTCCGGCTTCGGAGATGATGGAATCTTCGAACGTTCCCGCTCCCGTCACGTGCCCCGCCACCCCGAAGAAAAGAACGCGGGGCCGGGGACTGTTCCCGGCGGGGACTGTCCCCCCGGAGGACAGGTCTCTTCGGCCAAGCCGTTCGCGCAGAGTGGAAACCAGCTCTTCGCCCTTCGTCTCGCGGCCTGCGAGAGCTGCGACTCGGCGGATATCCCGGAAAATATCTTCGAAGGTTTCGGGGACCTTAAAGGCTTCGATGCGGTAATGATGTTTGTTTAAGAGGCTCAGCGTTTCGCGCCGCGTGAAATCGCTCGCGAGAACGATGTCGGGATGAAGCGCGAGGACTTCTTCCGCGCCGCCCGCGAGGCTCCGGATCGTACCTTCCGCTTTCTTTATCACTTTCATTCCGCGGATCGGGTAGCGCGAGAGTCCCGCAATCTGGTCCGGGTCCGCGACCGCGAGCAGGAGTTCGTCCGTACAGGCGTTAAGCGAAGCCATGCGGGCGGGGACGGTCGTGATCGGCATTTGTGTGCCGTTCGGGTCCGGCGCAGAGCTCTCAACGAAACCCAAAGCGGCAGAGGCCGTACCTGAGAACCGTAGCCCCATCACGACGGCTAGGCACAATAAAACAGCAGCAGGAATTTTTGGAAACATTTTCACCTTAAGCGGGAGCATTCCCCGCGTGTGGCCGGGGACGGTTCTCATCAACCTTTATGCGCCGTTCAGATCTGTTGAAGAACTTTGAACCAATTTACAGCGGTGAAGAGAGTGCCGGACGGACGACCTGCGAGGTCGTCTGTGGACCTCGATGTCGCCGTACTTAATCACTGGATTAAGTAAAACCGTCCCCGCCGTCCCCAATGTTAAAACTCGTAGCGGACGCCGCCTACGTATTCCCGCGGCGCTCCGGGATTCACGAAGACGTAATCGCCGGCGGGATAGATCGCCGAACCGAAAGACGTGGCCGCAACCGCCCGCGAATAATACTGATTATCAAACAGATTGTTGATTTTGAAATAGATTTCTTTTTCACGCCAGGCGTAGGCGATAAGAAAATTCCAGAGCGTGTAGGACTTGATCACGTGTCCCGCGCTTCCCGTTGAATCGAGAAGCGCCTGGCCGGCGGACTCGAAACTCTGGGTTTGCTGCTGTCCCGTATAAGTCCCCGCCATGCCGAAACGGAAACCCGCGTAAGTTTCACCCAGGCTCCGCAGGGGATACAACATTGCCCCGACTGAGGCCCGGTGCATGGGGATCTGCCCGAGCGCCCGGCCGTCCACGACCGATGAGCCCGCGGTCGTTTCGCGGATGTAGGCCTCGGTAAAGGTGTAAGACCCGAAGAGCTCGGCCTCCGGAATCGGTTTGAGATCGAAACGCGTTTCGATGCCTGAGCGGCGGCTCTCGCCGACGTTCAGGTTCTGTCCGAACGGAGCGGCCGCCCCGATAGCTGCAGAATCGAAGACGATCTCATTCTGGAGATCGATCAGGAAATAGCTGAGCTTGAAAAGGGCGAGTTCCTTGTAGCGTACGCGCGTTCCGACTTCGTAGCTGTCGCTCGTCTCGGGATCGAGGTTGGTCGAAATCGTACCCGAAAAAGGCGCGATCTCGGAGATCGTCGGCACCCGAAACCCCTGCGAGTAATTCGCGAAGAGGTCGACCGGCTTTATGGGCCGGACGATGATGCCGGTCGAGAAGGTGGAGTCGCGCCAGCGCCGGTCGATGCTGTCTTCGGGGGTGATGTGGTTCGAACTCCGGAGCCAGTGGAAGTCGTGCCGCATGCCTGCATGAAGGACGACCCGTTCGTAAAACTCCAGGCTCTCGCGCCAGAAAAGCGCGGTGTTGTAGGAGTCGGAATCGCGTTCCGTTTCGACGAGCGCGCCCGGCGCCACACGGCCTCCGAAAGCGTCCTGTTCTTTCGCGAATTCCGAACCGTCCCGGAATTCCATGCCGAGATAGGTGCGGTTCTCCACGGGGCCGAAAAAGTCGCGGTAGGCGAGCTGCCACACAAGATCCGTCTGGCGCGAATCAACGGACGTGAAATCGGTGTCCGGGTTCGAGCCCGTCACGAAGTCGGCAAAGGTCGCGGTCGTCCCGAAGAAGTTGACCTCGTTGATGCGCCAGGAATTGAAAATCGAGGCCGTGAGCTTCTCGTCCCAGAACGTCTTGTCGACGCCGCCGTGAAGGATGGTAGTCTTGTATTTGCGGCCGTCGAGCGGCTTGTTGGTCCGCGACGGGTCCTGGTTGTACTGCTCGAGCGTAAGTTCGCCCGGGTTTGAGATCGCGTTGTCGACGTGCTTCGCACCAAAATAGATACGGCCCTCGTTATCCGGCAGCTCGTAGGAAGTTTTGGCGTCGAAGTTCGTGATCCGGTATTCGCCGTTTTCACGGAAACCTTCACTTAAGTTTCGGCCTCCCTTGAAATAGTACGTCCATTTTCCGCCGACGCCCGTGATCTTGTCCGGCAGGGTGCCGCTCACGCCGTCGTGGAAACGAATGCCGTCGAAACTCGAGACCTCGAGCCCGCCGAAAAGGCTGAAAGGTTTTGTGCTCGGCCGCCCCGAGGTGAGGTGCACGACGCCTGCGAACGCGCCGCTCCCGTAAATGTGGGAAGCGGAACCGCGGTCGACCTGGATCGATTCGAGGTCTGACACGTCGATGAGCGGAAAAACAAGCCCGTTACCGTCGAGTTCGTTGATTCGGACGCCGTCAAGAAGCACCGACACGGCGCTCGATTCCTGAAAGCCTCGGAGCGAAAACGTAGTGTCTACGCCATTTCCGACTGAGTCATAGAGGACGACGCCTTCGAGTTCTTCCACAGTTTCCTGGAACGTCTCGGGATGCGAGGCGTGGATTTCAGCGCCGCTCTTTGACGAAACGTTGGCCGGGATGTAGGACGTGTTGGAAGGCACGTCGGCAAAGGGGATCTGATATGTGGGCAGCCGTGAGCCGATGACCATGACTTCGGGGTAGCGGGAAACGGACTGCTGTCCGGATGGAGCGATGGGAGACGGCGTCTTGTCCTGTGTTCCGCAGGCACCGTCTTTAACACTCCAGACCGGGAGAAGAAATAACATGAGCGCGAGAAGCGCTGCTTTCGGCGTTTTCATATGCTCTCCGGAAGTTCCGGCAGCGGAGAGAAAGGAGGGCGTGTGGAATAGCCGTCCAATCGGCCTCTGCTCGGAAGCTTGTGATTGTGTGTCCCTGAGGCCTGTATTCTGACTGGCAGACTTTCCGGTTTCCCGGTTTCCTACTCGCAAACCTTCCCGGCCCTCGCGGGGACCAGTGGCTGACTTGCTTTCGTTTCTGCCCGCAGCGGCGGCACCGTGGAGTCGTCTTTTAAGGGACGCTCTCTTCCAGTTTAAACACTTCGCGTCAAGCGAAGCGTGCCTGCAGGTACATTAATGAATACTTCGTTTTTAAAGAACCCGTGACGAACACGGGTCCAGATGGCGGGGATTATACGGGAGAGTGTTTGAAAAAGGAAGAGAGATCTGACGGCTTTTTTTAATGAGACTTTTTTCTTGACCCGAAAACGGGCCGCGGTCTAAAGTTGCGCGATGAAAAACCGACGTTTCTTTCTTGTGCTTAGCATCATTTATCTTCTTCAGCCGTAACAGGAAGCTTTTGCCTACCGCCCCCTTACCAGCGAAGACGCGGAGGTTCTCGATTTCAAAACGGGCGAGATCGAGATCGGCCATAATTATGCGGACAGGGGCGGCTGCGGGAAGCGGCGGATTTCGACGCGGGAAAATACCTCCGGCTCGTCTTTGAATGGGATGCCGAGATCGAAGTCACGGACGGCAACATGGCCGCCTCAGGCCTGCTCGCGGGATTTCTCGTTCCCGTTACTTCCGCTGTGACGTTCGATGCAGGCGCTCGCGCGGGACTCACGGGTGAAGACCACGACTTCAGGCTCACGTCCGGTTTTACTGTCTTATTCGGGTAATGGCCGCTAACCTGCTCAAAGAAGGCCGCGCTCTTTAAGGACCGAGGCCAGAAGCCGTGTGAAGCGGGGCGCGTCGCGGTAATCGAGATGGGACGAATCCGGGCACTCAAGATCCGCGGCGCCCGGGATTTTTTCAAGAGAGAGCACTTCGAAGCCGGTCTCTTTCTCGAAAGTTCGAAAGTAATCCAGTTCTTTAAAGTTCTCGTCCAGTCCTTCCTTGAGTACTCCCGTCGTTGGCAACTCCGCGAACAGGACGCTGCCCCCGCGGGCCCGTATCAAATTGCCGGTCTTTTTTAGGGAGGCGAGAAAAGGCAAAAAATCTTCCTCTTTATAGCCGAGCCTTAAGGGGTTCTTTTTCCATAGGGGTTGGTGATGGTCTTTTCTGTAATCCGCTTTCAGCTGCCGGTCCGGCAGCACTTGAAGATGCAGGGAAGAAAGAGGCCGGCGTTTTCTTAGTGAATCGAGAAATCTTCTGGGCAGGCTGCTGCTGTTAACTAAGACCAGACGCATCTGCAGCCAGGTTCCCGCGTTCCTTTTGAATTTTTCGAAGGCGTTCCACTGGTGATGGTAATGATCCAGGTAACGCAGCGTGACGGCGTCATTCACGGTCGGAAATTTCAGGTCGCAGAGCACGACTCCCCGGAAATTCTCATCAGCCGCGAGGTCCTCGAGCACGGGAAAGAAATAGGAACCGTCGATCGCGAGCATGATAACCCTGCGTCCGGGAAACTCCTCCCGCCACGCTTCCAGATCGATGTCTGTCCTCAGCCGGGAAGTGCCGATGATCACCACTGTCTCAGGGCCGGCGCCTTCCGCCTGCTCACGCCAGTGAGCCCACAGGGCAGCGTCATCTTCGACGCCCGGAAGATCTCCCAGCGCACGCGCGGTGATCTCCGCCGCGAAGAGGACGCACACGACCACCACCGCCGCGCAGACCCAGGTTTTTTTCCAATCCGCCACTTTGTCCACGTCTTCTCCTAAAATTGAAAGTAAATAAACGCTTTTTGCTGCGCCGGAACTCCGAGTATTAAAACCACAAGAATGCCGAGCGCGAGTCCCCGCGCCCAGAAGGGAAGGGCGCAGACCGTTTGTTTTAAATCACGTTCTCTCATAAAACCGTGAAGGCCGAGCGTAAGGGCGGTGATGGCGAAGACAGACACCATTTCGATCGGCGCGAGCAGCGCGTTTCCGCGCCCTTCCGCCCCTGCCGTCATCACTGCAAGCAGCCGAATGGCCTGGGTCAGATCGGCCGCGCGGAAGAAGACCCAGGCCGCGCAGGCGAGGACGTAAGTCAAAAGGACGAGTGCCGCGAAGGTGAGCGGCGCCGGGCGGCCCAATCCCCGGGCGCGTGCGGCTTTTTTGATCCCGTGTTCGATATAGAGAAAAAGACCGTGCAGGCCGCCCCACACGACAAAAGTCCAGGAAGCCCCGTGCCAGAGGCCGCCCAGAAGCATCGTGATCATCAGGTTACGCGCCTGGAGCAGTGCCCCTTTTCTGTTTCCGCCCAGCGGAATGTAGAGGTAATCGCGAAGCCAGGTAGACAGGGTCATGTGCCAGCGGTTCCAGAAATCCGAAAATCCTGCCGCGGCGTAAGGATAACGGAAGTTATCCGGAAGGGCGAAGCCGAGGCACAGGGCCGCGCCGATCGCGCACGTGGAATAACCGGCGAAATCACAGAATATCTGGATTGAAAAGGCCGCGGCGCCCGCCCATGCCTCGGGCGCGGAAGGAAAGGCCGCGGGATCAAAAATCCTGTCCGCGATGGGCGCCATGAGAAAATCCGCGATGAAGATCTTTTCGAAAAGACCAAGCGTCATGAGCGCGGTGCCCCAGCCGATCTGGCTGCGGGCGGGCCCCGGCGGGTTTTCGCACTGCGGAAGAAACTGGCCCGCACGGACGATGGGCCCCGCGACAAGCTGGGGAAAGAAGGAGACGTAGAGCATGAAATCAAGCAGAGACTTCCAGGGCCGCTCTTTTCCGTGATACACGTCGAGCGTGTAGGAGATGGTTTGAAACGTGTAGAAAGAAATCCCGACGGGAAGGATGATATTGGCGCCGGGAGGCTGGTAGGCCACACCGGCCGTCTTCAGCAGGGCGGTGAAATTGACCAGGAAAAACTCGCCGTATTTGAAAAAGAAGAGAAAGCCGAGATTGACCGCGAGACTGAGGGCGAGAAAGGCCCTTTTGAGGACCGGATTATTCCGGTGGCGGTTGATGCGCGCGGCGGCCCACCAGTCGATGAGCGTGGAGAGAAGGAGAAGAAGCACGAACGGAGGGCTCCAGCAGGCGTAAAAAAAATAGCTGGCGGCGAGCAGATTGAATTTCCGCACGCGCCAGGAAAAGGGCCGGTGATGAAGAAACAGGACGACCGCAAAGAAAATGATGAAGGAAAGGGAATTAAAAAGCATGGAAGTCCGGGTTAAGGGTTAGGAAATGTATCGGCGGTTCTTCAGGAAAAATCGATGCGGGATTTGCGGAGCGGGGAGGAGGCGGGCCAAGAGAGCCGGCGTACAGGTGGTTGCGTTCACATCAGGGCGTACTGACACCAATGTGTCAGCACCTATCGTCAGTGATTAAGGAAATCACTGCACGATAAAGCCACTCTATCCTTCTCTGCCGCGAGGATAAGAGTGCGGAGCCACCGTACAGGTGGTTGCGTTCACATCAGGGTGGGCACCGAAACCAATGTTTCGGCATCGCGCCGCTGGCGGGCAAAGATGCCGTCTAGCGGCGTGCCCCTTCAAGGCGGAATGCCGGAGTGCAGGCTGGCCTGCACGGTGAAGGAGTTCAATGTCTCCATGCGGTGGTGTTTTCCTCGACCCAGGACAGGACGCCGACGCCGTCGCTTGAGACGCTGCCCACGTCTTTCATGGCTTCGTCGAAATGGACGGCTCCGTTGCCTGACTGCTTGTAATTTTCCGAAACGACGGCGCCAAAAAGCGCCCCGTTGCCCGTATTTTTTACGTCTGAAAGCGGAGCGAAAATACCTCCGTAAAAGGCGCCATTCCCCGAGAGCTGAACGTCCGCGCCCGTCGTCTGATAAAGGACAAAGTTAGGGGGATTGTTTCCCTGCGTGCTCACGCCATTGCCCGCGATCTTGACGATGCCGTCCACGTAAACTGTAATCGGCCCGAGCGCCCGCAGCCGCGCGTTGCCGGTAATGGATAAAGAACTGTAGCGGTAGGTGCCCGCGCCCAGATCGAGCGTCGTGTTACCGCTCAAGGAAAGAGCGCCCAGTGACGCCGCGTTCGAAGTCTGGGCGGTGTATGCGCGGGGACTGTCCGCGGCGGCCGTGGTGCCTTGGATTTCCGCATTGCCAGAAGTGGTGATGACATCCGCCGGATTTCCTCCCGGCCCGACCTGAACATCGCCCGTGATCACGCTGTTGCCCGAGAGCGAGACGGTGCCAAGGCCAATGCTATCGGTGCCAACGTCACCGTTTGAGGCGACGTTCGAGCCGCCGTATGCGCCGTTTGTCGAGTTATAACTATCCACTTCTGCGTTGCCGCTCATGGTGACACTATCTTCCGCAAAGACCGCGAAATCAAACATGCTGTTTGTCTGGAGCTCGACGTAGGCCGTGACCGTGCGCGTTTCGTATGCCGTCGCCGTGCTGACGTTCGAGGGTGCGCTGCCCGTTGCCGTGATCTGGCGGACGTTGGCATTCCCCTCAGGCGTCGTGACCGTGACGCTGTAGCCGCCCTGCTGGGTTGCATTCGTGCTGAAAGCAGTATAGCCGTTGGTTCCGGGGTAAGTGTCGTCGGCCTCGATCGCCGCAATCGCGACGTCGAGCGCGCTCTCGGCCATGTTGAAGGCGACCGTTTTATTGATGCTGCGTTCACTCGCCTGGCGAAAACTGTTGCCCCGTGAAAAAAGGGCGAATGAAGAGATCGACATGACGCTGATGAGCATGTAGCTCGTGAGAAGGATGAAGCCCCTCTCCCCGGCCCGGCCGTCAGAGGGCCGCGCCGGAGAGGTGACGGCGCATTGGGCGCCGGCCTTTTCATGCACGGAGCTGACCGTATGATCCGCCTTAATAATGCTTTTACATAAGGGAAAAGCGCTCTCCCGGGTTAGGCCCTCACCAGGCCGTGCCTGAGAAGCAGCGCCGGTCCCCATGCCGTCTTGGGATTTCATGAAACGCAGGAGGGCGGGTATCATGTCGCGGCCTCTCTTTGCGTGAGGAGAATCCTGAGCGCGGTGGTTTCGAGACGCCTTCCATTTTCCTGCCAGGATACGAGGATGGTCGCGTCGAGAGGATCGGCGGCCGAATCCGCATACGTGACCGTGACCTGCTGGCTTGTGAGATTAGTAAAGCCTGCCACGGCGCCGGTTGACGGAAACGAAGCGACGACGTTTGCGGGAAAATTTCCTGTCTGGGAAGCGGTGCGCATTTGTTCGGCGACGCGGTTTGCGTCCTGGAGTGCGAGCGACCGTTCGAAAGCGACGTTGCCGGCCTGACCCACGGCCATGTTCGCCTGTACGTAACCCACGAGCGCAAGAATGACGATAACGACGGTAATCATAAGTTCTATGAGCGTGAAGCCCTTCGTGCTTTCAAAAGCCTTGCCTGCGAGCAGGTCTTTCATATCTTCCCCCGTCATCCTTAAACTTCCTCAATCAAACTTACGTGAGAAGAGCGGACGGAACAAGATGCCCGGACCCGTAAAACTCTTAATAATTCAGTTTAATAATAGCAGCGTTGTGTGTACCGGACAAAGCTTACGTTAGCAATGTTAGGAGAGGGCTGATTAGGAGACGGGCCGCAGTTTTTTTGTATCAAACAGCCATGCGCTGCGCGATCGCACCGACAAAAAAACCCCACGCGAGATGGGCCGGCACCAGCATCGCCGTTTCGCGGGGGCTCCTTTCATGGGCCGGTTCGAGGATGTCGAGAAAGGGAAGGAGGACCACGTAATTTAAAGCCCAGACGGTAAATCCGAAGATGGTGCCGGTCAGTACGGAATAATCCTGGAGCAGTCCGAAAAGAAGAAGATAAAGCGTGGCGCAGAAAATGCCGAACGCAAAATGCGCGCCCATGGAAAGAGTGAGCCGGCCCGGGCCCCGCAGTTTCTGCCAGATGCCGAGCGTTCCCGTGATGCCGCGGGTGATCTTCTCGGGCGGCAGATATTCGTGTTCTTTGTGCTGGAGCGCCTGGATGAAGAGCATGACCGCAGTCATGATCCCCGTGGCGGTGATGCCCGCAATAATCGAAATCCAGATGAGCCCTATCATGTTTTCCTGAGCGGAAGAAAAAAAAGAGGGAGGCGGCGCTGCTTTCGGCGCGCGCCGCCTCCCCCGCAGACAGACTAGTCCTTGATCTTGACTTTCAAATCATCGTCGTCGGTCTCTTCGCCGAGATCGAGATGGGTTTCGTTACTGCGGTCAGGCTTGACCGTCGCTTTGCCGTCATCGACGATAGACGCCGTCACGCCGGTTTCCCTTTCGTCGTCGACCCCTTCCGCTTCGATCACGGCGACATCGGCGTGTACCGGAAGGGCAAAGAGGGAAATGGCAAGAAAAAAAGCTGCAAAAATTTTATACGTTTTCATAAGGACCTCCTTTTCGATTTAATTTATGCATTTTCGTTTCCAACCTGAATCGGGCCAATGCCTCTTTTGAAATGAGGGGGCGGGTGAGGAAAATGCGCGGGCTCAGAGCAAATCCTAGGCCGAAAACGCCGATTCGTTCCCGGGACCTCAGGGGTTCTACTAATCTGCTTTCCACGCTATCCCGATTAGCCGGCATCTATTGGAGAGAGATAATGACGGCGTTATCAACCGGCTTGTTTTCAAAGGAGGGATATTATGAAAACAAAGAGATGGGTTTTAATGGAAATTTTACTTTTTTCCGCATTTATCGTGCCCTCGGGGCCTGCCGCGGCGGAAGCGACTTTAGCGGACATCGTGCAGGGCGGAAATCTTCAACCGCGCTTTCCCGATTCCGGCAGCCGCCCGGCGGACAACGCGGAAGGGGAGGAAATTAATCTTCCCAGTCCGGGACTGCCCCCGGCTGAAAATGATCCGGCTCCGGAAAACGTACAGAATCTCGAGGTCCCGAAAAGGGACCTTGTCACCATCGAAACGAGCACGGACTCGCTCGAAGACGTGACGCCCGGCGAGAGCTACTAGCGGGTCGCTCGTGCGGATCTTTTTCCGCGCGGCCGCTCTTCGCCCGTCGTAAAAATAAGGACGACATGGCAACCAAAAAGTGTTTAATGCTTTATACTGTTCTTGTTTCAGGATCTGTTTTTTTTCCTTTGTTTATCGCGCAGGGTGAACCCACCGCTGCTGAAATGGCTGAAGGGAAGGCGGTATCGCCTCTTATTGCGACGGAAGTCCGTCCCGGGAGCGTGCGTCCTCCGGCCTATTCCGTAACGCCGATTTCGAGCGCTCCGGAACCGGACGACGTCTTGCTTTACCAGGCGAGGGAAGCCGAAGAACCGGTGGACAACGCCGCGATACTGGAAACAGAACAGGTTCTGGCGGAACAAGGATTCACCACAGATGAAATTTTGCCGGGAAGCCTGAACGCAGCACCCACGGAAGCCACTGAGGAAGCCCCGCGCGAAACCGAATCTTCAGGAGTCAAAATTTATTAACTCCAGCTCTTGTTCGGAAGGAAGAAGGAACTATCAGCCAGTCCCAGCCGTCAAAAAAACAAATCAACTCACGGCTCAATCAAACGGGAAGAATTCATGAAAACCAATCAAGCCACAACTCTCATCGCGCTCGCCGCGGCCTTTTTTCTCTGCACTCCGCCGGTATTCGCAGGCTCATCGGGCGGACACTCAGGAGGCTGGGAAAAGAACGATCTCAAATCCAAATTTTTCCACAAGACCGCTTTCATCCTTCACCATTCGGAAGCGATGGGTCTTTCGGAAGAGCAGAAAGCGGGCATTGAAAATCTCGAGTACGAGGTAAAAAAAGAGATGATCCAGCGCCAGGCGGCGATCGAAGTCCTGGAACTCGAGGAAAAACGCCTTTTGATGAACCGGGTGATCAACACCGAAGAAGCGGACAAACTCATCGACCAGAAGTACGACCTGAAAAAGCAAAAAGCAAAATACCTGATGGGAGCGATGGCCAAACTGAAACAGTCGCTCAACGATGACCAATATGAAAAAATGAAACAGCTTTACGAAGGCATGAATCCGCAATCCGGAGAAATGAAAAAGCATTAATTTCTGAAAGCAGATTTATTAACGGGCCGGTTGCCGCTGCGGCCCGTTTTATTTCACGCCGCTTTAACTTTTTATTTGCGCCCGCACGAGACGCGGCTATACTGATTTCTTGCCGGCCTGATTCACTTGAAACAAAACCCGCTCCTCACCGGACCGTACGACGGATATTGACGCATGGATCACTGGACGAAAGCGTTCGCGGTATTGCTTCTGGCCGCGGGCACGGCAGGCTGCGCTTCGATTTTCTCGGGCGATCGTGAAAGCGTCGAGGTTCTGAGTTCGCCGCCCGGCGCCGCCATCTTCGTCGACGGTATTCAGAGAGGCTCCACTCCCGGCGAAATCCGCCTGATTCGAAAGCAGCCGCACACGGTCACCCTGAAAAAAGAGGGCTATCGTGATGAGACTATCTACACCAAGAAAGGCTTCAACTGGGTCTCGCTCGTGGACGCCGTCTGGGGACCCTTCGCAATTTTTCCCGCAGCTTATGATTTGTCGACCGGCGCGGTCTACAGCGTCCCTGAAAAGCTCGAGGTTTCTCTTGAAGAGGAGGGGAGCGGCCCCCGGGCACCCTCTCAGAGGATCCTGTCCGGTACCGGACTCGGCGATAAAAGGCAGAAACTCGAGGAGCTCAGGCAGCGGGGCGACATCAGCGAGCGGGATTATCAGCGTGTCTCGAACGAACTCAAGGCGAAAGGAAGCTGACATGAATCATGAGCTTTGGCGCCAGACGGCGTGCGGAATGCTCGTGGTTTTTCTTCTGCAGGGATGCATCCATACCCCGCAGAATTACAAGCCCTACGTGGGCGTCAATCCCGCGAACGAACAGTTTGAACGCGGCCGTCCCTTTGCGCCGCTCGACTGGTTCGGTGACCTGCTTTCGAAAATCTATCAGCTCGCTTTCTGGACCCGCCGCTACGGCAACCACCGCATCTCGGTCGAAACCGAGCAGGAAGTCGAGCGCTTCCTGAAATACCACGGAATACTCGACGTCAAAGTCCGTATCAACCAGTGGGCCCCTCACAAGGAAATCATGAGGCTCCTGAAAAACAAGCAGATCGCGTGGCCTTACAAGATTATCTTTTTCCCTTCGACCCTGATCGTCTCGATCATCGGCCGGCCGTTCAGCGGGTTTCTCGTCAGCGATTACTACGATCCGGGCTCGAATACTATCAACCTTTTTTCCGACCATCCTGCGATTGCGCTCCACGAAGCGGGCCACGCCTACGATTTCGACAAGGCCGAATACCGCGGCACGTACGGACTCATCCGCATCCTTCCGGGCATCAATCTCATCCAGGAAAAAGTCGCTACGGACGAGGCTTTGGTTTATCTCGAAGAGAAAAAAAGGTACGAGGACTTACTGGAAGCCTACAAAGTGCTTTATCCGGCCTACTCGACTTATGCGATCTCTTATCTTTCTTCTTCTCCCATTGCTCTCGTAGGCGCCCTGACGGTAGGACACATTCTGGGACGTTCGCACTCAAGAAGAAAAGAACAGTCGCTTATTGCAAAAGGTGAAATGCCGCGGGAACAGTTTGTATCGCAGCCAGCAGCAACAGGTCTAAACGCGGCTCCGAGCAGTGCGTCCTCTGCCGGGGAACCGTCCGAAGAGCAGTCGGTTCATCCAGCCGTGAAACAGAGCGGCGACTACTATGCGCCGCGCATCGCTGCCAAGACCGGCGACAAGACCGCGGCGGCCACATGACCTCTCTTAATCCCCACTTCCACCTTGCGCACGGGCGCTGATTCGCTCGAGCTCGTCCTTTTGGGCTTCATGCTGCTCGGGCGTGAGATCTTTTCCCGGGTCCCTTGGCGGTGACTCAGGTTCCTGCTTCGCCCGCCCGTTTTTGCGATTCTTGTGATTAAGATTGCCTTCCATAAAAGCCTCCATGAATTAGAATACCTAAATGATAAGAGAACCCTTGGCTGGATTCCATCCGGGTTAGTCCCAATCGAATGGGAAGAAATCCCTGACATCCCTTAATACTGCGGCATTGATTTTTTTGAACTGTGGGGATTTCACCGTAGATGTAATCATCCGGCTCCCGGTGGTGGAAGATGCTCCAACATTTATACTCTCACGATTACCAACCCAGGAGGTTTTAAATGAAAAATTCATCATCCTTAGTCATCTCGTTGTTTGTTCTGTCGCTCGTCCTCACCCAGCCGGTATTCGCCGGTTCCCCGGAGCAGGTGCAGCAGATGGTCGACACGCTGCGCGCGGCCGCAGACGAAGTCAAAGACGAGAATCCCGAGCTTGCAAAAAAACTCACTTACTTCGCGGACAAGAAAGCATCCATGAAGAACGATCACAGCCCCGAGAAGATGGCCGAGAAGAAGAAAGATTTCGAGACCACCAAGCGCGCGGCTGACCACCTGAAGAACAAGGGCGATGCGGATGGAAAAGCCCTCGGCGGAGAACTTCACGAAGTTGTAATGCGCTGGGAAGACAAGATGCAGAAAATGGAAGAGCAGATGAAAGAAAAAATGCCGGAATAGTATTTCCTGTTTCTGCAGTTTTACAGGCAGGCCCGCCGCGGAATGCGCGCGCGGGCCTGCCTTTTTTATTGGTAACCAGGCCCGGCGTAAGAAGGCGGCATCGCTCCCCGCCGCGAGGGAAGGCGGGGAAACGCAAGCTTTAAAACTTTCTCTCAACCCCCGCGCTTTTATTGCCGAGCTAGTACGAGCTAGTAATTGAATGCCTGCAACCAGTGGAGCAGAAAATGAAAGTTCAATTTGGCAGAAATATTTTAGCGGCGGTATTTTTTGTCTTGGCCTTTTATCCTTCACCAATGGGTTATTCGGCTTCATCGGGTGAAGTCGACGAAGGCATCAAGCGGGCGATCGCCGACCTCAAAACCGAAGTCCCGGGGGCGGCCCAAATTCTTGAAGAGGCCAAAGGCGTTCTGGTGTTCCCCGGACTCTGGAAGGGCGGCTTCGGCTTTGGGGGAGAATACGGAGAAGGCGCGCTCACCGTAAAGGGCCAGGTCGTTGATTATTACAGTATTATGGGCGGCTCGTTCGGTTTCCAGCTCGGCCTATAGAAGCAGGCGCTCATTCTCGTTTTTCTTGAAGAAATGACGGTGGAAAAATTCCGCCGCGGCGATGGCTGGGAATTCGGCCTGGACGGTTCCGCCGTACTCATCAAGGTCGGGATCGACGGCAGTATCAATTCCGTGGCGTCGAACGAGGCGATCCTCACCTTCGTTGCGACCCAGAAAGGTCTCATGTATAATTTGACGGGGGAAGTTTACAAACTGACCAAGGTAAAAAAATAACTCCGGCCGGATACGAAATGAAAAAAAAGGCAGCGCTTAAACAGAACCCGGCTGGTTACGCGGACCTTTTGAAGAAGGTCAAGCGGACGCTCGCGCTCGGTCGGCAAAAAGTTGAGCGCGAAACAGTAAAAACTTACTGGCTGACCGGTAAAATCATTCACGACCATTTTCTTGCCAGCAAAGGGAGGGCGGATTATGGAAAGAAGGTCTTCGAAAAGCTGGCCGAGGATCTTGAACTGGATCCAAGTGTCTTGCGCAGGACTGTGAAGTTTTATGAGACATACCCAATTCAGGCCGCGTGGCCTGAATTGAGTTGGGGCCATTTCCGGAAGCTCATGACGATCCCCAATAAAAAGCTCCGGCTCGAATACACGGCGCGGGCGAACAAGGAAAAGTGGACCGTGCTCGATCTCGAGCGCAAGGTCGACGCCGAACTCACGCCGGACAACGCCGAAGGCGGCGGGTCTCTCCCGGAAAAAAAGAAACCGGGCGCGCGCAAATCAAAAATACCCGTTTTGAAAGGCAAGTGCGGCAAACTTTACCACTACCGGATTCGCAGGCCGGATACCCTTCACCGCAATCCCCAGGCCCCGGGCGGGACGAGCGGGCGGCCCGCCGCTTTCGCAAAAGGCAATCCCGACCTGCTCGAAGTCGACCTTGGTTTTAAAACGTCGCGCGAGCTCGCTTCGGTAGCTTCGGCAGAACTCGAGAAAGGCGATTACGTGAAGTCTCTGAAGACCGATCACGAATGGGAATACAGCGTGGAAAAAATGGAAGCGTCGGAAGCGGACCTTTACACCTACAAGGCCTCGCTCGAACGCGTCGTCGACGGGGACACGCTGCTTGTCCACATCGACCTCGGCTTCGGGATCTGGCTACGCCAGTACCTGCGCCTGCGCGGCGTGAATACGCCCGAGATCAACACGAGCGAGGGCCTGAACGCCCGCAATTACCTGAGACACCGCTTCGAGAAAATCTCGTGGTTCGTGATGACAAGTTCCCGCTCCGACAAATACGACCGTTACCTCGCCGACGTCTGGCTTCCCGACCCGAAAAAAGAAGACGCCTTCCTACTCCTGAACCAGGAACTCCTCGACCAAAAAATCGCAGTCCTCGCACCAAGCTGACCATAAGCTTTGGCGAGGCAGTACTTTTTCAAAGGAAAAAGTGCAGTCCTCGCACCAAGCTGACCATAAGCTTTGGATGTCGATGCGCTCTCTAATTCTTCTGAAGACATGGGGAGTGGTTACTACGATTTCACCACAATGAAAGTCGACGAAACCGCCGCGGACCCGGATGACAAGCAATACTATAATCTCTACGGCGACGGCGATAAAGACGACGGCGGCTGGTATAAAGCCGACCGACGATGGCCGCGGCGATGGCGGTACCCAAGGACCCGATCGAGGATGGCAAGGGAGATGATAACGTCAAGAACCCGGGCGAGGATAAACCAGAGGACTCTTATAGCTTCCAGATGTGGAAAGATGCGACCTGGCAGAATTTTCAAAGCAGCCAACTCCAGAATCAAGGGTTCAATCTTAAGATTACCGCTGATCCGAATCTTAGCCGCGACAGGTACACGGTTGTTTTCCTCAGCTCGTACCTCGATAAAAAAGGCGTCCTGTGGTATGCCTTTGCACTCGGGAAGACAGCCTCGCAGACGAGCGCTGAAATTACGGGCGGCATCCCGGAAACCGATGTCAAGTATAGGGATCCTGAGGGCGACGTGATGCTCCGGAACATGTATGCAGTGGATGAAATCTTATCTAGCTTGATGTACGCGGCAGACAGGGAAGATATTTTTGCCGACGGCGTAGCAGGTGATTCGGTACGTGGCTCTATGGAAAAGCCTGAAGCGGGGGAAAACGACCTCTTTGACAGTAACAACATGGAAGCAAAGCAGGAAAACTCTGCGGAAATAGTGACTCATAATGCGCCGGACATAGTCATGATCCATGAAGATGCGGCGGGTAAAGAAATTTCCGCAGACTCTTCAATCCCGGGCACCCGAACGGAAATCGTCGAGCAGCCGCTGGCTTTTGTTTCGGATAATAAGGCTGGCCTGATGATAAAGGCGGAAGCGCCGGAAGATAGTTCAGCAGTAATCAAACCGGAAATGATGGAGATACCGCTGGCCGCTGACCTGGTGACTGAAGTAGCTTTCAATACGGGAGATAATCGTTCCATGGCAGTCGATGCTGCGGCTGAACCGGAAATCCAGTACTGCCTCGTCAGCGCAAATGATGGCGCAGTCGATGTCGGGCATTGTTAAACAGAAGAATATGCCAGATACGGGGACAGCACTGAATCCAGTGATTCAGCACTGCATCGTCAGCGCTTAAGGACAGCGCAGTCGATGTCTGGCATTAAACAGAAGCGTATGCCAGATACGGGGACAGCCAGCGTTCGACTTCCTGGACGCTCATTCCTTTGCGGCGGCTGTAATCTTCGATCTGGTCGCGGTCGATTTTACCGACGGCGAAGTATTTAGACCCGGGATGGGCGAAGTAGAAGCCCGAGACCGCGGCTGCGGGGAGCATGGCGCAGCTTTCGGTGAGCGTGACGCCCGCTGCCTTCTCCGCATCGAGAAGGGCGAAGAGCGCCCGCTTTTCGGTGTGTTCGGGGCACGCAGGGTAGCCCGGAGCGGGACGGATGCCCCGGTACTTTTCCTTCAGGAGCTCTTCTCTCGAGAGTTTTTCGTGCGCGGCGTAGCCCCAGAGTTCTTTGCGAACGATTTCGTGGAGCCTTTCGGCGAAGGCCTCGGCGAAACGGTCGGCAATCGCCTTCAGCATGATCGCGTTGTAATCGTCGTTCGCCTTTTCGTATTCCCGGACGTGAGGGTCGAGGCCGAGGCCCGCCGTGCTCGCGAAAAATCCCATGTAATCGGGCACGCCCGTTTCTTTGGGCGCGATGAAATCGCTGAGTGCCATGTTCGGGAGGTTGTCCCAGATCGTCTGCTGGCGGAGCGTGTGGATCACGGTCTTCACCATGCTCCGGCTTTCGTCCGTGTAGATCTCGATATCGTCACCCGAAGAATTGGCGGGAAAGATTCCCACCACGGCTTTCGCCGTAATGAGTTTTTCGGAGACGACCCGCTTCAGAATGACCTGCGCGTCCGCGAACAGTTTCTTCGCTTCCTCACCGACCACCTTGTTTTCCAGGATTTCCGGGTAGCGGCCCTTCAGTTCCCAGGTCTGGAAGAAAGGCGTCCAGTCAATGTAAGGAACGAGTTCTTCCAGCGGGTAATTTTCAAATTTTTTGATGCCGGTGACTTTTGGTTTCGCCGCGCCAATCGTCTTCCAGTCGGTCTTGAGGCCTTTGCCGCGGGCTTCTTCCAGGGTGAGGTATTTGATCGTCTGCCTGCGCGCGGCGTGTTCCGTACGGAGGATAGCGTATTCATCTTTCACGCTCTTCGCGTACGCGCCGCACTCGGCGGCGTTCATGAGTTTGCCGACGACGCCCGTGCTGCGCGAGGCGTCCGTCACGTGGATGATGGGGCCGCTGTAGGCCTGGTCGATCTTGACGGCCGTGTGGATCTTCGACGTCGTGGCGCCTCCGATTAAAAGAGGAAGCTTCATCTTCCGCTTCTCCATTTCTTCCGCGACATAGATCATCTCGTCGAGCGATGGAGTGATGAGCCCGCTGAGGCCGATGATGTGCGCCTTTTTCTCGTCCGCGGAGGCGAGAATTTTGTCGAGCGGAACCATGACGCCGAGGTCGATCACTTCGTAATTGTTGCAGCCGAGCACGACGCCGACGATGTTTTTTCCGATGTCGTGGACGTCACCTTTCACGGTTGCCATGATGATGCGGGCCGCGGGTTCCCTCACGCCTTTTTTTTCCGCCTCGATCAGAGGAGTGAGGACGGCGACGGCTTTTTTCATGACGCGCGCGCTCTTCACCACCTGCGGCAGAAACATTTTACCTTCGCCGAAAAGGTCCCCCACGATCCTCATACCGTCCATGAGAGGGCCTTCGATGATGGATAGCGGCCTCGGATAGTTCGGGATAATTTCCCGGACGTCGTCTTCGACAAAATCCGCGATGCCGTAGACGAGCGCGTGCGAGAGCCGTTCTTCCGGCGCTTTGGTCCGCCACTCGAGTATCTTCACGTCTTTTTTGCCGTCTCCCTGTTTCACCCGGTCGGAATAGGCGAGGAGATGCTCCGTGGCGTCGCTCTTTTGGTTCAGGACGAGGTCTTCGGCGAGCGCGAGCAGGTCCTTCGGGACTTCCTCGTACACGGTAAGCAGGCCGGGGTTTACGATGCCTGAATCCATACCGGCTTTGATCGCGTGGTAGAGAAACACCGCGTGGATCGCTTCGCGGACGGGATTGTTGCCTCGGAAGGAAAACGACAGGTTGCTGACGCCGCCCGTCACGTGCGCGTGCGGGAGGTTCTTCCTTATATACTCGCAGGTCTTGATGAAATCGATTGCGTAATTATTATGTTCCTCGAGGCCCGTTCCCACGGTAAGGATATTCGGGTCAAAGAAAATATCCTCGGGCGGGAAGTTCAGTTCCTGGGTGAGGATCTTGTACGAACGGGTGAGCACCTCCACCCGGCGCTCGTAACTGTCCGCCTGGCCCCTTTCGTCGAAAGCCATGACGACGACGGCGGCGCCAAAGCGGCGCACCTTCCGGGCGTGATCCCGGAATTTATCCTCGCCTTCTTTCAGGCTGATAGAGTTCACGATGCCCTTGCCCTGCAGGCACTTCAGCCCCGCTTCGATCACGGTCCATTTCGAGGAGTCGATCATAAAGGGAACTTTCGCGATAGAGGGTTCGGAGGCGCAGAGGTTCACGAACTTCGTCATCGAGGCCTCAGAATCGAGCATCGCTTCGTCGAGGTTGAAGTCGATAATCTGGGCGCCTGATTCCACCTGCTGCTCCGCGATTTTCACCGCGCCTTCGAAATCGCCTTCCTTGATCATCTTCGAAAATTTGGGAGAGCCCGTCACGTTCGTGCGCTCGCCGATATTCACGAAATTGCTTTCCGGGCGGATGACGAGGGGTTCGAGGCCCGACAGCCGGGTAAAGCGCGGGACTTCGGGAATGGGACGCACGGGAAATTTCGCCGCCGTCTCCGCCAGGCGCCGAATGTGTTCAGGCGTTGTACCGCAGCATCCGCCGAGGATGTTGACGTGGCCCGCAAAGCTTTCAAGGATTTCCGCCATCTCGTCTGCTGTCTGGTCGTATTCGCCGAACTGGTTGGGAAGGCCGGCGTTCGGATGGGCGCTGACGTAACATTCCGCGATCCGCGAGATCGCTTCGATGTGCGGTCTAAGATCGTCGGCGCCGAGCGCGCAATTGAGGCCCACCGAGAAAAGCCCCCCGTGGCGGAGCGAATAATAGAAGGCGTCCGCCGTCTGGCCCGAGAGGATGCGGCCGCTTTTGTCCGTAATCGTGCCGCTGACCATGATAGGAAGCTCTCTTCCCGTCTTTTCGAAATAGGCGCGGGCGGCGTAAAGCGCGGCCTTGCAGTTCAGGGTGTCGATGACCGTTTCGAAGAGAAGAAGGTCGACCCCGCCTTCTACCAGGCCGTGGATCTGCTCAGAGAAGACGTCGACCAGCCGGTCAAAAGTTACAGTCCGGTAGCCGGGATCGTTCACATTGGGAGACAGGGACGCAGTGGTTCCCGTGGGGCCGACCGAACCAGCGACGAATCGAGGCCTGGCGGGATTTTTTTTCGTGTATTCGTCCGCGGCTTGGCGCGCGATGCGGGCGCCTTCGACGTTCAGGCGGTGGACTTGTTCCTGAAAATGGTAGTCCGCCATCGAGAGGGAATTAGAGTTGAAGGTGTTCGTCTCGAGAATATCCGCCCCGGCTTCGAGATAGGCCGCGTGAATTTTTTCGATCAAATGCGGCTGCGAGATATTCAGCGCGTCGTTATTGCCTTTCAGCTCGGATGCGTGATTTTTAAACGCTTCGCCCCGGTAACCGGCTTCGTCCAGCTTGTAGCGCTGGATCATGGTGCCCATCGCGCCGTCGAGAATAAGCACGCGCTTTTTTATTTCTTCCCGAATGTCAGCCATCGTTTCTTTCCGCCCTTACGCTCGAGTGAGCCGTGAAGTAAAGGCCGTAGTATAGCAAATGACGTTCTTTCCGGCGAGCGGGTCTTGCGCGGGGATCTCGCGCGCGGCCTTGCGGCGGCTGCGGGACGTGCCGGAGGGGCTTTGAAAAAACAGGAGCCAGCGCGGAAAATCGCGAAAAAAAGTGGAGAATTTTATTTTTTTCAGATTTTTTTCAGCGCAGGTCAACAGTAAAAATTTTTATTTTCATGAGCAAGAAAAATTTTCAGATTTATTTTTTCAAAAAGAAGATTGTGTGTTGAAAATAAAAAAATCCGGTGTTAGATTCACTTCACGTCGTGATGACGTACCGTAAATTTCAGTCTCTGTATTTGCGGAGGTCTTCAGCCGTCAAAACCGTCGGAATTTCAGGTTTCTTTCCCGCAGTCCGGTGATCGCAAAAGGCTCCAAAAAATTTCTCTTCACTGCGGGATTGTTTCGTAAAAAGCCGTTGACAATCCACAATATCTAGCTATATTGACCGATGCGTCACACAAGACTTAGGTTTTTGGGTGTTCAGGCCGATTCTTAATACAGGCCGGATTTGAGAGCGGATTTCCCCAGTTTTTCAGCTTGGCTGGACCACCGGCACACGATTCAACGGCACCCCTTTTTTTTTCGGTAATCCATCCCAGGATTGCTGGTAAAAAATGGAAATCCGGCAATAAAATTTTGACCGCACTTTAAACCTGCGGCCCCTCGAAGGGAAGGTCAGTTCGATGCTGTTTTGTTTGATGAAAGTCAAACATCTCCTGGAAGAAAGTAAGCAGACACCACAAGATCCGATTACCAACTTCCCTTCACATCTTTAAAAAACATTTAATATTACAAGGGAATCTTTTTCTCTAATTTGGCTTAAAAAAAATTAATGTTGAGGCGCAGGCTAATGAAACAACCCGATCAAAATCTTAATGGAGGCAGAATGCAGACGACCCCCCACGTGCCGGCGCTGACAGTGAAAAAACGGAGCGGACAGCAGGTTCCATTTTATGATATCCACATTTTCAACGCCATCGAAGGCGCGTTTAAAGCCCACTACAACGTTCCCATGGAATCCGAACTCGATCCCCATGCGAAGAACGATGTGCGCAAAGTAACCGATGCCGTCGCCAAGTGGTGCGAAGAGCATGCGAAGCGGACTTCCGTCGTCTTCATAGAAGATATCCAGAACACCGTCATCCTTAAATTGAGAGAGTGCGGCTTCCGCGAGATTGCGAACCGCTACGCGTCCTACCGCCGGATCCATGAGCTGAAACGCTTTGAGCATGAGCGCATCACTGTCCAGAAACGCGATGGCCGGGTGGTTTCCTTTAAACACGAAAAGATCGCGATCGCCGTAGGCAAGTCGTTTTTGGCCGTGAACGAAGGCCGTCCGCTTGACGAATTCGCCCGTAAGACGATTCTTGAACTCACCGAGCGCGTAGTCGCCCAGATCAAGGCCCTCTCTCCCGGCGTCTACACCATTCATATAGAAGAGATCCAGGATATCGTCGAAAAGACGCTCATGAAGTCGGATCATCCTGAAATCGCCCGCCGTTATATTGTCTACCGCGAAGACCGCCGCCATGATCGCGCGGAGAACCCCGAGCCCGTAAGCGTGACTATCGCCGAGAAAGAAGGCCTGGAAGTGAAGGCAGCAGACGGTACGGTAAAGAAACTCGATATCGAACGCCTGAAGCTCCTTATCGCCGAGTGCTGTCATGGCCTCGAAGACAGGGTCACGGTCGAAACACTGCTCCAGGGCACCCTGAAGAACTGTTTCAAGGGCATGAAGGAAGAGGACATCACGGAAGCTATGCTTCTCGCGACCCGTCCCCTGATCGAACAGGAGCCGGCCTACAGTTCCGTCGCCTCCCGCATGCTCCTGCTGAAAGCCTACGAAGAAACGAGCGGCGAGAAGGTTTCCATTAAGGAGATGCGCCGCCTGTATCCGACCGTGCTCAAGAACGCCATCGAAAAAGGCGTCGCCGCCGACCGGATCAGCCCGAAACTGAAAGAATTCGACCTGGACAAGCTCGGCGCCGCGATCCGGCCTGAACGGGACCTTCAGTTCGGTTATATGGGGCTGCAGACCCTTTACGACCGCTATTTCATTCACATCGGCGGGCGCCGCATCGAAATCCCCCAGGTGTTCTGGATGCGCGTCGCCATGGGTCTTTCGGTGAGAGAAGGCGAGCAGAAGAACGAACGGGCCATCGAGTTCTATAATGTGCTCTCGACGTTCCGCTTCGTGAGCTCGACGCCCACGCTCTTCAACGCGGGCACTCATCACTCCCAGCTTTCGTCGTGTTTTCTCACGACGATCGGTGATGATCTCGACCACATTTTCAAATGTATCAAGGACAACGCGCTTCTTTCCAAGTGGAGCGGGGGCCTCGGCAACGACTGGACGCCTGTCCGCGGCATGGGTTCCATCATTAAAGGCACCAACGGAAAGAGCCAAGGCGTGATCCCGTTCCTGAAAGTCGCCAACGACACGGCCGTTGCCGTGAACCAGGGCGGAAAACGTCAAGGCGCGGTCTGCGCTTATCTCGAAGTCTGGCACTGGGACATCGAAGAATTCCTGGAACTCCGGAAAAATACGGGTGACGACCGCCGCCGCACGCACGACATGCACACGGCAGCCTGGATCCCGGACCTTTTCATGAAGCGCGTGCTCGCAAACGAAGAATGGACGCTCTTCAGCCCGGACGAAGCCCGGGACCTTCACGACCTCTACGGACAGGCCTTCGAGAAGCGTTACGCGGAACTGGAAGAAAAGGGAAAGACGGGCGAAGTGAAGCTTGCCAAGAAAATCCCGGCCGTCCAGCTCTGGCGCAAAATTCTCGCCATGCTCTTCGAGACGGGCCATCCCTGGATCACGTTCAAGGACCCCTCGAACGTCCGTTCTCCCCAGGACCACAAGGGAGTCGTTCACAGTTCGAACCTCTGCACCGAGATCCTTCTCAATACGTCGAAGGACGAAACCGCGGTCTGTAACCTCGGTTCGGTCAATCTTGTTCCGCATACGACACCGGCCGGTATGAATGAGGAACTCGTTTCCCAGACGGTCAGGACGGCGATGCGCATGCTGGATAACGTGATCGACATCAATTATTACCCGACGGAAGAGTCGGCGGCATCTAACCAGCGCCATCGCCCCGTCGGTCTCGGCGTCATGGGCTTTCAGGACGCGCTGCACATCCAGAGCATCAGCTATGCCTCCCAGGAAGCGGTCGAGTTCGCGGACGAGAGCATGGAGATGATCGCCTATCACGCGATCCTGTCTTCTTCGCTCCTTGCCAAAGAACGCGGCGCTTACGAGAGTTACAAAGGTTCCAAATGGGACCGCGGCATGCTCCCGATCGACACTCTGGCCCTTCTCAAGCGCGAGCGCGGCGAAGGGGACTATTTCGAAGTCGACCGCAGCTCGAGGCTCGATTGGACGCCGGTGCGCGAGTCGATCAAGCAGTACGGCATGCGCAACTCGAACACGATGGCTATCGCGCCGACGGCGACGATCGCAAACATCACGGGCGTGAGCCAGTCGATCGAACCGACCTACAAGCACCTTTTCGTGAAGAGCAATCTTTCGGGGGAGTTTACGGTCGTGAACCCCTACGTCGTGGAAGAGCTGAAGGCGCTCGACCTGTGGGACAAGGATATGATCGAAGATCTCAAGTACTTTGACGGAAACCTCTGCGAGATCAGCCGGATTCCTCAGACGGTGAAGGACAAATACCCTTCCGCTTTCGAGATCGGCTACGAATGGATCATTGAATGCGCGAGCCGCCGCCAGAAGTGGATCGATATGGGCCAGTCGCTCAATCTGTATCTTGCCGAGCCAAGCGGACGCAAGATCCACATGATGTACATGATGGCGTGGAAGAAAGGCCTCAAGACGACCTATTATCTCCGCTCTCTCAGCGCTTCGGGCGTAGAGAAATCGACCGTCGACGCGAGCCGCTACGGCGACCCGCTCGGACGCAAGAAGAAGGAAGAAGAAAAGATCGTCGAGGCCGCAGCCGTTCCCGGGCCGGAAACAAAGATAGAAGTCCTTCTGGACGAGGCCCAGATCAAGGCTGCGGCGCAGTGCCGCATCGACAACCAGGATGATTGCGAAGCTTGTCAATAGAGGTCCATACCGGGCTGTGCGGGCCAGCAATTGGCCCGCGCGGCCCGGGGAATATAGCCTGTAAGGAACCAGGTCGCTAGCAGCTTTCCCCGTGTTATTATCATAGAGTAACGCATTAAAATCTTACAGCAGGGCCCGAGGAGGGGATTTATGTCAGAAAAACAGGATTACATCATTCCGATGACGACGCAGCGTACCCGCGCCGAAGACAAAAGAATCCTGAACAACAAGTCGATCGACGTCAACCAGCTCATTCCGATCAAGTATGACTGGGCCTGGCAGTATTACCTCTCGGGCTGTGCGAATCACTGGATGCCACAGGAAGTTTCCATGCAGCGGGATATCGAGCAGTGGAAATCCGGCAAGTTCTCGCCGGACGAACAGCTCATGCTGAAGCGCAATCTTGGTTTTTTCACGACCGCGGACACGCTCGTCGCTAATAACATCGTGCTCGGCATTTTCAAGTACGTGACCGCTCCCGAAATCCGCCAGTATCTCCTGCGCCAGGCGTTCGAAGAAGCGATCCACACGCACGCGTATCAGTACATTCCCCAGTCGCTTGGTTTCGATGAAGGGGAACTCTACAATATGTACCGCGAACTTCCCTCGATGCATGCGAAAGCCGAGTTCGAAGCGCGCCTCACGTCTGAAATCGTCGATTCCGAGTTTTCCACAGACACCTTTGAAGGACGCCAGAAACTGCTCGGCAATCTCGCGGGCTATTACGGCATCACGGAAGGTCTCTTCTTTTACACGGCTTTCGTCATGCTGCTTTCTTTCGGCCGTTCGAACCGCCTTCCCGGCATGTGCGAACAGGTGCAGTACATCCTGCGCGACGAGAGCATGCACTTGAACTTCGGCCTCGATCTCATCAACGCGATCGTGGGGGAGAATCCCGAACTCTGGACGCCTGAATTCCAGGAACAGGTCCGGGAAAAGTTCCGCCACGGGGTAGAACTCGAAATCGCTTACGGTAAAGACTGTCTTCCGAACGGGCTCCTCGGCCTCACGCACAAGATGCTGGCCGATTACGTCTATTACATCGCGGATCGCCGGCTCGAGAAGCTCCGGCTCGGACGCATGTTCAACCAGACGAATAATCCATTCCCCTGGATGAGCGAAATCATCGACCTCCGCAAGGAAAAGAACTTCTTCGAAACCCGCGTCACCGAGTATCAGACCGGCGGAACTTTGGAATGGGACTGATGCGATCTCGAACGCGGCTATCCTAGAGCCGGGTCGAGACAGTACTGACGCATTGGCGTCAGTGCAGAGTATCAAACGGGCGGCACCTGGAGTGGGATTAAACTTATTACTTAAGTAATTTCCTACCGACTTAGTACTCCCTCGGAGAGCAGACGCTCTTCGAGGGAGTCAATAGTCAAAAACGCATCAAATAATTCCTCGTAAACTCAATACACCCTCGAGAGCGAGCATCCTATGGATATGACAACTATTAAAGCCATTCTTGAAAAAAAGGGCTTAAAAATATCTTCCGAAGGCCGTCTTCCAAATAAAACGGGCACTCAACTCAAGCTTGCAACAGGCCAGTTAGTCAACGTTTATGACAATGGCAATTACCACGTACAAGGAAAGAATCCCGAAGTAGTAAAATTTTTTCTCAATACGGAAGAGGGTCTAAGTAAAATCGATAATAATAAAGTGTTTGTTGTTTACGGCCATGATATTAAAGCCCGAGAAAGCCTAGAATTATTACTACGTCGCTGGAATTTGACCCCTGTTATTCTCGACCAGCTGACTTCAGAAGGTAAAACAATCATTGAAAAACTTGAGAACTGCTCGGAATGCGTTGGTTTTGCAGTTGTTCTGGCTACACCAGATGACAAAGGCTACTCGCGCGGATGTCCGGAAAAAATAGCCTGTAGAGCGCGACAGAATGTTGTTCTGGAATTAGGGATGATGTTGAATCTTTTAGGACGTAATCGCGTAGCAGTTTTAATTAAAGATTCTGATATTATGGAACGTCCTTCCGACATTGAGGGCCTAGTTTATTTGCCTTTTAAAGAAGACGTTAAAGAAGTTCAAATACGACTGGCTAAAGAAATGAATACTCAGGGCTATTCTATTTCTCTTGATTGCTTGGTCTAGCTTAATCATCCGAAAGGACAGGGCTTTCGAGCGCCTGTCCTTTTGCTTTCTTGCCGCCAGCGGGACGCGGGTGTTAAGATACGATTTCACCCAGGAGGATCTGAGAGATGGTGATGGAAGCCCCGTTTATCCCCGAAAATCTGCTCAGTGAAGTCTTCCGTCAGGCGGAGAACGAATATCCCGGCGAGTGCTGCGGTTTCCTTTTCGCTTCGAAAGACTCGATGGAGACGATCTCGGCCGTCAGCGCCTGCCGCAATGCGCAGGACGATTTCCATTCAAAGGATCCGATCAACTTTCCCCGCTCTTCAAAAAACGCTTATTACATGGATCCGGCGGATCTGCTCGCCGCCCATAAGCGCGTGCGGTCACGCTGCGAAGTGATTCGCGTGATCTACCATTCCCATATCGACGCCGCCGCTTATTTCTCCGAAGAAGACAAACGCAACGCGGTGTTTGGGGAAGAGCCTCTTTACCCCGAAGCGGATTATCTCGTGGTCTCGGTCCGTGCGGGTAAAGCCTCGGAATACGGTCTCTTCCGCTGGAACAGTGTCAGCCGCGATTTTGAATGCCTGAAAAACTGCAGTCTGAACGAACCCCGCTAGGCTTTTGCAGGATTCCCCATTCTTACTTATTATCTTGAAGGTTCTTCCCGGACTGGAAACAAGATGGCTGAAATATTAGAGTTTGGCGGGAGGGGAAAGACGGCTTCGGATTGTGCGGGTCTTAGTGATGCTCTGCCGGCGCAGCTTCGGACGTGTGGTGCTCGAAGCGGGGCGATTCACGATAGGCTTGACGCACGGCGGACTGGTCTATCCAGGTTACGGGTTTAGGCGGAATCAGGGTTTCGCGCGTGAGGTAATCGGCGAAGGTAAAAGCCAGCATGATCGCGAGCCAGAAAACGCCTCCCGCTGCAAAGATGCGCGAGAGCTTTGACATATGGCGCAGGTGCATGAAAAACCAAACGACCAGAACGGCCTTGATAGTGGCGATTATCATGGCGATCGGGAAGTTGAAATAGCCGAAATCCATGAAAGCCGCTCCCGTCGTGATCCCGGTCAGGATGAGCAGGGCGGCAAAGATCACGTAATAGTCTTTAGGCGTATCTTTTGACATCAGTGGTGCCTCTCTACGAGATAAAGAAACGGAAAGAGGAAGATCCAGACCAGGTCGACGAAATGCCAGTACAGCCCCATGATCTCAATCGGGGTCGAATACTGGACGGAGTAACGGCCCCTGTGCGCCCTTACGATGAAGATAATGAGCGCAACCTCACCGATGATCATGTGGACGGCGTGAAGGCCCGTCATCATGAAATAAAACGAAAAAAACAACTCAGGGCCGTGGCCGACCAGTTCGGGGAAGTGAAAATGCTCGCCCGGAATCAGGTTTTCGTGCCATTTGTGCATGTATTCGTAGCATTTGACCCCCAGGAAGACGGTCCCGAGAACGAGAGTCCAGATCAGATAATTGCGGATGGCCTTGTTGTTGCCCGCATGCCCGGCGTGGACCGCGAGCGCCATCGTCAGAGAGCTTGCGATAAGGACCGCCGTATTGAACGTACCCCAGAAAATATCCAGATGCAGGCTCGCGGCGACAAAGGCGTGATAGTACATTGTCCGGTAGACGGCGTAACCTGTAAAAAGCCCGCCGAAGAAAAGGACTTCTGTCAGGAGGAAGGACCACATCCCGAACTGGGAGGTTTCATACTGCTGCTTCAGGTTCGCGAAATGCGAAAGTAAGGGACCCTGGTTCGTGCTCATTTGTGCTCCTTCGGCACTCCGTACTTGTGAACGCCATAATTATACGGATCTTCGATGCCCGTGGGGGTCTCGTCAAAATTATGCGGCGAAGGCGGGGACGAAATCTCCCACTCGAGGCCGCGCGCGCCCCAGGGATTGGGTCCTGCGTCTCGTCCGAATTTCAGCGACCACAGGAAATAGGCCAGGGGCAGAAGGTATCCAAGGGCCAGGATCGAAGCGCCGCAGCTCGACATGACGTTTAGCACCTGGAACTCGGGAGAGTACATGTGATAACGGCGCGGCATTCCCATGTAGCCGGCCAGAAACTGGGGAAAAAACGTCAGGTTGAAGCCGATGAAAACGATTCCCGCCGAGAGCTTGGAGAGACCTTCCGGATAAAGTTTGCCCGTCATCTTCGGCCACCAGTAATGCAGCCCGCCGAGATAACCCATGATCGCGCCGCCCACCATGATGTAGTGGAAATGGGCCACGACGAAATAAGTGTCGTGGACATGGACGTCGATCGCCATGGCCGAGAGAAAGAGGCCGGTGAGGCCTCCGATCGTAAACAGGCCGATAAAGCCGAAGGCGTAGAGCATGGGAGTCTGAAAGGAGATCGAACCTTTATAGAGGGTCGCCGTCCAGTTGAAGACCTTGATCGCCGAGGGAATCGCCACGAGAAAGCTGATAAAGGAAAAAACCATGCCCGCGTACATGGACTGGCTCGTCACGAACATGTGATGACCCCAGACCAGAAAGCCGAGGATCGCGATCGCCATACTGGACGCCGCGATGAATTTGTAGCCAAAAATCTTTTTCCGGGAGAAAGCGGCGATGATCTCGCTGATCACGCCCATGCTTGGAAGAATCATGATGTAGACGGCGGGGTGCGAGTAAAACCAGAATAAATGCTGAAAGAGCACCGGATCGCCGCCGAGGGCGGGGTCGAAGATGCCGAAGCCTAGGGCGCGTTCCGCGAAGACGAGCAGAATCGTGATGGCGATGACGGGCGTTCCGAGAAGCATGATGAGGCTCGTGGCGTACATGGCCCATACGAAGAGAGGCATGCGGAACCAGGTCATCCCCGGCGCGCGCATTTTGTGCACCGTCACGACGAAATTCAGGCCCGTCATGATCGAAGAAAAGCCGGTGATGAAGACGCCGAGTGCCGTGAGCGTCACCGCGGAATTGGAATAAGTGCTGCTGTAGGGCGTATAAAAAGTCCAGCCGGTGTCGACGCCGCCCATCACGATCGCCGTCACGGTGAAAGCGCCGCCGATCACATACACGTACCAGCTGCCGAGGTTGATGCGGGGAAAAGCGAGGTCTTTGGCGCCGATCATGATCGGAAGGAGAAAATTTCCGAGGACGGCGGGGATGGAAGGAATGAGAAAAAAGAACACCATCACGATGCCGTGCATCGTAAACATGCGGTTGTAGGTTTCAGAAAGAAAGAAATCACCGGGAGGCGTCAGAAGCTCCAGCCGGATCGCGACGGCAAAGGCGCCGCCGATAAAGAAGAAGATCGTGACGGAAATCAGGTAGAGGATCGCGATACGTTTGTGGTCCAGCGTCAAAAGCCAGGACGCAACGGTCGAGCTGACGTTCAGATAATTTTTCGGCGCTGCATCGGACATATGATTTTCTCTCGATCGTTTAGTTTAACATATTACTGTTTACGGCCGCGGGGCCGTGCTCACTGCTGCGAAAGGGAAGTCCCGTCGCTTGCCGCCTCTACTATTCCGGGCCCGGCGTCCATGCCCGGCTGCTGAGTTTGGGCGCTGTCAACCGTATCATTCCCCAGCTTGATAACGGCCGCGGGGACGGAAGGCGGCGTCTCCGCCGCGTTTGGGTCCATCGTCTTGATGTACTGAATGATCTGCATGATTTCTTCTTCCGAAATCTGCCCCTGATAAGTAGGCATGATCGGCGAATAACCTGCCGTGATTTTGGCTGCCGGCAGGACGATGGATTCGCGCAGGAATTTCTCGTCGGCAAGAACCTTTCGTCCGTCCGCGAGCGTCACGTGAGTGCCGTAGGCGAGCCGGGGGCCGAGGGCCGTCGGGCTCGGCGTGTGGCAGGTATCGCAGCGGTGTTTCTTGAAGAGCTGCGCGCCCGAGGTTTCGACCGGCAGGTCGGAAGCCTGCTTATTCTCGAGCCATTTTTCGTAATCCTCCGGTTCCATGACCGTGACCCAGCCGGTCATCCTGGAGTGGTTCGTCCCGCAGTATTCCGCGCAGAAAAGGTGATAGCGGCCAGCCTTCGTAGGAAGAAACCACTGTTCGGTATACCTGCCGGGCACGACGTCCATCTTGGCGCGGAATGCGGGAATATAAAAACTGTGGATCACATCTTCGGAAGTCATTTTCAGGCGTACGGCGCGGCCGACGGGAAGATGAAGCTCGTTGATTTCACGGCGCCCTTCCGGATGCTGGATCTTCCACATCCACTGCTTTCCCACGACGAAAATTTCATCAGCATTCGCGGGCGGGCTGAACTGCTTGAAAAAGAGGACCGTACCCCAGAAAAAGATCGTCATCGCGATAATGAAAGGAATGACCGACCAGGAGATCTCGAGCCACACGCTGAGATGGTTGGGCGCGGGCTCCTCATCCTCGTGGCGGCGGCGGTATTTGACCGAGAAGATGACGATCAGTATAAAGATCAGAGAGGTGAAGAAAAAAGTCAGCGCGACCAGATACAGGTAGAGATTATCTACTTCAGGTGCGAGAGAGGAAGCCTGTTCCGGTGAAAAGGGAAGTCTCATATTAACGGTGAACCCTCATCTGTTTTTCTTTGCGTAAGGACGTCGTAATAAAACCGATCATCAAGGTGATGGTCACGATCCCGGTCAGCCTGAGCGCGTTCATGATCGCGAAGCCATATTTGCCGACCGCCGGATCGTAATGATAGCAAAGAAGAATCGCCATATCGAGGATGCTTCCGAGTCTGTTCTTCGAAGCTTCTACGAGAGAAAGCCTGATGTCGACAGGCGCGAACCGGACGCCGCTGAAATAATGCGAGAGTTTACCTTCCGGCGTCGCAACCATGAGGGCCGCTCCATGCGCGTATTCGCCCGAGACTTTATCGTATTCGTAACGGAATCCCAGGGCTTTGGTCATCTTACCGATCGTCTCCGCGTCCGCCGTGAGAAAGTGCCACCCGTCCCGGGCTTCCGGCCGGCCGTAACTGTTCAGGTAAGTTTCCTTTTTCGCGGCGGCGATGGCAGCGGTATCTTCCGGTTTGAAAGAAAAGGTCACTACCTCGAAATCCTTGCCGGCGGTGAAAGAGAGTTCTTTCAGGGTCTGGAGCACGCCGTTCAGGATCAGGCTGCAGAGCATGGGACAGCTGTAATAGACGGGAGTAATGATGACGGGTTTTCCTTTAAAGAAGCTGGATAATTTGACTTTTTCGCCCGCTTCGTTCGTGAAGACAAGATCGAGCGGGAGCTGGTCGCCGATTTTCTGGTCAATCCCCACGTCGGGGAGAAAAGAGTTTTTTTGCGAGGACGCCTGGTCACTGAAACCGGCGGGCGTGAGAATAAGCACGCTCACCACCGCAAAAAGGAAGATTTGAAATGTTCTATTCATCGTCAGCCGTTGGGCAGCTCCTGTTTGCGGATGGCGGCGCCGCCGCTCTCCGAGGGAACAAAAAGATCATTTTCTGCCGGCATTGCTGCCCGCACGGGAAACCCTTTTTTTAAGGAAATCTCCATGGCCTTGGCGACGGGGATCCTCGCGATGTGATTCTGGGGATCCACCCAGCCGTAAGTCGTCACCATTTGTTTCTGTTCGGCCTCATAGGCCCTGCGCTGGCTGCTCGAGTTAGCTTCGAGCGTGATTCCGGGGGCGTTCCAGCGGTCATCTTTCACTTCGAAGCGCGGTGTGTTACCCGCTGTTTCAACATGCCTCATCGCTTCATACATCAGCCACATCAGAAAGAAGGAAAGGACCGAAAGAATGAAAAGCCCGACACCGAAAAGAACGATGGGTTTTGGCGCCGCGTCCACTGTCTCGAACGTCACATCCTTGTTTTCGGGTTCGCCCTGGCGGGGATGTTCGTGGTCAGACATGGCGCGCAGCCTCCGGATTCATAACGCACGGATCGTCAGAAAGCGTCAGGGGTTCTTTTAGAATCTGGCCCAGGACATAAGAAAGTGAAAGGCCGGCCAAAGCCAGCACGCACGTAACGTCGAGCCAGTGAAAATGAAAGTATTCGTAATGGGAAGGCTTTACATGCCAGAACATTTCCACCCAGCGCATGAAAAGGACTACGGAGGCGATCGCCGCGGCTCTGCCGGGATTGCGCTTCAGGTCCCGGCTAAGAAGAAGCAGGAACGGGATAACAAAGTGGAAAAAGGTCAAGGCCAGGCTGACCGGATTCCAGCCGTTGTTGAAGCGCTTCAGATACCAGGGAGTTTCTTCGGGAAGGTTGCCGGCCCAGATAATGATGAACTGGGAAAGGTTGATATAGGCCCAGAACATGATAAAGGCGAAAAGGAGTTTTCCGAGGTCGTGAGAGCGTTCTTCGGTGAGCACTGTCTTCAAGGGACCCCAGGCTGCGAGATAGCGGGAAAGGAGGATCGCCGCGGCAAAAGCCGTGATGCCGTCACCGATCATGAAGAACACGCCGTACATGGTGGAAAACCAGTGCGGGTCGAGCGTCATGCTCCAGTCGATGCCTGCGAAACTCGAGGTGATGCAATAAACGACGAGGCCGATGCCGCTTGCCTGTTTGAGGCCGCGCAGAAATTTGTCGTCGCCCGTTTTATTGAACTTCAGAGAGCCGCCCCGGAGAACGGCCGCGAAAAAATTCCAGAGCATGAAATAAAGTGCCGTGCGCGTGAGAAACATGGGGATATTCAGATAATACGTCTTTCTCTGAAGCAGGTGGTCATGAGCTACGAGATCCGCATCGGTCCATATGTAGAGCTGCTTCATGGTAAGGATTACGGGAATAAAGGCGAGCGTCAGCCAGGGCATGAGTTTCAGGAAAATCTCGAGCAGACGGCGGATCGCGTAACCCCAGCCGCCCCCCGTGAGATGGTGAAGCATGACAAGCGGCAGGCTTCCCACCGCAAAACCGATGACGTAGAGGTATGCCGCGAGATAGGAAAACGCAAAATCCGTACGCGAAGTCATGAACCCGAGTGCGCTTAAGGCAAGCCCGATCAGACCTGCGATCAGGCTGATTTTCTGAAGCTTCTCGATTTTATTGATCGCTGTCTGTTCCATGAATCTTCCTTAGTGCCCGGCGTTCTGCGGCTGTGCGTGCGTCTCAGCTACCGGATTCTCGAGTTCCCGCACTTCTTCGGGAGCCAGCATCGAAACCGGGGTATTCTGGCTCAACTGCAAAGTCTGGATATAGGCCGCGATCGCCCAGCGGTCATGGGCTTTTACCTGTCCGGCATAACTGTACATGGCGCCGAAACCGTTCGTGATCACGTCAAAGAAATAGCCCGGAGGCAACTCCCGCAGTCTCGGTTCGTGCAAAGAGGGCGGCTGCTTGAAGCCGCGCCGCACGACCATCCCGAGGCCGTAACCGGTCGCGTCATGACAGACGGCGCAATGAATATCGAATCTCTCCCGGCCTCGTGCGAGGATTTGCGCCGTAATCTCGAAGGGATAGGTGGCGGCGTGCTTCCCTTCAATTTTTCCAGTGTATAAATGCTCGTCCTCTTTAAGAAGGCCGCGGGCCACGGTGCCTTCGACGGGGCGGCGTGCCGCGGATGCGTCATCAAAGAAAGCGCTCTCGCCGTGATCCTTGTAACGAGGCTGATTGCGCATGCTGTGCTCTCCGCAGCCGGTGAGAAAAAAAGCCGCGATCAAAACGAGAGAAACATGAATTCTCGCCGCGATCATGACGGCACCTCATAAACCCCGTGCGGTTTCAGGCTCTCGAGCAGCCGGCGTGTCCTTGTGAGCTCAAACAGGGAATCTCCGGCTTCGATGCAGATAAAAAACCGGTCATTCGTCATCAGCGCGAACCTCTCCACGTTGAAGACGGGGTGATAAGGTTTCGGAAGGCCGTTCATCGTAAACATCCCGAAAACGGCGCCGAAGGAAGCGAAGAGGATCGTGCATTCGTAAGTGACGGGAATAAACGCCGGCCAGCTGTTATAAGGTCTGCCGCCGACGTTAAGCGGATAATCGATGACGTTGACCCAGTACTGGAGAAAGAAACCGCCCAGTGCGCCGAGGATCGCCATGCAGAGCGTGACGAGCGGCACTTTGTTGCGGGGAAGGCCCAGCGCTTCAGGGAGGCCGTGGACGGGAAAAGGGGAGAATCCGTCCATTTTCTTATAGCCTTCTTTCCTGCAGCGTTCGGCGGCCTGAACCAGCGCTTCGGGCGTGTCGAACTCAGCCATCAATCCGTAAAGTTTTTCTTCTTCATCGTGCGTCATACCGGTCCGTTATTTCTGGTTAATGCCCGTGTTTCTTTTTATGGACGAGTTCCTGCATTTCAAATACCGAGATCATCGGGACAAAGCGGATAAATAAAAAGAACAGGGTGAAGAAAAGCCCGAACGTCCCGAGAAAAATGCCCCAGTCCCAGATGGTCGGCGCGTAATCGTGCCAGGAAGAAGGGATGAAATCGCGCGCGAGACTCGTCACGATAATGATGTAACGCTCGAGCCACATGCCCACGTTCACGAACATGGCAACGATGTAAAGGATGACCAGGTTTCCGCGGGCTTTCTTCGACCAGAGAATCTGCGGCGCCAGGAGATTACACACGATCAGCGCCCAGTAGAAAGGCGCGAAATGGCCGATCAACCGGTTTTTCATCATCGCAATTTCGTAATTGTTGCCGCTGTAAAAAGCCATAAAGGCTTCCATGGCGTAGCCGTAACCTACGAGCATGCCGGTCGCGAGCATGACTTTTGCCATGTTGTCCAGGTGCTTCATCGTAATGAAATCTTCAAGGTGGTAGATTTTCCGCAAGGGGACTGCGAGCGTGATCACCATCGCGAAGCCCGCGAAAATAGCGCCTGCCACGAAGTAAGGCGGAAAAATGGTAGCGTGCCAACCCGGGACAATCGAGGTGGCGAAGTCGAGGCCGATGATCGAGTGGACCGACAGGACGAGCGGCGTGCCGAGACCCGCGAGTAAGAGATATGCCGTCTCATAACGGAACCAGTGGCGGGCCGAACCGCGCCAGCCAAGACACAGCACTCCGTAAAGAACTTTCAGGCCCTGGTGTTTGGTGCGGTCGCGCAAAGCCGCCAGATCGGGAACAAGTCCGACGTACCAGAAGAGGGCGGAAACGGTGGCATACGTTGAAACGGCGAAGACGTCCCACTCGAGCGGACTGCGGAACTGAGGCCATACCCCGAAAGTGCTGGGATAAGGGAAGAGCCAGTAAAACTTTTCGGGACGGCCCAGGTGAAGAATAGGAAACAGCGCGGCGCAGGCGACAGCGAAGAGCGTCATGGCTTCAGCGAAACGGTTGATCGAAGTGCGCCATTGCTGCTTGAACAGAAGAAGGATGGCGGAAATAAGCGTTCCGGCGTGGCCGATACCGATCCACCAGACGAAGTTGATAATATCGAAACCCCAGCCCACGGGAACATTGATGCCCCATATACCGATGTAATGGGTGAAGAGCCTGCCGACAGAAATCTGGAGCACAAGGAAAAGAGTGAGCGCGACCGCGAAGCCGAAGAGCCAGACGGGTTTAAATTCTTTGGTGAGGACGATCGAGCTGATTTTTTCGTTTACCGAACCGTAGGTATGATCGCCGCCCAGGATGGATTCATCCGTCTCCTTCTGCGATTTCTTGATGTGCTTAGTGGCCATGTGAAGGAACCCCCGTATTGGGTACGAGTTCAGGATTCGGATTCTTCACTTTCGCGAGATAACTGACGCGCGGCACCGTGTTCAGTTCCGTGAGGAGCCCGTAATTCAGCGGAAGCTTTTTCAGCTTTGCGACCGCGCTCTCCGGGTCGTTGATGTCGCCGAACACGATGGCCTGAGTGGGGCAGGCTGACTGGCATGCTGTGACGACATCGCCGTCCTTGATCCTGCGGTCGGCTTTTTTCGCTTCGATACGCGCGGAGTTGATGCGCTGGACGCAGAAAGTGCACTTTTCCATGACGCCGCGCGCGCGGACCGTGACGTCGGGATTGCGCTGCATTTTCAGCGTTTCGACGTTCTTGTCGGCGTACTCGAAGAAATTGAAACGGCGTACCTTATAAGGACAGTTATTGGAGCAGTATTTGGTCCCGACGCAGCGATTGTACGTCATTTCGTTCAAGCCTTCGTCGCTGTGCGTGGTCGCGCCGACCGGGCAGACGGGCTCACAGGGGGCTTTTTCGCAATGCATGCACAGCACGGGCTGATGGTCTTTCTCGGGATTGTCGAGATCGCCTGAAAAATAGCGGTCGATCCGGATCCAGTGCATTTCGCGGCTGTTCAGGACTTCTTTCTTGCCCACCGTGGGAACGTTGTTTTCCGACTGACAGGCCACGACGCACGCGTTGCAGCCGATGCAGGCATTCAGGTTGATGACCATGCCCCAGGCGTAACCTTCATAGGGATACTGCGGATACATCGAAGGATCGCCTTTGTAAGGCGTGTGGTGTTCGACGACAGCGAATTCCGGATCCTTACTATACTCTTCAAGGGTCCCTTTGCGGATCAGGTCGCGGTTTTCCATCGAGTGGTGGTTCTGGGTCGATGCGAGCCGGTTTGTCTTTCCTGTTTTGCGAAGGCGGAGACCCGAGAGAAAAGACGGCTCTTTCGAAGTCCGGAGACGATAGGCGTTGAAGCCCCTGTCCTTCGCGAGTTCTCCTCCTGCGGTGCGGCCGTAGCCGAGGTGGACGGTCACCGATTCGTCCGGCTGTCCGGGCAGGACGTAAATGGACGCTTCGACCACTCCCGCGCCTGCTTTCAGCTCGACCACGTCATCCTGCTTGAGACCTTCTTTTTCGGCGAGCTTCGGGCTGATGATCGCGGCGTTGTCCCAGGTAAGCGTCGTAAGAAACTTGGGAAGTTCCTGGAGCCAGGAATTGTTGGCAAACGAGCCGTCCCAAACCGAGGGATCAGGACGGATGATGAGTTCGAGCCCCTGCGCCGCGGCCGGATAAGCTATTTCCTGGGGATTGAAACCCGACTTCGCGCTCACGTTTTTGGGCGCCGAAACGGTTCCCTGAACAAAGCCGGCGTGGAGCGCGCGGCGCCATTTTGTCGTGAAATCCGATTCTCCCCAGATTTTTTTCCAGTAATTGATCACGATATCTTCGCCGGATTCATCCTTTTTTCCAAGCAGGGCGGAGGCGAACTCGTGCGGGGATTTTCCCGCGTACAGCGGCTTGATCAGCGGCTGCACCATCGACGCCGTGCCGTCAAAGGCCCTGGCATCGGAAAAATGTTCCAGGTAGTGAGTGCCGGGGACGTGCCAGTGCGCCATCAGGGCCGTTTCATCCACGAAGAGGCCGTAATGGACCCGCCGGGGCGCTTTTAAATAATGCTTCTCGAATTCGAGATCGGCCGGCGCGTTATAAACCGGATTAACGTCGAGCGTAATGAGCAGTTCCACTTTGCCGGAAGCAAGTTCGGCAGACAGTTCCTTGAGAGCCTGAATATGACGGCTCGCGCGCTCCTCGACCGGTGAAATGTATTTTACGGTCGTTCCGGCATTACCAAGCGCCTTGTTCATGGCGTGCGCGAGGGCGTGCACGGCCGGCGTTTGATCTCGGCCCGCGACGACGAGGCATTTACCCCGGTTCGCATTAAGATCTTTGGCGACCGCGTTCAGCCACTCAGTCTCTTTCGGAGTCAAAGGCGTATTGTCGGAGGGAATCGTGACCCCTGTTTTCCCGGCAAGCGCCGCGGCGAAGCGCAAAACGTCGGACGCGCTCGAACGCATGACATGATCGGCCGCGGCCCCTGTCAGAGTCGGCGTACTTTCCAGAGCGTAAAGCCGGTTCATTCCGTCTCCCGGCAGCGACCGGCGCGAAATAAACTGTTTTGCGTAGCAGATGCTTCCCGGCAGGCTGAAAAGAAAATCCGCGTCCAGAGAAACGACGATATCTGCCTTGTCAAAGCTGTAGACCGGGTCGACAACTTCCCCAAACGCCAGCTCGGAACCGGCCCGTTCGTAATCACGGAAAACGGGATCGTATTCGACCCATTTCGCCTTGGGATAAAGAGCAAGAAATTCTTTAGCCTGCGCGAGAAGAGTCGGAGAGGTCAGGGGGCCGGAGAGGACCCTGACACCGGTTCCCTGCGCCGCTTTCTGACTTTCCAGATCTTCGGCCAGCTGCGTTACAAAACGGGACCATGTGCTGACACGACCGGCGTTCAGGACAGCTTTTGAGCGGTCCGGATCATAGAGGCTTAATACAGAAGCCTGAGCGAAAAGATTGGTGGCGCCCAGGCTTTCAGGGTGTTCGGGATTGCCTTCAACTTTGGTCGGGCGGCCCAGGTGGCTTTCCACCAGAAGTCCTATAGCGGATCCGTTGAATAGATAGGAAGTCGCATAAAAGAGCGGTTTTCCCGGAACGATATCTTCGACGGCTTTGACATAAGGGACGATTTTCTCGAGCGGCTGGGGTTTGCAGCCTGCAAGTCCCGATAGTAATAAGGAAGCTCCCATCAGCTTCAGAAAGTCGCGGCGGTCCACAGGCTTGTCGAATTCAGCCGCACCATAGGGATACTCTTCCTTTAAATACGTCCTGAATTCCTCATTGTCAGCCAATTCATCGAGGCTTTTCCAGAACTGGGGCCCTTTGAGACCCTGGAGCTTTTCTCTTACTTGAGCAAGCAGACTTGCTTCTTCCTTCATATCGAGTCCTGTTTTACCGGTGGCAGATACTGCAATTCGTGATTTTCCCCAGTTTCGCTTCCGAAATAACTTCTTTGTGAGTTTCCTCAAAATTGGCCGGCTTCTTCCAATGCACGTCGAAAACCTTGTCTTTGGGCCCGATCTGTTTTTCAGGAGCCTTATGACACTGGAGGCACCACTCCATTCGGAGCGTATTCTGGCGCCAGGTGAGAGGCATTTCGTTTACAGGGCCGTGGCAGGTAATACACGCGACGCCCTTTGCAACATGAATGCTGTGATCGAAGTAAACAAAATCGGGCAGGTCGTGAACCCGGACCCACTGAATAGGCTCTTCCGTTCGAAAACTTTCGCGAACGGGCTCCAGCATCGGAGCCTTGTTCCACATGACGGAATGGCAGTTCATACATGTCTGCGTTGGCGGAATGCCCGCGAAAGAGGAATCCTCGACCGAAGTGTGGCAGTAACGGCAATCGATTCCAAGTCCTTCGACATGATGCTGATGGCTGAAGGGGACGGGCTGGTCGAGCGCATGACCCACGCGCGTCGTCCAGGGCGAGCGGACAATGGTCGCACCGTACCATCCGAGCCCCGCGAGAAAAAACACGGTGCCAAAGATGCTTACTTTTGCAATAGTGTTAGCGCTACGATGAAAGATTTGCGGCATAAAGGCGGTATATTAGCATCATCCTGAAAAAAAATGTAGACGAATTTCGCCGCAGCTCATGCGCCCCGGCCGTAAAATTTAAAGCAACTTTAGGGATGAATAAATATTAAAAAATTCGCAGGAGGGTTTTATTGTATACGAAACATGTGCAAGAACATTAAATATTTTAGGACGCGGAGCCGTTTTCTTAAGTGATGTTCTTATGGACAGCTCCGCCGGCATCAGTGTATATACAATAATCATCCTTCTTACGATTTTCTAAAGGTTCAAACGGAGCCAGATTATCAAATTCCCCGCTTTTGTTTTCCGTACCGCCGCTGTTTTTCTTGCGGCCGCGATTTCCTCGTCAGCTGACGCCCGCGCGCAGGAACGCCACCATGAAGCCGAACTGGTGCAGCGCGAACTCGAGGAACAGAATCGTACGGAACTGGCTGAACTCGATGCGGGCAAACTGCGGCTCGACAATCCCGCGGGCCGCGTCCGTTACGAAGACATTCTCCTTGATCCCGACAATATCGATCTCAACTACCGCTACGCCGAGACTCAGGTCGCAGAGGGCAATCTGCTCGGCGCGGCCGCGACGCTCGAGCGCATACTTCTCGTCAATCCCGATCTTCACCGCGTCCGTCTTTTTTACGCGCTCGTTCTCTACAGGCTTGATAACTGGACAGAAGCCGCGCGTGAACTCGAAGTCCTTATGAAGCAGGATCTTCCTCCCGACGTCCGGCAGGAAACCGGCGCTTACATAAAGAAAATCAGGAGCAGGATGCGCAGCACTCACTTTTCTCTTTCCCAAAGCGCCGGACTTGCTCTCGACTCGAACCGAAACGCGGCGCCTTCTTCAAAAAAAAGAATTTTTGCCGACGCCTTGTTCGACGCCTCAGCGCAGGACCGCAGGCGCAGTGACACCAGCTTTCTGAACATCACCCAGGCCGGAGTCTCGCATGAACTCGGTTTTCAGGCGGGCCATGAACTCTTTGCAAACTTCGTTCATTATCAGCAGGAACAGACCGAGGTCGACTCGCTGGATCTAAGATCTTTTCAATATGATCTCGGGGGCGTTTACAAAACGCCCTGGTTTCATTTCATTCCGAGTTTTTATGCGGGCAATATTTTTCTCTCCCGCGAAACTTTTTTAAGGACCCAGGGCGGCAGTTTCGGCCTCACGCGCAGTTTTGCGGACCGCTGGACCGCTTTTTCCCAGACGCGCATCGAACGCCAGAATTATTCCGGAATATCGGAAAATCCGTCGGGAAGCGAGAGAAGCGGGCGTTATGTCGAACTGGAAAACGGACTGGAAGCGGCATTGAACCGCGCGGTCCGGCTGTCCGCCTCGTTCGTTTACGGAAATAAGAGCGCTAAAGAGGACTTCAACGCTTACGAAAGATTGATAGTCAGGTCAAACCTCAGTGTAGTGCTTCCCCGAGGCCATTTTGTCTTGAACTCGTTTGATCTCGGCCGGGATATTTATGACGAACCGGAAATCGCGGTCGCGTCCCGGATCCGGCGTGAGAATACGCTGCGTTACCGCGCGACTTATGGTTCTTCGCTCGACGGACTCCTCATCGGTCGTCTTCTGCCAAAGGGCCTGGGCGATATTACACTGACCGTCTCCTACGAATATTTCAGGGCTCTCGCCAATATTACAAATTACACCTACCACAATAACAAGTTTCAATTCCTGCTCACGAAGCGATGGGAGTTCTGATATGAAAACCCTGGAATTTCTTCCGTTTATTTTTCTTTCTGTTCTGATGACGCCGCCGGTGTACGCTCAGTTACCGGCCTTACCCGGTGCTCAACCGGCTGCGGCACAGATAGGAGTTGTGGCGGGCGTGAACGGCACGGTGAAGCTCACTGCGGCCGGCCAGGCCGGACGGATTGTTGAAAGCGGAGAAGCCGTCCGGCTCGGAGACGAAATCACGACGGATGAAAAAGGGCGCCTGCAGATTATGCTTCTTGATGAGACGGTTTTTACGATAGGTCCCGGCACGACCCTCGTGATCGATGAATTCGTCTATGATCCCGCAAGTGAAAGCGGAAGCATTCAGGCGCAGGTCATGAAAGGGGTTTTTCGTTTCGTCTCGGGAAAGATCGCGAAGAAAAATCCGGGCAACGTGAAAGTGCTTCTGCCCACCGGCTCTGTCGGCGTTCGCGGTACGATCTTTTACGGGAAAGTCGAAGGAAATTCCTCGACCGTGCTTTTGCTCGGCCCGGGCGAGAAGAACAACACGGGACATCGCGCTGGCCGCATCGTAGTCCGGAACGAAGCCAATGGTAAACAGAACACGGTCGACGTGGCAAAATCAGGTTTTGGCTCGCGCATCGATGGTCCCGGGGCGCCGCCCTCGGCCCCTTTCCGTTTTTCACAGGAACAGATCTCTGAAATGACAGCACCTCTTCTGCCCTCAAACAATCAGGCGGAAACTAATTCACAGCCTGATAACGGCGGTGCTACTGCTTTCGGACAGCCGGGGCCCGCGCCTGATGGATCGGGCAGATTAAGGGAATCGGGCACGGACGGCCCTTCTGCTTCTGAACGATCGGGCCAGGGCGCGTTTGAAGCCCTGAATGACGCCTCTGCCTTCAAAGTGATTGAAAATTTCGGCGAGCATCTCGGCAAGGAAACGTCTGAAGCCTCGCGGGAAGCTGCGGATAATACGCGCAGAATACAGGGAGGAATCACTTCGCTTGAACAGCTGCGGAGCATTCAGACAGGGAATGTCTACTTCGAGAGATTTGATATTCCGTTGTTTCTGGGCGGCAGCCAGAGCGGCAATTACGACGCGAGGGTCAACATCAATTTCGGAACGCGCCAGATTGGCGGCGGGAATTCCAAGATCCGGATTCAGTCCGGCGTCATCAATTCCGGAACGAACACGTTCCTTACGCTCGGTGCGAAATCGTACGGTGGAAATTTCCAGGGGCCTGCTTCCTTTGTCTATGGATACCCGCAGGGAACGATTGCCGGCTGCGGTGCCTGTTCTGCGACGGCGGAAATCGAATTGTTAAATAGGGATAATATCATCGCGGAACGCGCGCGCGTTTCCTTGATAGCCACTCAGACGAGCACGGTCGCGGGTTCGGGCGAAACGGGAAAGGGTATCGGCGGGTCTGCGCCGCCTTTCTGATTATTTGCTCGTAGCGACCGTGATGCCGTCCCACTGAGTGCCCGGGGATGTACGCTGGAATTCTTCGATTCGGGACAGGTAATATCCATAAAGTTTTTCAAGGCTTACCCCAGGCATGCGGATCGAAGCGCATTCCTTCACGAGTTTCGCGGCTGTCTTCCATTCTTGCGCCCTGTAAGCCCTGAGCAGTGCCTCGTGTTTTTCTTTTAGTGTTTGGAAATGGGAGAAATTCTTCGTCTCATGGCCCCCGAGCAAGGCGTAAATTCTTGAAGCCTGCGCTTTTCCTTTCACCTTCACGAGATCGATTTCGATGCAGGTCAGGGAGGAAACCGACTGATAGGTCGACTCTCCTATAATAATACTGAGGCCGTACAGCCGGCAAAGGCCCTGCAGGCGCGAAGCCAGGTTCACGTTGTCGCCGAGCACGGAATAATCAAAGCGCTGGTCCGAACCCATGTTTCCCACGCAGCATTCGCCCGTATTAATTCCGATCCCCAGAGTCACGGGCGGATAATCGCGCTCCGCGCCTGGTGTTTTGTTCAGAATTTTCCCGCCGCAATCCTTCAGAAATTTTTGCATTTCGAGCGCGGTATTGCATGCATGGAGCGCATGCTCCGGATCCGGAAGAGGGGCGTTCCAGAAAGCCATGATGGAGTCCCCCATGTATTTATCGATCGTGCCCTTTCCTTTCAAAATAATGTCGGTCATGGGCGTCAGAAAGCGGTTGATGAACGTCGTGAGCTCGTGAGGAGTGAAATTTTCCGAGATCGAGGTGAAGCCCTGAATGTCCGCGAAGACGAGCGTCATGGGTTTCATTTCGCCGCCGAGTTTCAGCTGATCGGGCCGGTTGGCAAGCTGCTCGACGACCTCGGGCGCGAGGTAGCGGCTAAACGCGTTCCGGATCTGCTTTTTCTCCGAGTCTGTGCGGAGAAAATGAATAAGAGAAGAGGAGAGGTAGATCGCCAGGCATGCGCCCGAGGGCAGCAGGGGATCGACGAGCCAGCGGTACCCGGTGAAAGCCTGCCAGGAAACGAGAAACATTCCCGCAAAACTGGCGGCTCCGATAAGAGCGGACCATGCAGCACCGAAATAGGGCATGCTGAAAATCAGGACAACCCCTGTCAGGATCATGAAAAGCATTTCCGCACCGCCCGCCCAATCCGGCCGGTGCAGGAAATCCTCGAGAAGAATCTGTTCCGTGAGCTGTGCATGGAGCTCGACGCCCGCGGCGACGGGGTTCAGGGGCGTCGTCCTCAGATCTTTGAGTCCGGCAGCGCTGGTTCCGATAAAGATGATACTGTCTTTGACTGCGGCCGCGTCGGGATGATTTTCGAGGACCTTCCAGGCCGCAAGCATTCGGTCCTGTGTAAAACCCGTATCGTAAAGCCAGAGTCTTCCTTGTTCGTCCGTATTAATGAATTGGTCTTTTATTTTCAGGCCAACGATACCCGTATGGCTGCCGTAGCTTAGTTCGCCCGCGGCCCCGGTGGATTTAATAGTGTAAGCGCCGGCATGGCGATAAAGCCGCAGGGACTCCGCGACGAGCGAAGGGTAAAGCTGCCCTTTCAGCTGGAAGACCATGGGAACATGCCTCACGATGGCATCGTGTTCCGCAAAAAAATTAATCACTCCGTTTCCTGCCGCGGCGTCTTCAAGAAGATTGAGGCTTTTGATGGCCCCTGGAAAGTTGGGAAGCGAGGCCCTGGGGTCGTCTCCCGCAAAACTGAAACCTGTTTTGATGGCGGGCATAGAGGGCACCGGTTTATCCGTCAGACTCCAGGAGGTTATAACGGCCGAGCGCTTAATTGTTTCCGCGAATTCCAGGTCATGGTCAGGCAGCGTCGAGACATCAGGCAGCTGGTCCTGATATTCAACGGGCCAAAGGGGAACGAGATTTCTGGGCGACGTGCGGTCAGGCTCGGCGAAAAGGATATCAAAGGCAATGACCGCTGCGCCCTTGTCCTGAAGGCTCCGCACGAGTTCCGCCATCTTCGTGCGGGGCCATGGCCACTGGCCGAATTTTTCGAGGGTTGCGTCGTCGAGGTCTACAACCTTGACCGGCACTTCTTTGTAGACTCGAGGCTTCAGTTTTTGCAGCAGATCGAAATAACGGTATCTGAGCGCTTCGAGAGTGTCCGGGATCAGGAGCTGAAGACTGCAGAGTGAAATGAGGATTACGAAGGGGATGAGATAAGGAAAAGCCTTCTTCATGCCGAAAGCAGCCTGGCAGCCTCCTTTTCCGAGTCCGCGATAGAAAAGAACAGATGCAGTTTGGCGAGCTCGAAGACATTTTTTACGGTTTCGGTCAGATTGTAGAAGACAATGGACGCGCCGTACGCGCGCCCTTTTTGGGACAGTTCCACAAAGGCGGCGATGGCCGAACTGTCCATATAGGGAACTTTCTCGAGATTGAGCATGATCTTGGGAGGTTTCTCATCAATAAAAGACGCGAGTTTCTCACGGATTTCCGTGGAATTATGGTAATCGAGGTCGCCCTCGAAGCGAATAACGTGAATTTCGGGGGATTTCTTGTCGAAAATTATGTTCATGAGCCCTTCTAGGTCCTTTCTGAACCTGGCGCATGCGGCGCAAGTGAAGAGGAAGGACGGCTTAAGAAAAGTATAGCCGCATGTTTTTGATATATACAACTTATTAACGCATAATTTTATATAAACCCATGGGCATGCTTGCAATGTCCCATTGCTTTTATTAATATCCCAGAGATGCAAAACACCGACCTCGACTTTAAAGCCGCCCAGGAAATAGGAAAAATTTACCAGTCCCTGACTGACAGGGGCGCTCTCGTCGGTTTTTTTCTCGAAAGCGCGTCCAAATTCGTGCGCGCCGAGGAAGGCTATCTCTTTCTGGCAGGCCGCCAGCAAAAGTTATGGCTTGAGGGTTCCTCGCCCGCCTTGGCCAAGGCCGCTCCCGACGTTGAGTCTCATGCCTCACAGGTCCACCGCGGGGGAAAACCTGTTATTTCGGGCGAAACCCTTTGCGTTCCCCTTTTTGTCAGAAACGACGTGATGGGCGTGGCGGTCTTCTGCCGCAAGATCCAGAACATCCCGTTTACCCAGCAGGAAGTGGAACTCGCGCTGGGGTTGTCCTCCCAGGTGGCAAGCGCCCTGAAAAATATCATCCTGTACGAAGAGAACATGCGCATGGAACGCCTCGCCGCGGTCGGTCAGACCATGGGAATGGTCCTTCACGAAATCAAAAACATCATTCAGCTGGCCAAACTGTCCTATGAATTTATTAAGCGGGGGACCGACAAGAACGAAGAAAAGTATGTGACCCGAGGGGTCAGCGGCATGGGCCGAGCAATGAGAGACCTCGAAGGGTTTACTTTCGACATGTTGAATCTCACGAAAGAATACCAAATCGAGCCGCAGCCTTTTGGCTTCGCGGGAATCCTGAAAGAGCTGAAGGAAGATCTCGAGGAAAAGGCGACGGATTTCAAGGTAACTCTCGAATTTAAGCTCCCCGACGATTTTCCCGAAGTCGAGGGGGACCCGAGATCCCTGTACCGCGCGCTTTTCAACCTTATCAAGAATGCGATTGAGGCCTCTGATATCGATAAGGAAAACTGCTGGGTCCATGTGGATGTCAATACTACTGGCCCCGATCATTATGAAATCAAGGTCGAAGACAACGGGATCGGAATGAAAGCGGAGGTGAAGGCGAAACTTTTCGAAGCTTTCTTCTCGACGAAGGGCAGAGGAGGAACGGGGCTCGGACTTCTGATTCTGGAGAGGACGATCAAGCATCACCGCGGAGAAATCCACGTCGAGAGCGAGCTGGGAAAAGGTTCCCGTTTTGTCCTGCGTCTGCCCAAAAAATTAAATCTGCATTCTCACTAGACGGCCTGCTTTTTTATTCTAATGAATCTTCAAAGTCAGAATGGTTGTGTCGTCGTGCTGGGGCGCGCCTACCGTGAACGTCCTAAGCTCTTCCATGAGATTTTCCGCATAATCCGCTGCTGACAGCCGTCTTGTTTCGAAAAACTGCCGCAGTCTCTCGCTGCCGTATTCCTTGCCTTTATTGTCTCTCGCCTCGATCACGCCGTCGGTGTAGAGCATGAAGGCCGTGTCAGGAGCGACTTCAATCGTCGTTTCAAGATACTGTACGCCCTGCATGAGACCGAGCGGCATCCCTCCCGAATCCGCGAGATAAGAGGGCATGGAGTGAACGCCGTTTCTCGAGAGGATGGGATAGTGGCCGGCGGAACTGTAATGAAGCAGCCCTTTTTTGTGATCGAGAATCAGATAGAGAAAAGTAACGAACATGCCCATGCTCGGATTTTCGGCAAGAGACGTGTTGAGACGGTTTAAAAGTTCCGAAGGGGACTGGCATTTGATCGCAAGAAACCGGTACTCTGAAATGGCGCGAACCATGTAAAGCGCCGCGGGAACCCCTTTTCCCGAAACGTCGCCGATGACGATCCCGGTCCGAGTGTCGTCGAGCCGGATGACATCGTAGAAATCGCCGCCCACGTCAAGTGCCGGAATGTTCCGCGCCGCGATATCAAAAGGATAGGAATGGCGGCTGAGATCCGGCATGAAATTCTGCTGGATCTGGTGCGCAATCCGAAGTTCCTGCTTCGCTTTTTCCTGTTTGACCATGGCCGCGTGCATACGCGCATTCTCCACCGAGAGAGTTGCCTGGTCGGCGAAGGTTTCGAAAAGTTCCAGGTCCGCCTGTGAAAAAGTCTGGCGGCCGACGGGATTGAGTGCCTGCAGCACCCCGATGATTTTGCCGCGGCTCTTCATGGGCACGCAGATAATGGCTTTGGAAGAGAATCCGGTGGCGTTATCGACCCTGCGCGCGAATCGGGTGTCGGCCTGAGTGTCGTTGACCATAAGGGGTTCGCCCTTTTCAGCGACAAAGCCCGCTATCCCTTCGCCGATTTTTAAGCGGAATTTTTCGATCAGGTCTTTTCCCTTTTCCCCGAGAGCGACTTTAAAGACGAGTTCTTTCGTAGCATCGTCGACGAGCATGAGCGATGCGGCTTCTGCCTGCATGACTTCGGAGGCTGTCTGCATAATGATGCCGAGGAGCTCGTTCAGATCGAGCGTGGAATTGATCTTGGCGTTCACGGCGAGGACCTTGCGTAGATTTTTCTCCCGGTCCGACGCCTGTACCCGCTCTGAAAGGTTTTCGCTTTGTTCCATGGGTGTCATAGCCATATCCGGAAGAGCAGGCCGACAAAGGCGGCGTAAATAAAACTCATGATGAAATCAGGCATGCTCCGAAGTTTTTTAGAAGGTAGACGAAGTATGGATATGAGGAGCGTCGCCCCCAGTAACGCGGGATGGACCGTGAAGAGAAAGAGCCCGGTAATAGTCGTCCTTTCCACGATGGCGTGGCTCATTTCAAAGTTTGTTATGAAATGGTCGGGTCGTCCCGGAAAAAAATTGCTTCGGAAGGCGTGCAGCAGGTAACTGCCCGCAAAGGTCGTAAGGACAAAGGCGATAGCCAGAAGCGCCCAGAAGCTGTGAGCGTAGAAAAGATCCCAGGGCTGGCCGTCAAAAGTGCGCACTTCCCGGCTGGCCGGAAAAAGCAGGATCGTGGCGACGACGAGACCGTGCAGGAGCTGGTCTGCGACAAAAAGAAAAAATCGGTGCTGGGGAAATTTGAGCTGGAGGCGATATTTGAGATTGTCCTGCATGTAATGGACCGCCACGACGCCGCAGATAAAAAACCACATGAAGGACATATCGAGGTAGGGAAGAGTAACGACGATCATAAGGAGCGCGTGAATCATCACGTGGAAGAAATGGCCCAGCTGACTGCGGATCTTCAACTGATAGAGCTCTTCAAACTGGAGAACGAAATCTCCGAGGAGATGCGCAAAGTAAAGTTTCAGGAAGAGAAACATCGAGTAGGCCCTTTTGCCGTGCCTGAGGGTGTTTTTTCCCCGCAGCAGCTTAATAAATGTTTGGCATGTTCATTTATAATAACGCACCTTATCGCTTCTTTTTCAAGCGGCCCGGTCCCGCTAACTGGCTATCTGTTGAAGGCATGTTAAGCTTTGGTTTGAAGACAAAGTAACAACTCGCACTTTTTAAGCAGGCTGAAATAACTCGATAACTTTACTGAGCGCACCATGCCCATCGAAAAAGTAAAGAAAGAGTTTTATCCCAACGGCACCAAACGCCGAACCGTCACCTACCAGGATGAAATCCAGCAGGGCCCCGTTACGGAATACTACGAAACCGGCGCCGTTAAAAAAAAGCTGGAATATATCGAAGGCCGCCCCGAAGGCATTGCCATGGAATACTACGACACGGGCGAGCTATGGGTTGAGGAGGTCTACCGGGACGGCAAACTCAATGGCCTTGTGAAATCTTTCTACAAAACGGGGGCCATCCAGTCGGAATTATCCTACACGGACGGAAAGCTGAGCGGCTTTTGCAAGGTCTATTACGGCAGCAATATCATGAAAAAAGTGGCTAAGTTCGAAAACGGGAAACAGGTTGGAGAGGCCAAGATCTTCGAAGAAGACGGGACCTTGAAACGCAAAGGGGATTTCTTCGACGAGAACGACAGCCGCGACGAAATCGTCTATGAAAAAGGCAGCAAAGTTGAAAAAGTCAGCGGTTCGAAGATGGTTGTCCAGTTTATCGCGCTTATGGTCCTGGTCGGGATCATCGCCTACGTCTTCAGCGAAGATTCACCCTTTTTCAAAGAAAAGGACAAAGGGCAGATTCAGAGCGAGCTGCGGAAGGTTTCCGGCAAAGGGGATGATATGAATTGGATGCTGGCGCCGGTCAATGCCCCGGACGGCGTTACGAACACCTATTATCCTTCGGGGAAGGTCTTCGCTGAATGGAGTTTTCAAGGCGGCAGACAGAACGGCATCACGAAGATGTATCACGAAAACGGAAAAATAAAATCAGAGATCGGTTATAAAAACGGGCGTCTGGACGGAAAAAGTGTCATTTATATGGATTCCGGCCGGACCCTGTCCAGTAATGTCTACAAGGACAATTATCTGGTGAAAGAAAATGGCGCGGGCGGTCTGCAGGGGCAGCGCCGGGGAAAGAGAATTATGGTGCCGCAGCAAAATGGTGACTTCGATGATTCTATTTTCGGAGATCCCGAGAGCGACGAAGAGCAAAAACAAGAACAAGAGCAAGAACAAGAGCAAGTCCTCGAGGCGGGAATCGAAGGGAAGGCCTAACGGTCCCCCTCCCCCCCCGAGATGATCGGGACAACCAAGCGCTTTTCTCTTGGTTTCCCGGCTTGTGTTCCCCTAACCAGCCCTTCTCCGCGATAGCTTGTCTTTCATCCCCGATTTTCCGGCTGTACAGTTTTCCCTATTTCCGTCGATTCATCTCCACGACCGGCTCTATTCCATTCTATGCTGTTTACCCAATAGGTTGACGCAAACCCGCCGGTCGATCTTATTTGCGAAGACAGGAAAAAGTCTTTCTGATAAATTAGCAGCTTGCGATTAAGATCGCGGAGGAATTGTGAAGAAGGTTAAATATATCTGCAGTCACTGCGGCCGGCGTTTCGAAGCCGAGGAACGGGAAATCGTCGAATGTCCTGGTTGCTTTTGGTCGACGTCCGTCGGAAAAGATGATGGGTCTGTTAAAACCGCTTCCGCACCGGCTCCGCAAGCAGCCCGGGGGAATCAAGAGGGTGCGAAATTCGCTCCCATCAATATTTCGTTTCCTTCTCTTCCGCTCAAACCCCTTGCAGTCCTTTTACTTATTGCGTCACTTGCAGCCGCACTTTATTTTTTTAACCTGCCCGCCCGCCTGGCCGGTCTCTTGCCTAAAAAAAGCATTTCAGTCCGCGGGCCCGTTGAAACATCTCCGGCTCAACCCGGCGTCGCGGAAAGCGCGGCTCCGCCCGCGGCACCGTCTCAAGGTTTTTCTCAGGAAGACACCGCCGTTCTGGAGCGCGATATCTCAGCTCAGATTACAGGGGAGTTGTCTCCCCCGGAAAAAACTTCTCTAGAGAGGGAAGCTTCCCTTACGACAGGCCTTGTCGAACGTTTGCCGGCGGCTGCCTGGACGCGGCAGACCTACGAATCAATGATCACGGAGCAGGAAAAAAACTTCAAAATTTCTCTGCCGCGTAGTTATCGAAAAAAACTCATCGAACTTTTTGAGGCAGAATATTTGCCTGCCGCTCAGGCTTTTGAGCAAAGCCGGCTGCTTGAAGCGCGTGACGGCTGGGTGCGTTCGCTGGCTTTTCCGCTTTACAGCGAGGACCTGAGAAAACACCGCGGCGTTGCGCTTACCATGCTCAGGCCTTTTATCAACGACACATTGTCCAAAGTGGGAGTTCTTAATAATCTATTGCGGGAAAAAGCTTTGCGCGGGATGGAAGAGGGATTAAACCAGAGGTATGCGCAGTTCCGTCAGAATCTTCTTGAACAGAAATGGGACATAGCGATAGATCTCGGCAAAGCTCTCGAAGCAGAACTCGTCTCCTATGAGCAGAAAGCGTTTTCGGCCGACGGCCCGCCGCCTTACCCTGCGGAAATCGCGAAGGTAGATCAGGATATCGGATTCACGCTGAGCGAGCTGCTCAAGGCCCCTGATCCCACGGTCGCAGATGTGGGTGGAATGCTTCAGGACGTCAGAATAAAGAATCAGATCGCGGACGCGCGCGCGAGCGGCGGCATGGATGGGCAGATCAGTCTCTATAAAAGTGCGCTTGATTTGATCAAGACGGGCAATCAGTCTCAGGCCGCGGAAGAATTGCGAAAGATTCAATCTCCGCCCGCTCTCGTGCAGGATTCGCGGGAGAAGCTGCAAGTACTCGGGAAGACTCAAGCAAACGCTTGATTCGGGTTCTAAATCGGGTTAAGCTTCTCGTGTTTGTCACACTTTTTTGAATCAAATGCAAAAGCCAAACATCCAAATACGCGGCATTTTTTTTCAGAAGTTAAACGCGTCGCCCAGAAGAAGGTTTTACAGAGATTTTCTGGACGATCTGGCCCCTGTCATGCCGACCGGCGGTACCCTTCTGGGTCTTTTTGCGAGCATTCCGATCGTAGAAAAAGTTGCAAAGGCGGCGAAGCGGTGCCATCTGGGTTCGAGGAACAGCGATAAAGCAGCGTCTTTCGCGGACCTGTTTCAAAGCGAAGCGAAAATCGCTCTCGTTCTCATAGACTGGGATTCCTGTGAAGTCGAAGGATATAAGCTGCTGGAGATGATTCGAGGCGTGGAAAGACTGAAAAAAACGCTTGTGCTGGGATTCGTTTCCCAGAAGAAGTCAGGGTTGATAGGCGAGGCTCGGAGGGCGGGCTGCGACAGGGTCCTCACAAAGACGGAATTTTTGAGCGAACTTGAATCTATTATCGCAAGGTGTTCGTTATGATGTTTCATTATGGAACGGACTTGCCCGAAAAAACACCGGCCATTCTCGATCATGAGTCTCCGGATCTGACTTCTCACGAGATCAGGATTCTTAAGGAGCAGATTGTGAAAAATGGCCGGCTCATAACCGGATATCTGACTCGGCTCGATCTGCTTGTAAATAAGGAGCGCTATCCCCAGGGGGTAGACTTCGTAATGAAAATCCGCCACAAACTTGACCTTCTTATGGATGAAAACGACACGTTCAGGCAAGTACTTTGGAAACATTTTCAGCAGCAGGAGCTGAAAAAAATCGGGAAAGCTGCGCTAGACTCGGACTGATTTCGGCGGAATGTGTGATGGGCAGCACTCATCGTAAAAGCTCACATTTCTGAGACCGCTCCCCAGGTTCATGAAACGCTTATCGTTATGTCTAAAATACTACAATGATAACTGCCAGGGATAAGCGCATATGAGTTTTCACGTTACCACGATTATTCTCGGCGGAGGGCAGGGGAAAAGATTGTTCCCTTTGACCGGATACCGATCGAAACCCGCAGTTCCGATCGGTGCTAAATACCGCCTCGTCGATATCCCCATATCGAATTGCATCAATTCGGGCCTGCGCCGGATTTTTGTCCTCACCCAGTTTAATTCTGTTTCCCTTCACCGCCACATTCATCGCACCTATCCGTACGAGCCGTTTAATCAAACCAGTATCGAATTGCTTGCCGCCGAGCAGACCATGGCGAGCATGGACTGGTTTCAGGGTACCGCAGACGCCGTGCGCAAGCATCTTCCGCACTATCGTCTCGAGCAGACGGACCTTGTTTTGATTCTCTCGGGTGACCATCTCTACAGGATGGATTACACGGAGATCATGGATTTTCATATGTCGAAGAAGGCCGACGTCACGGTTTCTACCGTTCCCGTGGGACGCAGGGACGTCAGCGATTTCGGGATCATGCAGATCCGCACGAACGGAAAGATAACGAGTTTTCTCGAAAAGCCGACGGAAGAGGAAAAGATCCGTCAGTTCGTCACGCCGCCAAACATCCGTGAAAGCTTTGGTCTCAAAAAGGGAGCCAAGGACGTTTTTCTGGCTTCCATGGGAGTCTATGTATTCAAACCTTCCGTCCTCCGCGAACTTCTGGGCGGAAACGAGACGGATTTCGGCAAGGAAATTATCCCCAAGGCGATCCACGATTACAATGTTTACGGCTATATTTTTAACGATTACTGGAGAGACATCGGAACCATCAAATCTTTTTTCGCGGCAAGCCTCGAATTAACGGGCAATAAGCCCCAGTTTGATTTCATGTCGGAGAAAGGGCGGATCTTCACAAGGGCGCGCTTTCTTCCGCCTAATCATATCTTTTCAACACAGCTTGACCGGGTAATGCTTGGGGAAGGGTGTTGGCTGGATGGCGTCAATCTGGAAGAATCCGTCATCGGCGTGCGTTCGGTCATTGCGCAGGGCAGTCTGCTCCGGCGCACGATCCTCATGGGCAATGATTTTTACGAACACGAACTTCCCAAAAAGCGCATCAAGCTAGGAATCGGACGAAATTGCCGCATCCAAAACTGCATCATCGATAAAAATGTCCGGATAGGTAACAATGTCTCCATCACCAATAGCCGCGGTCTCAAAGAGCAGGACGGGAAGAATTATTACATCCGCGAAGGGATCGTTATTATTCCCAAAGGCGTGATGATCGAAGACGGCACGCGGATCTAGCAGCATGTCACTTCAAACGTTCACCCGCCTTATTTTTGCGGTACTCTTGTTTGCCGGGTTTCTTCTTCCCTGCCGGCCAGGCCTGGCGGAGCAACAAGGTAAAAATTCCGTTCGCGCTCACCGCGTCGGCAAAGCGTCTTCATCGCCTGACATGAATGAACTCTCATCCCGCTTTGCCTTCCTTTCGGACCGGCTTGCTCATATTCCCGAACTTCCCAAAATTGAACGGTTGGATGAGATGGCAGAGCCCCCCAGGATGCAAGAGGGAGTGATTTCTTTCGGCGTGAATGAAAAGAGAAAGGCCGTAGATTAAGCGCGGCAGGTCAGTGATTCGCCCGGTCGAGGGTAAAAACCGCTCCGAGGGCAAAGAGGATATTCGAGAGCCAAGCCCCCAAAAAAGGGATGATCTTTCCGGCTTTTCCAAGCGCCAGTCCTATCGCCGTCGTGACGTGATAGGCGAAGACCAGAATGACGCAGAGGAGGATGCTCCCGGCGATTGCTTTGCGGTTTCGCGTCGGAGCGAGAATGGGAACGGCAATGAGGATCATGACCAGTCCCTGCCACGGAGCCGCGAGCCTCTGATGCAGGTCCACGGTCTCCTCCAAGGGGTTGATTCCGTTCTCTCTAAGCTGTTTGATCGTGCTCTTCAGCTTTCTATAGGGAAGGTAAGAGCTGTCGCTAGAAAGATTAACCAGTTCTTCCGGCGAGACCTTGATATCCGCATATGTTTTTTCAGGCACCGTGCGCGGTTCGCCGAGAATGCGTCCTTGAGAATCGATCAAATACTCCATCACACCTGCGAATTTCCAGCTTTTGCCGTCCCAGGTACCGCTTTCGGCGATCATCTTCTGACGCGAGTATTTGCCTCGTCCCTTATCCAGCCAGAGGGCGATCACGTCTTCGACACGGTTCTGGCCAGGCAGAAATTTGCGGAAGTAGTAAAGTCTGTCCCCATCGGCGAGATAAGTCACGTTTTCAATAACCTGGTTCTCGTTCCGTTCCTTCCTGTTTTCGATATAGATTTCCTTAAGGTCGTTGGCAATGCGGTAAGTGATGGGGACGACGCGGTCGTTCACGAGAAATACGGCAACGCCTATAAGAAAACCGATGAAAATAACGGGTCTGATAATGGATGATATCTTGAGGCCGGCTGCCTTCATCGCGATCGTTTCATTATGAAGGCCAAAGTTGACGAGAAGAAACATGGTGCCGAGCCAGGCAGCCCAGGCGATAGTCTCACGAAAAGCGTAGGGAACGAGTGAGAGATAATATTTCAGCACAATCAAGGCTGAGGTCTTATTCTCGAGGATCTCGTCCAGGTTATCAAAGAGATCGGCAATGAGGACTAGAAAGATCAATGTTACGGCACAACAGATAACGGGCGTTAACAGTTCTCTGGTCAGATAGCGGTCTAAAACCTTCAAGTAAAGCTCCTTCGTGCTGTCTCAGGTATCCGGCTGGCAAATGCAATAGAAGAAAGTCAATCCTGACTGATTTGTGTCCGGGCCAAAGTGAATAAATCCACCTGGCAGGCGCCATTTTTTTTCAGGATACGGGCAGCTTCGTCAGCCGTAGAACCCGTGGTGAAGACATCGTCAACCAGCAGGATCCGCATTTCGCTTACCTGTCGAAAAGTTCTTATCTTAAAGGCTCCATACAAATTAGCAAGTCTTTCTTCTTTTCCGAGAAGGCTCTGCGATTCGACTCCGGATTTCTTCCATAATATGTTTTTGCGGACAGGCATCCCCAGAGAAAGGGCGAGTTCCCCGGCGATTAATTCCGCAGGATTGAACTGTCTGTTAATTTTTGTTTTCAGGCTGATCGGAATCGGGATCGTTGCGTCATAGCGGTATTTTCTCAGGATGCTGACCGCTTCAGGGAAAAAGGGCTTAAAGATGCCCAACAGGGAACTTTTTCCGCGGAATTTGACTTCGTGGATGGCTTGCTGAACACCCCCGCGATAGGGAAAAATACTCCAGGCCTGGTCCAGATATTCAAGGGTATGAGAAATAGGATAATCAGAAGGGGGGAGGGATTCTGCTTTGAGCGACAGGCCGCAAGCCGAGCACAAAAGTCTCTCTTCAAGGCTTAAAAGCCAGGGACACAAACCGCATTCGGCCGGATAGATGAGCCGCATAAAGGATTCTACCCAGTTATTGACCATTGAGTATTTTAACGTGTAGTCTTCACCGGGAAGCATGCGGATTTAATGTGCGGCGGAACAAATATCCCGGAACTTACTTATCATTCGACCTGTCAATGACTTTCCAATGTTACTTCTTGACCCGATACTCGATATAAGTATAATCAGTCCAAATTTATAGCCACAACTCTAACTGAAAGGCTGCCACCAGCGTGTTAAAAGTACAGATCACGGACAATGAGCCCCTCGAAAAGGCACTCAAGAAACTTAAGAAAAAAATCGAACGTGAAGGCATTCTTAAAGTGTTGAAGGCCCGCAAGCACTACGAAAAGCCGAGTGAAAAAAGACGTCGCAAGCAGCGCACTTCCAAAAAAAGAAAGTTCTAAGCGCCCTTTAATGCAGGGATCCGCTGAATGCCGGTCCGATTACCTCATGTCGCAGGTACCTTTTATCCTTCCGACCCTGAAGAATTGAAGAAATACTGCGAGAGCCGTCTTCAACCCTATCCTCGGGCGGCTCTAGCCCGCGCCGTTCTTTTACCGCACGCCGGTTACTTTTACTCGGGAGATACCGCTTCCGAAGTCCTCCGCCGGGTCACTGTCCCCAGCCGCGTTTTTCTGATTGGCCCTAATCATTATGCTTCTGGCGCCGAGTTTGCTCTGTGCTCTCAGGATGAATGGGCGACACCTCTTGGAAACGTCGCGATCGACCGCGAGTTTGCGGTAAACCTTCTCGGATTTTCGGAAGAAATACGGGAGGACGATTCGGCGCATAGGCACGAACACTCCCTCGAAGTCGAAATCCCTTTTCTGCAAATCATGAATCCCCAACTGAAAATCATCCCCCTGGTTGTGAGTACGGTCGATTTGACTGCAGCGCGGCGCATTGCGGAAGCCTGCGGCCGTTTTCTTTCCTCACTTGGGGAAAAACCCCTTCTGGTTATTTCATCGGACATGAATCATTATGACACCGATACCGAAACGCGCATCAAGGACCGTTATGCGCTGGACGCCATTTTGAGCCTTGACGCCGAAGCTCTGGTCAAGGCTGTACGAAGCCATCGCATTACCATGTGCGGTTTCCTCCCTGTGTATATGCTGCTTATCATGAAAGACGTTCTCGGCATCAGCAAGGCGACCCTTGTCGATTACAGGACGAGTGCCGATGCAACAGGGGAAAAAGAAAGAGTTGTGGGCTATGCTGGCATTATCTTCGAATAACAAGGACACACTTCTTCGCCTCAGCCGTGAAAGCATTGCCTCGTATTTCACGGGGCAAGCCTCTTTATTTCGCACGGACGACCCGGAACTTCTTCAAAAAGCCGGCTGTTTCATCACGCTCAGGCGCCAGGGGCTGGTACGAGGCTGCATCGGAACTTTCGACAGGGATATTTCCCTTTATCAGAATGCAGAGCGGATGAGCCGGGCGGCCGCTTTTCAAGACCGCCGTTTTTCGCCTCTCTTGCGTGAAGAGTTATCTCAAATCAGAATTTCAGTCTCCGTTATGACCGAACCGAAGCGTGTCGAAGATTTTAATTCTCTGGAACTCGGCAGACATGGCGTCATCGTTAAACACGGCAAACGCTCAGGGACTCTTCTGCCTGATGTCGCTCTGGAACAGGGTTGGAACCTCCAGCAATATGTCCTGTTCTGCGCCCGCGAGAAAGCCGGACTCAAGCCGGCTGAGATAGCCCAGGCTGAAATTCATGCTTATGAAGTCATCAAATTTTCAGAACCCGATTGATCTGAAAGGCTTCCAACTCCACCCTGAGGCCTGTCCACTTATTGCGGCAGTCCGGTCGCTATGATATGATGCTCGGGTTTTCAGCCAGAAAGGAAAGTATGGCGGTCAGGTATCAGGCTTTTCCAGGGATGGATGACATTCTTCCCGCCGAAGTCGCAAAATGGCAGTGGCTCGAAGAGAAGGCGCGGGTTTTTTTTGAGTCGAGGAATTTCAAGGAAATCCGGACCCCGATTCTAGAGCCGACTGAATTATTCGTCCGGTCTATCGGCGAGACGAGCGACATCGTCCATAAAGAAATGTACACGTTCGAAGACCGGGGCGAGAGAAGCATGACGATGCGCCCCGAGATGACGGCGTCGGTCGCGCGCTCCGTTCTGGAACACGGCCTTCTGAAAACGGCAAAGTCCCTGAAACTTTATTACATCGGACCCATGTTCCGCGCCGAAAGGCCCCAGGCCGGGCGCAAGCGCCAGTTTCACCAGATCGGGCTCGAAAATATCAATAATGAAGAAGGCTCTGCGGCGGATGGCGAGACGATAAGTGCTCTTTATGATTTTCTGGTCTATGCGGGGGTGAAACCGAAGCTTCGGATCAACGATCTCACCTACCTGAACGGACCGGAATCCGACACGGCGCGGGGCGCTCTCCGGAAATACTTCGAAGGCCACAAAGAGAAACTGGATCCTGATTCGCTTTACCGGCTAGATAAAAATGTCCTGCGGATTTTCGACAGCAAAAATCCGGACCTCCAGGAAATCCTGGCCCGCACGCCCTGGGACGAAATCGCACCGTTAAGCGATGGTTTCAGGGAAACGACGGCAAAGCTCCAGCAGGAAGGGATCGCCTGTGAAATAAACCGCAAGCTTGTGAGGGGTCTTGATTATTACACAGGCATGGTCTTTGAGATTTCGCTCGAAGGGCTCGGGGCCCAGGACGCGGCGGCGGGCGGCGGGCGATACGATAATTTGTACGGAGAACTCGGCTCGAAAACTAAAGTACCTTGTGTCGGCTTCAGCATCGGTATAGAACGGCTCCTTATGGCGATCGAAAATGGCCAGAGCCGTAAGCCGTGGAACGACAAAAGACCCGTTTATTTCGCGCTCATTCATTCGGATCAGGAAGCCGCGCGCCGCGTCCGGCAAAGCGCTCTCGCCCTTAGAGAGAGGGGCTTTACGGTCGACTCCGCGGCAGGAAGCAAGATGGACAATCATTTCAAAAAGGCGAATCAGACAGGCGCCAGATGGATGATCATCGTCGGTGAAGACGAACTCCGGAAAGGGAGCCTGACTGTGAAGGATATGGACCGGCGGGAACAGAAAGAAATTAAAGAGACTGAGCTGCTTTCTTACTTTGAAGGAGTTGTGCTGACATGATGCGTACTGCGAACTGTGGACAATTAAATGCTCGTTCCATTGATAGGGATGTGATTCTTGTGGGCTGGGTGGACAGCCGGCGTGACCACGGAGAGCTCATTTTTATAGACCTGCGCGACCGGTGGGGAATCACCCAGATCGTCTTCAACTCGGAGCATAACGCCGCCGCTCACAAGCTCGCTGAAACGCTTCGTTCGGAATTCGTCATTCAGGTCCACGGCCGCGTGGGAAGACGCCCGGCGGGTACTGAAAACAAAAAAATCCACACGGGTGAAATCGATGTCCTCGTATCGAAACTCGAGATTCTCAACACCTGTCCCACGCCGCCGTTCGAGCTCGGCGAAACGACGGTGAATGAAGAGCTGCGGTTAAAATACCGATTTCTGGATCTTCGCCGGAAGGCCATGACGGAGAGCCTCGCTTTCAGGTACAGGATATCGAAAATCGTCCGCGACTATCTCGACCGCCATGAATTTCTCGAAATCGAAACGCCCTACCTCACGCGCAGTACTCCTGAAGGCGCGCGAGACTTCCTGGTCCCTTCCCGGCTTACCCAGGGAACGTTTTACGCTTTGCCTCAGTCACCCCAGCTTTTTAAACAGCTGCTCATGGTGGCAGGTTATGACCGTTATTTCCAGCTGGCCCGTTGTTTTCGCGACGAAGATCTGAGAAGCGACCGTCAGCCGGAGCACACGCAGATCGACCTCGAAATGTCCTTCGTCGATGAGAATGACGTGATGGGTGTGGTCGAAGGCATGGTTGCCGAGGTATTTGAAAAAGCCATGAAGGCTCCTTTGAAAAGACCTTTTCGCACGATGGATTACGACGAAGCCATAAACCGTTACGGCTCTGACAAACCGGATTTGCGTTTTGGCATGGAACTCCACGATCTCAGCGCCATCGTTAAAGACAGTGGCTTTAAAGTTTTTGACTCCGTGCTTGCCGATAAAGGCAAAGTTCGGGGAATTTGTTTCAGCGTGCCAAAGGGAGTCGAGTTTTCCAGGAAATCCTTTGACGATCTCACGGAATGGCTGAGAAATTACGGCGCCAAGGGGCTTGCCTGGTTCAAGGTAACGGGAAAAAAAGAAGTCGAATCGCCCATAGCGAAATTTTTTGATCCCGCGAAGATAGAGCGGATCATTCTCGAATTTGCAGCGGAGCCGGGCGATATTCTTTTCATGGTCGCGAGCACGCCGTCGATTTCTGCCGTCTCTCTTGGGGCCCTGCGCAATAAGCTCGCTCACGATTACAAGCTCATCGACCAGGATAGATTTGAAGTCCTGTGGGTCAGAAATTTCCCGCTTCTCGAGTGGGACCCTGACATGAAGCGTTTCTTCGCCATGCATCATCCGTTTACCTGTCCGATGGAAGAAGATATACCGCTGCTCGAAACCAATCCCGGCCAGGTTCGCGCGAAAGCTTACGACCTGGTTTTGAACGGCACGGAAGTCGGAGGCGGAAGCATTCGTATTCACCGCAAAGAGCTCCAGGACAAGGTTTTCAAGGCACTCGGTATCACTGTCGAGGAAGCGCAGAATAAATTTGGTTTTCTGCTGAGCGCGCTAAGTTACGGCGCTCCTCCGCACGGCGGCCTTGCCATGGGACTCGACCGTTTTACGGCAATCCTCCTGAAGCGCGAGTCGATTCGTGAAGTCATTGCTTTTCCGAAAACACAGAGGGGCAGCTGCCCGATGACGGAAGCTCCCGCCGAAGTGGCTGAGGACCAATTGAAAGAACTTGGGATCAGGCTCGCAGCGCCGCCTGCGCCTAAGGTTTAAGAGTCGACAATGGAAAAAACGATCAAGTTGAATTCGAACGAAGAAGCTATCGCGCTATACGGTACCCTTGATGAAACATTGCGCCACGCGGAAAAAGAATACCGTGTCCGGGTCTCTGCCCGCAATCACCGGTTAAAAATCGTCGGGACAAAGACTGACGTTGAGGCGGCGTACCGGTTTTTCAATAATCGATTAATCGAACTGCGAAAAGGCGGTCCGTCTCCAGCCGCACGCAGACGCAGCGTTCCCGCCCCGATCCTAGGCCAGACTTTCTCACCGGGAAAAGACGCGGTGAGTTTTTTTCACAAGGGTAAACTGGTTCAGGGCCGTACACCGAATCAGGAGTTGTACCTCAAGACCATTCGCGAAAAAGACATCGTCGTCTGCATAGGTCCGGCCGGAACGGGGAAAACGTATCTTGCCATGGCGGCGGCCCTGGAATATCTGAAGAAAAAGGAAGTTTCAAAGATCGTGCTTACGCGTCCAGCCGTCGAAGCCGGAGAAAGCCTCGGTTTCCTGCCCGGAGATCTTCAGGCAAAAGTGAATCCGTACCTTCGCCCCCTTTACGATGCGCTTTACGATATGATGGATTTTGACGAAGCCACCCGATGTATTGAAAGAGGAGTCATCGAAGTGGCCCCTCTCGCCTATATGCGAGGGCGGACTCTGAGCGATTCATTTGTCATCCTTGATGAAGGTCAGAACTGCACTCATTCACAGATGAAAATGTTTCTCACCCGCCTGGGAATGTACTCTAAAACCATCGTAACGGGCGACGTGACTCAGGTAGATCTGCCCGGCGGCAAGCGTTCCGGGCTCATTGAAATCGAACGGATTCTTGCGGATGTGAAAGGAATGGGTTTTCTCTACCTTAACGACACCGACGTTATGCGCCATCCGCTTGTTCAGGAAATCATAAAGGCCTACGAGAAATTTGACAGGCTCACGGATTAATCTCATGATGAAAAAATGGAAACCTCCCGCCGAAAACTCAAGCAGCAGAAAAGCCCCGCGTCTTACTGCCTGGGCATGGGGACTTCGCGGGGTTTTTTTTGCGGCATGTATTGTTATGTCGCTCGCTGTCATTCTCTTTGAGTACGAGCCCCAGGCGGAAGGAACGTCTTTCCGCATAGGCGAACCCGCCCCGCGTACTCTTTTTTCACCCTTCACCATCACCTATAACAATGATCAAAAGACAGAAGAGCTTCGCCGTCAGGCCATAGCATCCGTTCCTGAGGTCTTTGTTGTTGACCGGAACACCGATAAAGCTGTCACGGCTCAAGTGGATAACTTTTTTCAAAGGCTACATGAAGCCAAGGCTGCGGGAACCGGTAAACAACCAGCTAAAGCGGATGAACTTTCCTCAGCTCTGGCTCCTTCGACGCTGGCTTATCTCGGTCAGGAACCCGTGCTGGAAGAAGCCAGAAAAGGCGTTCAGTTTCTTTTCGAGAGATCTTTTTTGCCTGGGCTCTTTACTGCCGAAGACCGAAATCGCCTCTCTCATGAAGGAACCCAAAAAATTACACTCGTCAATCAGGGAGATAAAACGTCCGCAGAGAGCCTGGTTTATACCGGGGCGTTGCGCGACGCTGATGAAATTCGGGCTTCTGCCGGAATGCTTCTGCCGGAAACCGCGGTAAAAAAACGGGACCTTCGGCAGGCTGTGCTCGAGATCTTCGCCGCCGTAGTGCGTCCCAATATCATTCGTGACAGCGCTGAAACGGAAAACCGAAGAAAAAAAGCGCTCGAAAACGTGGTTCCCGTGCAGGAAACGATTCATAAGAATGAACTGGTTATTCAACGCGGCGTTCTTGTTACGGCGAAGGAAAAAAGGAAAATCGACCTCATCCAGAAGAAACGTGAAGAAACCCAAATATTAAAAAAATGGTCCGCGACAGCGATTCTCGTTTTTTTGACGCATTTGATGTTTATCGGTTTTTTGCTCTGTTTTGAGCGCAGGGTACTCCACTCCTGGAGAAATATGCTGCTTTTTCAGACCGTCTTCCTCGTTAGCCTTGCGATCTGTAAGGTGATAAGCGAGTGGCCGGGTTCTTCACCCTTTCTCATGCCGGGTGCTCTCGCTCCGCTTCTCCTCGCGCTTCTTGCCGGACCGAGACTGGGTTTGTCTGCTACCTTCGTGATGACGGGCCTTCTCGCGCCCTTGGGCGGTTTCAGTAACGAGATCATTCTGACTGTCCTCTTCTCTGGAATTGCGGGTACTCTTTCTTCTTTCAAATTACGCAAGCGAATCGAGTTTCTCCGGGTCGGGCTCGCGGTGGGCGCCGTGAGCTTTACCATTCTTTTTCTCTGGGCCCTTTATAACGATCTTAGCGCCCTTGATGCTGCGCAGAGAGGAGCTCTCGGTTTTATCAACGGTCTGCTTGTCACGACCCCGTGTCTTTTTCTGCTTCTCGCACTGTTCGAAGCCGCCTTTAATCTTGCGACCGACGTGACCCTCGTGGAGCTTTCGGATTTGAACCATCCGCTTCTCAAGCGCATGATCATCGAGGCTCCCGGAACCTATCATCACAGTCTTGTGGTGAGCCGCCTGGCGGAAGGGGCCTGTGAAGAGATCGGTGCGAACGCGCTGCTTGCACGCGTGGGGTGTTATTTCCACGATATCGGCAAGATGGCCCAGTCTCACTATTTCACGGAAAATCAGCTCGGCAAATATCCCAGCAAGCATGAAAAGCTCACTCCGAATATGAGCAGCATGATCATTATTAATCACGTGAAAGACGGCATCGATCTGGGCAGGAAATACAAGCTGAAGCAAAGCGTGCTCAGATTCATTCCCGAACATCAGGGGACGGGGATAGTTTACTTTTTTTACCGCAAGGCGCTTGATCAGGCGGCTCCCGGTGAAATTGTGAACCCCGGCAATTACAGGTATCCCGGCCCCAACCCGCAAAGCAAGGAAACCGCGGTGGCGATGATTGCCGACTCGGTTGAAGCGGCTTCACGTTCCGTCAGAGAGCCGACTCCCGAAGGACTCGGGGCTTTGGTTCGAAAAATCATCAACGACAAATTCACCGATGGTCAGCTTGATGACTGCGACCTGACTTTGAAAGACCTCCATAAAATTCAGGAAAGTTTTGTCCGTAATCTTCTGGCTATCTTTCATACGAGAGTGCCTTATCCGGAAAAGCCGGAGGACCCCGAAAAACTCGATCTTTTCGCCCAGATCGGCCACGAAAAGCCGCCGGTCCGTACGCGGTAGCACCGAGTCGATTCTTAACCCCCCTGCATGAAGGAGCCGCTATGGCCGCCAGCCCGTATGATATTCAGATTGACGACCGTTCACGGTCGAAAGCAGTAAGCGTAGACTTACTGAAAAAGAAAGTCCGCGCCATGCTTGCCGCAATGAAGTGGGAAAAAGCGGCTCTCTCCATCATGCTCGTTACGGATTCTGAAATCCGTAAAATCAATAAAAAGCACCTTAGCCACGATTGGGCGACAGACGTCATCTCTTTCGGCCAGCTCGACGACAGCGGGGTGGAAACTCTCGTCGGGGGCAGGCCTTTTCTTGGGGACATCGTTATTTCCGTCCCCACAGCGAGGAGGAACGCGGTCGAATACGGAAATTCACTTCTTTATGAGATTTGTTTTTATGTCTGCCACGGCATTCTCCACATCGCGGGTTTTGATGATTCCACGAAAAAAGAACGTCAGCGCATGCTCGTTATTCAGGCGGCTTTGCTTGAAGACGCGGGGATTAATCAGAATTCCAACAAATAAACCGGTAATTTCTTGGCCATCCGCAAGACCGAAGCATTCATCCTGAAAACGCAGCCTCTTAGAAGCAGCTCCCTCATTGTCACTTTTTTCAGCCGGGAATTTGGAAAGCTCAAGGGGGTAGCCAAGGGCGTCAGAAAAGAGAGGGAGATGAGGGGGGCGACCTTTGAACTTTTCACTCACGCAGACATTGTTTTTTATGAAAAAAAATCCGATCTTCACTTGATTTCCGACGCGTGCATTATCGACAGTTTTGATTCTCTTCGAGGGCGGCTCGATACGATTACTTACGCGAGCTACTTTTCTGAACTCGTCGATGTGCTGACGGAAATTCACGACCCCCATGACAATCTATTTGCCCTGATCGAAGTCTGTTTCCGCTACCTCCCCGCCATACCGGGAGAACGCATCGCGAGACTTTTTGAAATCAAGCTGCTCACAGAAATCGGCTGGATGCCTTATTTGAATAGCTGTCTAGAATGCCGCCAGACAGCGTTCGAAAGAGGGTTCTTTTCCGCCTCTCAGGGGGCTCTTGTTTGCGCGGGATGCATGGCGAGGTATCCCGACGCTCTTCCTCTTTCGCGGGAGGGACTTTCCCAGCTGCGTTATTACACGACCCATACACTGGATGAGTGCATCAAGGTCGTTCCCTCCATTGGAGTCGAAAAAGAATTAAAAAAGCTGACGGAGACGTTTTTTGCCTACCGATTGTCCGGACCTTTGAAAACCCAGCGTTTCATGTCCGCGATTCAATTTAATTAAGATTTATGCCTGCCGTTGAAATTTTCCTCTCCCTTGATCAGTTTTTGAGAAGTCTTCCCAATGAAACTAGCAATTTTATTGCAATCTAAAATACCAAATGTCAAAAAAGCCTAAGACATATCAACTTTGACAGCCCCTTATTTGACAGTGATACCCCAGCATGCTACTTTTTTAATGTAAATCAGCCCAAAAAAGCAGCGAAATCATAGCAATCTCAACCCTAGTAAAACGGATGAATCATGGGTAAAAAAGAGAAGAAAGTCGACAACTGCCTTTACTTTGACATCAGCAAGCAGGAGAGAGATTCCGCAATACGCTATTTACTGGGCACGATCATCAAGAGCCGTAACGAACTCAACTTCCCATCGAACTCATTCATCTATGACGAGGACGTTAACGTTTATCTTGCCCATCTTCTTTTCGCCGTATCCCTGCCCGAATATCACGAAATGGCGGAACCTTATTTGTCCACCGACACGAGCGATATTCTACGTTGGGTTAGAGCTACGGAGGACCGGACCATCAGGTACTTTATTTTCAAGGTCAATGCCGATCATATTCTGATGCATACGGCAATTTTCGACGATCTCAACAAAGGGGTCCGCAAACGGATTTTTCGAAAAACGCCTCAGCATCATCAGGAAGTAGCCCGTCTCTATTATGAACAGGCGGCGGCCTATCACAAAAGGATCTACAGGAAGAAAACCGGGGTCGGAGAAGTGCTCACGAAACTGGCCCAGAATTTCGAGAAATATCAGGAGATTCTGCAGCACGCCCGCCGGGAGTACTTCTACTTCGTCAACAGTTTCAAGGATCAGGCATTCAACCAGTTCATGGGTGAGCTAAAGCAGTACGAGCAGGATTTCGATTCCAAAATTAAAATGGACCATTTTCTCGAGCTCTACGGAAGATGGCTTCTTAACCGCGATCCGGGACTTGTCATAGAAATTCTCCGGATCAGCAAAGAACTGAAGCATAGGGATCCGGAATTCAAATTTGACGCCGAAAGAGAACTCTTCGGTCAGGGGGGATATTTCGATGAAAAGAAGTGCGCGTAAATTTAACGCGAAAGCAAGGCGGCTTCTGAAATTGTATTCCCTCTGGCAGGAAACGCGGCGCGAAGATTTGCAAATCAAATGCATGGGGCTGCTCGGCGAAATTCTCGCTATCGAGCCGGCTTTCAACCTCCGCGGAGAGTTTCAAACCGCATTCTAATGTCTATGAAAATGCCCTATCTCGTTCTCCGTATTGAGGACGAAGACGATCTTCAAGATGAAATTCGACGCAAGCAGGACGAATTCCTGGACGTCTTCTCACTCTACCTCCGCACCCACATATCCTGGGTCCGCGACGAGGTCAAGCTCAAAGCCTACGAACTCCACCTTCTCGATCCCGGCTTCGCTTTCCACATCTCCTGAACTTTGTTATAATGCCTCCACTTTTCAATTTTTTGTAAACCCTTACGGCGCAGCCGTCCCTTTCGGGACCCGCGCTCGTGGAGCGCGCGAGGTTTCGAGTATGAGTACGGCATATGTAGGCGTTGGTTCTAATCTGGGTGATAGGCTTGGCAATCTCCGGAAAGCAAAACGGGTCTTAGCGGAAAAAAGCGGGATCGAAGATATTCGCACGTCTCCGTTTTATGAAACGGAACCGGTCGGGGGACCGGGCGACTCGCCTAAATATCTTAACGGTGTCTGGGAAATCAATACTGCGCTTTCGCCCGCCGAACTTCTCGAGACCCTCCGCGACGTCGAAGACAGCTTCGGCCGCACCCGTCCTTTTGCGGACGCTCCGCGTACTCTCGATCTGGATCTTCTCGTCTGGGACGACATGGTCCTCGACGAAGGGGATTTAAAGCTTCCTCATCCCAAAATGCACGAACGGTTTTTTGTGATGAAACCCTTCAGCGATCTCGCTCCCCAGTGGATGCATCCGGGATACAAAAAATCCGCGAAGCAGCTCATGGAGGCGCTTCTTGCGAACTCTAAGGAAGCCTGAAACCTTTCAGCGTCTGATGCTGAAGGAAAGGCTCAAGGGCCGCCGTATAGGATACGTCCCGACGATGGGAGCCCTTCATGAAGGCCACCTCTCTCTTATCCGGGCTGCGAAGAAAGAATCCGATATTGTTTGTGCGAGCATTTTCGTCAATCCTCTGCAGTTCGGCCCCCGCGAAGATTTCAGATCCTATCCCCGGCCGCTTGCAAAGGATCTCCGCGCTCTTTCAGGCGAAAAGACCGATTTTCTTTTTCATCCCGAAGCTGCGGACATGTACAGTGATGATTTTCTGGCTGCTGTTTCCTTGGGTAATGCTTCAGCCGAAAGCAGCCTGACCAAAGTCATGTGCGGAGCTTTCCGGCCCGGGCACTTCACGGGCGTTGCGACGATTGTGGCCAAACTTTTTAATATCGTGCAGCCGCATACAGCTTACTTCGGCGCCAAGGATTATCAGCAGACAGTCGTGATCAAAAAAATGGTCCGTGACCTGAATTTTCCAGCACGGATCCGGGTCGTTTCCACTTTTCGTGAAAAAGATGGCCTTGCCTTGAGTTCCCGCAATCAATATCTGGGTCCCGAAGAAAGAGAGCGGGCTTCCCACTTGTCGAGGGTCCTTTTCAGCGTCAAGAAGCAAATCCTGGACGGAGAAAAAAATCTCGCCTCCATAAAGGCTTCTGCGGTCCGGGACCTCTCCCGCTATGTTGACCGGGTGCAGTATTTTGATTTCCGTGATCCCGAAACCCTTTCCGAGCTTGTGAAGCCGGGCCGGGCGACTCTCGCTGCCGCTGCCTGCTATGTGGGGAAGACAAGACTCATCGACAATGTTATAATTACCGCCGCTGGCGGCGCAAGGCGAACCAAAAGCTAATAAACTTGCGTTAAAGAATTCAGGAAGCCGGTTTCATCAGGAGGAGTAATGCAGCGACAGTTTGTGAATGGCAAAATACACCGGGCGATTGTGACCGATGCGCAACTGGATTACGAAGGAAGTATCTCGGTCGACGAAGACCTTCTGAATGGGGCAGACATCCAGCCCTGGGAAAAAGTTCTCATCGCCAACCTGACTAATGGCGCGCGACTCGAAAGCTACTGTATTCCCGCTGAAAAAGGTTCCGGCATTATCTGCCTGAACGGCGGTGCTGCGAAGCACGGCAAGGCGGGGGATATGGTCATTATCATGAGTTTCGTACTGCTCACGCAGGATGAAATTACAAGCCATGTCCCAAAAGTTGTCAGAGTCGACAGCAAGAACAAAATGATCTCCTGAATAATTCCTCCCCCCAAACCAGAATCAGGCATCGTGAAACCTAAACCCAGGCAAAGTCAGCTCAAGGCGGGTATTCTTGGCTGCGGAACGATCGGTTCTTACCTCGCCGGCGTCTTGCAGAAAGAGTTTCCCCGTGAAGTCGGGATTACTCATCTTTGTGATCATCGTGAGGAAAACGCCAGCGCTCTCATAAAAAAATTGAAATTGAAAGCCCGCTGCACGGATCTGGAATCCCTTGTAAAAGAATGTGACCTGGTAATCGAAGCCGCTTCCCCGCGCGCTGTGGCGGCTCTACTTAAAACCGCTCACGCGGTGCGCCGTTATCCTGACCTTGTAGTGATGAGCACGGGCGGCCTTGTGGAAGCTTATGGTCTCGCGCGTAAATACGCCGGAGCGAATCAAGGAAGGATTTATGCGCCCTCGGGGGCCGTTGCCGGCGTCGACGGAGTGCTTGCCGCCCGCGAATCCGGGCTCCGCAGCGTGCTTTTGAAAACCCGCAAGCCTCCGGCCGGGCTGAGAGATGCGCCTTATTTCAAAACCCGCAGATTTCCCACCCTTCAGAAAGACAAGGAGCGGTGTGTCTTTCGCGGCACTGCGAGCCAGGCCATCAAGGCGTTCCCTCAAAACATTAACGTTTCGGCCGTGCTGAGTCTGGCCGGCTTTGGGCCCGGAAAGACCCGGGTCGAGATCTGGACTTCGGAAAAGTACTCGGGCAATACTCATGAAATTTATCTCGAATATGACGGTGGGAAAATTACCGTAGTTTGTGAAAATCAGCCCTCGAAGAATAATCCTAAAACAAGCGCGCTTGCCATGTATTCGGCGGTCGCTCTTTTGAGAAAGCTTTTTTCTCAAACCCGCATAGGAAGCTGAAAATGAAAACAGACGTGAAGCAAACTTTGACAGTCACTTCCGCGGCAACCCACATCAGCATTCGCGGCGCGCGTGAACACAATCTCAAGAATATAAGCATCGACATTCCGAGAAATAAACTCGTTGTCCTTACAGGCCTTTCGGGTTCCGGAAAATCTTCACTCGCTTTCGACACGATCTATGCCGAGGGCCAGCGCCGTTATCTGGAGAGCCTTTCTTCCTATGCGCGGCAGTTTCTCGAGAAGATAAAGAAACCGGAAGTGGATTATATTTCCGGTCTTTCTCCGAGTATCGCGATCGAACAGCGTTCCATAACCCATAACCCGCGCTCGACGGTCGCGACAGTGACCGAGATCTATGATTACCTCCGGCTTCTTTATGCCAAAGCGGGAGACGTCTTCTGTCATCTCTGTGAGACGCCGCTCGGAAGCATGCGGCCCGACGAGATCGTCGATGAAATCATTGCGAAGGGCGCGGCAGCGGAAACTCAGATTTTTGCGCCCGTCGTGAGAGGTAGGAAGGGCGAATTTCAGAAACTGTTTCAGGAAACTCTAAAAAAAGGCTGGGGCCAGGCCCGGATTGACAAAAAGATGGTCCAGCTTAATCCGAAACTGAAACTTTCCAAGACACACCGTCATGACATCGAAGTTTTTCTAGACCATGTAAAAACGGACGAAAAGAACCGCAAACGCATAACGGAAGCGGTAAACGCCGGCATCGCGATGTCAAACGGCGTATTGCTCGTCATCTCTTCCAAAAATGGAAAAGAGCAGTTTTTCTCGACGCGCCGCAGTTGTCCGCAGTGCCAGACGAGCTATCCCGATCTCACGCCAAACCAGTTCTCCTTTAACAGCCCCTACGGCGCCTGCCAGAAATGCAAAGGCCTCGGCAAGTACTCCCAGCTCCTCATGAAGGGACTTATTCAGGACGATTCGCTACCGCTCTTGAACGGTGCCCTGAATCAGGAGATTTTTTTCTCATTTAACAAATATTTCATCGAAGAGCTGATGGTTGACCTCACTCAAAAATACCACTTTGATGGCCACATAGCGTTTGCCGATTGGCCGGAAGAGGCCCGGGAGGCTTTTTTCTGGGGAGACGGCGAACATTCCGGCCTCATCGAAGAGCTGGAGCGGCTGTTTCACGAAACCTCTTCGGAAGAGATTCGAAGAAAAGTCAGGAATTTTCTTCGTGAAGACGAATGCCCTGACTGCAAAGGAAAACGGCTGCGAAAGGAAAGTCTGGGTGTCAAAATAGACGGACACAATATTTCTGAAGTCACGGAGCAGTCCGTGACGGATGCGGTTAAATATTTCGATAGCCTTTCGTTTCCCAAAAAACTTGAAAAAATCACTCAGCCGATACTTAAGGAGATCCGCCACCGCATCCGGTTTTTGCTAGATGTGGGCCTCGGCTATCTTAGCCTTGACCGCTCTGTGGCGACGCTTGCCGGAGGAGAGCTGCAGCGCATCCGACTCGCCGCTCAGATCGGCGTCGGGCTGACAGGCGTCCTGTATGTGCTCGACGAGCCGAGCATCGGGCTTCATCCCCGCGATAACAGCAAGCTTCTTCTGGCTCTCGAGAAACTGAGAGATCTGAAAAATACGGTTCTTGTCGTGGAGCATGATGAGGAAACGATGCGGCGCGCGGACTTCATCGTGGACTTGGGGCCGGGCGCGGGCCGTGAGGGCGGTGAAATCGTGGCAGCCGGCCACTGGAACGATATAAAAAACTCGGAACGTTCCCTCACGGCCAAATATTTGTGCGGGGAGAAAAGTATCGAACCTCCGGAAACCCGCAAAAATTACAGGAAGGGCCCGTGGCTCGAAATCAAAGGCTGCACAGAACACAACTTGAAAAATATCGGCGTTAAAATTCCGCTTGGACTTTTTGTGTGTGTTACGGGTGTTTCCGGTTCCGGCAAAAGCACACTCATCTATGACACGCTTTATAAGGAGCTTCATAACCGTATCTGGGACACTGAATACCGCGTCGGTAAATTCCGCTCGATCACGGGCGCGGATCAGATCGATAAGATTATCGCGATCGACCAGAATCCTATCGGAAGGACGCCCCGTTCGAACCCCGCCACTTATACGGATTTATTCGGAATGATCCGAAAAATTTTTAGCGAAGTTCCCGAATCCCGCGCACGAAGGTATACGCCCTCGAGATTCAGTTTCAATTTAAAGGGAGGCCGCTGCGAAGCCTGCCGCGGCGACGGATATGAGAAGCTGCAGATGAGTTTCATGCCCGATATTTATGTTCTTTGCGAGACCTGCCGGGGGAAGCGCTACAACGATCAGACGCTCGAAATCAAGTACCGGAGTAAAAACGTATCGGAAGTGCTGGATTTGACCGTGATCGATGCGATCCGGTTTTTTTCAGAGATCGCCTTTATCCGCGAGAAGCTGGAGCTGCTACAGACGATCGGACTCGGGTATCTCAAACTCGGGCAGCCTTCCACCACTCTTTCCGGCGGAGAAGCCCAGCGTATCAAGCTGGCTTACGAACTGAGCAAGAAATCTACCGGAAAGACACTCTATCTACTCGACGAACCGACGACAGGACTGCATTTCGCCGATATCGAGAACCTCCTGAAAGCTCTTTTTCAACTCAGGGATCAGAACAATACAATTGTTGTGATCGAACACAATCTTGACATCATGAAAATGGCTGATTACATCATTGACCTCGGTCCTGAAGGTGGCAGCGGCGGGGGAAAGATTATTGCGACGGGAAGCCCAGAAGAAATCAGCGCCATATCCGAATCCCATACGGGACGTTATCTGGCCGATGCACTCGCCGTGCCCGCCGCTCGAAAATAAGTTAGTAGGGCATGAGTGGTTGAAACGGCATACCCCTTTTGTTATAGTGAATACAAGTCAGTTCTAACCGACCTTCCTGCAAGGGGTAGCACTATGATTACCATTACCGAAATTGGCATTACTGCCGGTGAAATCTGGCATTACCTCGATGACTTCGGCTCGGCTACTCTCGATCAACTCTCATCTAACATAAGTAAGAACCGAGAACTTCTTCTCTTAAGCCTCGGCTGGCTTGCACGGGAAGGCCATATCATACTGGAAGGGCCGGAAAGCGGTTTCAAAGCAGTTTTGACGAGAAAATAGAGAGTATTTTGAGCCACTACGTTATCTTTTCAACTGTTCCTTCTCTCAGGGAAGCGCGCAGCCTCGCCCGGCATCTTCTCTCTAAGCGTCTCGCGGCCTGTATCAATATCAGCGCGCCCGTCGAATCCCACTATGTCTGGAGAGGTAAACAAGAAAAGAGCAGAGAGTATTTGCTTATCATCAAAACCAAAAAGTCATTGTTCGCAGAATTAGCCGCAGTGCTGCAAGACCGCCACTCCTATGAAACGCCTGAAATAATAGCACTGCCTATCAAGGCGGGGAATAAATCCTATCTTGACTGGATAAGCACCCAGACGCTTTAATCAAGTCTAAAACATTTAATAAAATGCAGGAAAGTCTAAAGCCGGGAAGGAGAAACCGCGCAGAGGATTCGGGCGCGGGATTTTTGATCGTTTCTTACTTCGTGGGGCAGGGAAGCGTCGAAATAAAGCGTATCATTTTCTTTTAAGATGTAATCCTTTTCGTCCAGAGTCACTTTCACTTCGCCTTCCAATACGTAGAAGAATTTTTCTATTCCTCTCTCATTCTCTTCTTTAGGGATGACGCTCTCGGCTTGGATAGTCAGAAGAACCGGGGTAATTTTTTTCTTGGAGCTTTCCTGGGTCAGGATCTCGATGCGATACTGATTATTATGATGGGTAACATTACGTTCCTCGGCACCTGAAAGATGGGAAACCTCTTCATACCGCCTGTCCACGCCGGCATACAACTCCGCGAGGCCGATCCCCAGCACTTCCGCGATCTTCTCATGGCTTTCTACCGTTCCAGTCATGGTTCCGGTTTCAATGCGCGACAGAGTGGCTTGAGCCACTCCGGTTCTTTTAGCCATTTCCACCAGAGTGATACTGCGTGTTTTCCGAAGTTGTCTGATGCGATGTCCAAGATTTCGTAACATGGAGGTAATCCTAAGGTAAAAAATGCATGAAGGCAATCGTATTATAT